>Ga0075122_10001248_pt1 | contig 18398 bp, 15 predicted proteins | sample AntAceMetag02UKB_FD_69790 | JGI IMG/M metagenome (GOLD analysis project Ga0075122, IMG submission 69790) | Saline lake microbial communities from Ace Lake, Antarctica - Antarctic Ace Lake Metagenome 02UKB | ecosystem: Environmental > Aquatic > Non-marine Saline and Alkaline > Saline | place...
ATTACGTAAGTTATTCCATCGAAGCAAATATTTTACAATCAATCGAATATTCCCAATCAGCCAAACTCCTTGAAGTATTTGGTACGTTTGCGCAATTTTTCTTATTTTTTCCTTTTTTGTTCTTCGATTTTATCATCTTTTAGTAAATAGACTGTGTTTTTTTAATTGTTGATATTTCTTAGTAACTATTAATATAATTATGTTAGAAAAAATCAATATCAAGTTAATTATTTCTTAAAAAATGCACTATTTTTGTTATATATTGTATAAATATTAGAAAAATATTTAAATCTTCGTAATATATAATAATTAACGTGACAAGAAGTAGCAATTATTTACTTGAGAAGTCTATTCGTGAAATTAACTATTTAAAATTTAAAAAAGCGCTATTTCAAGATATTTCTTTTCAAAATATTTCAAAAGAATCAAATTATTCGTATCGGCAGTTGATGAAATTAGTTAAATGCACTAAAGAACATAAGTTAGCTAAATTTAGTGTATCCATAAATTACCCTTTATTAGGTATATTTACCACATTTACGCATGTATCGTTGAGTAATCAGCGGTACGCAAATGAATTCATAAATATAATTAAAGATTTAGATTTTGTTCAAAATATTTATTTTATAGGTCAAAGAAAAGTTACATTTATTCTTAGAATGCGAGCATTATCTTATGATCAAATTAATAAATTTGCACATACTATTCGTAAAAAAGCAGGAGATTTAATAACATTTACAAATACGTCTTTGGTATGTAGTACATATCTTAGTGAAGGTAAATCTTTTTCAAGTAAAATTAATTTACCTAAGCCCAAATTAGATGATAAGGATTTTGAAATAATTAGATTATTGCAACAAAATGCACACTGGCCTTTATCACATATTGCTAAGAAAGTTAATTTAAGGGAACCCACTGTTCATCGTCGCATTAAGCAATTAAAAGACAAAAAAGTTATTTTAGGATATCATCTTGTGCGTAAGTGGAACAAAATCCCTGCTAAAAATTGGCCAATTTCTGCAGTGTGTGAAGTTAATACTAATGTTGATTTTAATGATCTTGAAATTCTTAATCTTCCGTCAATCAAAAATAATACAGTACATATTAGATATTTATATGAAACATATGGTAGTACTGATTTATTGTTTAGTTTTTCAACAAATAATATGATGGGTTTTAGAAAATTTGTTTATGAAGAGTTAGCTGGTTTGATGGGCATTAGTAATATCAAATCATATATGAGTTTAGAATCAATAAATAAAACAGTTAAATTTTATCCTGAATAATGTGACTAAATTTGTATGCAAAATAAGCTTAATTAATTTTAATTGTTTAGTATAATAATTTATTTATATTAGATTTGTAATATTACTTATGAAATCCGACATTGGATATAAAGACTATTCTTTTTTCGCCGGAGCACTGGTAGGTACTGCTGGAGCATTTTGGGCAACTTATTATGTATTGGAAGAACATGTACCTGAACAATACCGACGGCCAGCAACGTTAGTTGCCTGCTTAGCTACAATGGGTGTTTTAGCATTTACTGATTGTACACATTTTGGTAGTAGTTCTAAACTTGGTAATGCGCTGACTCCAAAATATTTGAAGAAACGTAGACTTAAGAAATTTTCATCAATCGCGTTTGAATTTTCTCGTTCAGATTTGGCAAAAAAAGTGTCAAAAACATTTCAAGATATTTCACATAGTAATTCAGATGTAGTTGATTCTTGCGATTTTCGTCGTCTTGTTAGACGAGCATATCATAGTATTAATGACGAGTCTTATACAAATCGTAGAAATGAAGCGCATAATAATCTTGAAATAATTGCAAAAGAACTAGATACTTACACAATATAAGTTCGATTTCCTTATTCAAAATCCTTATAAACCTCTAATTTTAGTGTTTTTCATGGCAAGACAAGGTGAGTGCCCCCATAATTAGGAACTCTATGTCTAGTCAAAGCTCTAAAATTTTTAATGGTGATTGCGCTAAAAGCATAGCTTTAGCTGGCTCACGTTCCTGCGGAAGTGAGTATCCCCACACAACCTTTTTCTTATAAGAAAAACGTTGACGAAAAAGAAGTAGAGTTTGCAAATAATGGCGAGGGTAGTTTAGTCCGGTTTAGAATGGCTGGTTGTGGCCTGGTCGACTCGAGTTCAAATCTCGACCCTTGCTCTAAGCTTTTTTCTCTTTCTAAGAGAAAAACCCTTGGGAAAAAGAGAACTACGTTTCGAGGTGGTTCTCCCCATGGAGCTTCAACTTATTCAATTACTTAGCCAGAAATCTTTAACTCAAAAACAAATTATTGCAGCCATAGGTATCACTGATCGAGCTGTTCGTTATATTCTTTCTAGACTTTTGAAAGAGAAAATTATTTTGCAAAGAGCTTCATTGCTAGATGCAAGACAAAAATATTACGAGGTAAATAAAAATGACAATAAATGAAATAACAAAAAATGGAACCGTAAATGGTGAACAAACGAAGGGTGATTGCCCCCACTTGTCTGAAACTTCCAGAAGGATTTCAAGATAAATATGGAATTCAGCTACGAAGGCAACGACTTGTAGAAACAATATTTAGACAGCAAGGATTTAATAAAGGATATAATGAAATAGAAACACCAATTTTAGAAAGATCAGAAGCATTATCTCCAGAGCTTTTCTCTTGTTGGAACCCAAATAATTTCATACGTTTGGAATTAGTTGATGTTGATTCTGATTATAACATACTTGGTTCTGAATCTGCAATATTGAGACCCGAAGGAACAATACCTGTATCAAGATGGCTAGCTACGCGTATGACTGAGGGAGAAAATGTATTGCCCGTTAAGCTTTTGTATAGTATTGATTGTTACCGAAATGAGCCAGTTAATGAATTAACTAGTGTAAAACGTAGACAATTTAATCAACTTGGTGTTGAATATATGGGTGACGAGTCTCTGCGAGCAGATGCAGATGTTATTGAATATGCATATAATGTTATGCGAACAGTAGGTATTCCTCGTGAAGATATTCAGATTAGGTTGAGTGATATTTCATTATTTAATGAGCTCTGTATCTTAAGTGGTTTTGACGATGAACAAAAAATAAAATTACAAGATGAATTAGATGAATTCTCAAAAAGACGCGCACAAGATAATCAATATTCGATTAACTTACCATTTATTTCTGAATTGAATCAGGAACTTAAGAGTAAATGGAGCAGCATTATGGATACTTTTGGAAATCCATCTGATTACGCGATCAATAATTGCCTAACTAATTTAGTGACAGAGCTTAATCAGCGAGATGTTCCAATTACAGTAGACTTATCGGTGGTTAGAGGATTTAGTTATTATACGGGTCCAGTTTTTCAGATTGATGCAGTTAGTGATGATGGGACTTTGCTTCCAGAGATTGGTGGCGGTGGACGATATGATAAACTGATTGGACAGAATTTGAGAGCGTTTGGTGTTGATAGAGATGTTCCTGCAACGGGTTTTGCATTTGGTACGGAGCGGTTAGTTAATGCCGCCAGATTGCCTCAGGGCAGTTATAATTTGGAGATGATAATATGAGTAAAGTGTTGGATATTTTGGAAAGTTTAGTCAATACACCCGCAGTTTCGGGATTTGAAAGAGAGTTAGGTATGTCACAAAGAATTGTATCGTTCTTTAAATCTTTCAATCCGCAAGTAGATGAATTGGGAAATGTGCTTGTAAAGGTTAGTTCTGGCAAGAAGAGAATACTCATCGAAGCGCATTTAGATGAAGTTGGTTTCCTAAAAACTGCGAACGGGTTTGTGACAATTGGTAGCATTTCTGAGAAGGACATTAAAAGCGAAAATATAACAACTGTTAAAGGAAAGCGCATTTCTTACTTTAAAAGACAATTCAATGTAACTGGAACTATTGTTAAAAGTCCAGGATTAGATAATAAAACAGGATGCACTGCGCTTGTTTTAGCAGCAAATAACTTTCGGAATTTGAATGCAGATGTTTGGTTGGCATTTACTGCTCGAGAAGAAACTACTTGCGAAGGAATCAAAAAAATAGTTGATAAAATAAAACCAAATATAATTATTTCTGTTGACTCTGCTTATGCACAACCCTTTGAAAATAAACGCTGGCAGATACCAATCTGTGGAAACGGACCTGCGATGCAATTACAAGGTATGAATTTTATAATTAACTGCATAGATTTAATTGAAGATGTAGCTAAAAATGAAAAAATTCCGTATCAATTTGAAATTGTAGATTATAATTGTGGAGCTACTAATTTAAGTGATATTTATTCTGATGCCCAAAAAATACAGATTAATATTCCGGTTAAGTATCAACATACTGCAATTTGCGAGGCAGATATTCGAGATATAGAAAATGCTGCTAAATTAGTTGTAGCTGTTGTGACGGAAATTGAAGAGGAAATTAAAAATGAAAACAAATAAAAGTAAGAGATGTTTACAGGAGAATATGGAAACACCGAAAGGCGTTAGAGATTTTTTACCTGAGCAGAAAATTGTTCGGGATCAGATTATTTCTGTTCTGAAGCGCGTCTTTGAGCGATATGGGTTCAATCCAATTGAAACTCCAGCTCTTGAGATGGAAGAGACGCTTGTTAAGGAGACTGATTCTTCTACAGATGCATTTAATGAGATGTATCGACTTAAAGATCAAGGTAAACGTAAATTAGTTTTGAAATATGATCAAACGGTTCCATTTGCCAGAGTTGTTTCTCAAAATCCGCAATTAGGTACACCTTTCAAACGATATCAAATTGATAGAGCTTGGAGAGATGGCCCAATTAAGCTTGGTCGTTATCGAGAGTTCTGGCAATGCGATGTTGATATTGCTGGAGCGAATTCAATGGCAGCTGATGCTGAATATTTATCGATGGTAACTGATGTTTTCAAAGAATTTGATATTAAAGTTGAGTTTAAAGTAAGTAATCGTAAACTTATTGATGGCGTTTTTCAATATGCAGGAATTCCTAAAAAGCAGTGGCTTGCAACAACAATCATTATTGATAAGTTAGATAAAATTGGCGAAGCAGGAGTTATTAGAGAGTCTTTGCGTAAAGGAATTGATGAGGATTCAATGGTTAAAGCACTAGATATTCTTAATCAACGTGGCACAAATCTTCAAATACTTAATCAAATCGAAAAGTTTGTTGATAATGATTTAACAAGAGAAGCTATTTCTGAACTTAAAACTTTGTTACGCTTTGGATCGGCTTTTGGCGCTAAAAATATTAAATTGGTACCTAGTTTGGCACGAGGTCTTTCATATTATACTGGTACAATTTTTGAAGCATATGCAATTGGTTCTAAAATTAAAAGTTCATTAGCAGGTGGCGGTAGATTTGATAATATGATTGGTGATTTTATTGGTAAAAATGTACAAGTTCCGGCAGTAGGTATCTCTTTTGGCTTAGATACAATTTATGATACATTGATGAGTATGAATCGAGTAAATGTTCGTAAAACCGTTACAAATATATTTGTTATTCCAATAAAAACAGATTTAGAATGTGCTAAAATTGTTTCAGAATTACGAAATGCAGGAATTAATACAGATTTTGATTTAGTTGGCAGATCTATATCCAAAAACTTGCAATATGCTAATAAGTTAAATATACCTCATGTTTTGATCGTTGGTCCTGATGAATTAAAGAAAGGAAAATTAAAGTTACGAGATATGCAAAGTGGTAATGAACAAAATCTTACAATTAACCAAATAATTAAAAAAGTTAATAATTAGATTTATGATAATCTCTTGCTTTATGTACTTCTTGCATAAATTCTTGAACCAGATTTGAATCTACTTTTTCGCGAGTATTTTTATCAGGTTTAAAACAACTGCCTACAATACAACCAACAGTATTTGATCTCGATGTGAGTTGTTCATAAGCATTTTGAGGATTTAATCCCGCTCCAATTACCATTGGATGCGGATCAATTGTCTTGCCAAATAGATTTATTTTATCTAACGGTGTTTCTTGGCCAGTACCTCGTCCAGTAACTACTAAAACTTCTGCACGTTGCATACCTATTTGTAAATCAGTTACTAGTGCTGATCCCGGGACGGGTTCATAATACTTAGGCCAAACACCACCCATTACAATAACTTCTGGATTTTCCTGTTTATGTTCTAAATATGTCTCGCGATATAGTGTTTGGTTCCTCGCATATTTGCCAGATATATGATCAAGTTGAATAAATTTTGCACCATATATTTGTGCTAAATTAAATGCAGGATCAACTTCATTAGGTAATATATTTATACCCATAGTAATTGCTGGATTTGATGAAGATATTGCATCAAGCGTTTTTTCCACGATGTCTTTATCTTCTCTTGGAAATGCATGATAATTTTCAACAATAACGCCATCAACACCTTCAGATTGATAAATTTCAATTTCTTCAATGGCTCGAGCAACTGGATCTTCTCCAGCTAAATGTAACATTCCTAAAACAAATGGCTTTTTTTTGAAAACGTCCCATAATTTACTATTTAATTGCATTTGTTAACTTATATGTAACATATATAAGGATTTATTTGCTAAAATAAATCCTCAAAACTTCCGTGAACCGCAAATAAAATTATTATGCCTAAGATAATTGAAATACAAGAACTTAGTAAATAATTATCTGGAAATAAAAGAACATCTGCAACACCCCAAATACCTCGCCAAAATAATATAACTGCCAATGCTATTATTATAATGCGAATTAGCTTTTCATATTTAGTTAGTTTCTTTTTTCTTATAACCATTTTTTCTTCTTAAAAAATAAATATAGTGCAATGCAAGATAGAAGCATGATTCCTAATGCAAACGGATAACCATACATCCAACTAAGTTCTGGCATGTTATACATAGAGTTACCAGTTACTGGCTGTCCAAAATTCATACCATAAATAGATGCAATTAATGTTGGAAGTAAAACAAATGAACCAATAACTGTCATTTTTTTAACTGCATCATTTAATTGATTTGAAATTGTGCTAGCATGTATTTCGAGTGCACCTGTTAAAATTTCTTTGTGTGTGTTTGTCATATCAATTAACTGGTTTATATCATTTGCAATATCTTCAAAGTTCATTCTTTCTTTTGTATCTAGGTGAAGTACATTCATTTTTATAACTTGAGATATTGTTTCTCGATTTGATAATAATGACCGTTTGAAAAAAGTAAGTGTTTTCTTTAGCTGAAAAATATGCATTGCGGTTTTTTTACCACCATGTTCGAAAACTCTTTCCTCTAATGCATCAATTTCTCCATCGATTTTTTGTATAAGTTTAAAATAAGTTGAGGTCATTTTGTCAATTAATCGTGTGATAAAATATTGATTTCCATGTGCTAATATTTCGGGATAATTGTGTATTTCGACTAGAGATTGAATTGTTTTTTTGTGTATTGTAAGTACATTATTTCGCATAATAAATATTCCTACAGGAGTTGTTTCAATTTCTTGCGATATTTTTGATGGCGTGCGTAAAATTATTAATTTATATTTATTATTTTCTTCAACTCTTGATCTTTCTTCTGGATCCAATGCATCAGCCATATCTTTTTCACTTATCTGAAATAATTTAGATATTTGTTTAAGTTCTTCTGCAGTCGGATTAGTTACATCTATCCAAGTTAATGTTTTTGAATGTATTGCTGCAGATAAAGATAATCTGTGCGTTTTACCCTTATGACTAGTTAGAACTTTCAACATACTGTACATTAGGAACTAGATAATAAAAAGGTGATTTACTTGGAGTGAGTGGTTACTTCGGCAAGTATTTGATTTAATGAATCTTTTGGATCCTTGCAAACTATTCTTATAACGTTTTTATTAAAGTAGAATTGTGATTCAGTAGCTTTTTCACCTACAATATAAATATGCGAGGGTTTATTTTGTAATTTTTTTCCAGCAAGTGCAATTCCTAAATCAATATACTTTCCTTTTCCACCTAAATCAGACAAATGAATTAATACATCGCAATCTAAAATTGCAGTTACTTCTTCTTCAGCGAACTCTCCCGAGGCTTCAAATTTAGCATAATCTCTTGCAAATGCCCGTTCAGTCCAATCAACTGGAACTTCATGGCCTTGTGTTCTTATTTGTTCTACCATGCCGTGCACAGTTTCATGAAGATTCCATTTTGCAGAAACATAAAATTTCATATAATTAAACGTAAAATGTTTTTAAAAAATATTGTAGCTTACTCCAAATATATGGCTGGACGACCCGGTTTAGCTTTCTTAGCTTTATTTTGTGGGTCAAATTTATTTGGATCGTTGATAGCAAAAATTGATATATCTGCTCCAAACTTGTTGTGTAAAACTTCTTTACAGTTTTCATATTGTTTACATTCTGGTGGAATTACATATAGACAAACTTTCTTTGGATTATCTTTGCCAATAATCTTACAAATATGCTGGATGTCTTCAGCAGTTTTCTGTAGCCGTTCTTCTTGTTCTTCGGCTGGCACATTAATTTTCTTTTTATCAACTTTTGGCCAATTTTCTGTTGCAATTAGACTCTTTTCCCCCAGCTTGTGCCACACTTCTTCGCAAACATGTGGAGCAAATGGTGCTAGCATTTTAAGGAAAACTTCAATCGCATATTTTGATGGATATTTTTCAATTTTATTTGCGAAATCAATTAGTTCAATAAGCGCTTTATTAAACTGAAGTTCTTTAGTATATTCAGTTATTTTCTTAACTTTCTTTTGAGCAACACTTTCAATATATGTTTTTTTCTCAATTTCTTTTAGTTGATACATTGCAGAAACTTTGTTGATAAACTTGTGAGTTCCCAAAACTTCTTTTTCAGACCATTCATAACTAGTATCTGGTTGAGCAATAAATAATTGATATGTTCTTAATGTATCTGCACCATATTTGTTAATTACTTTCATCGGATCAACAATATTGCCTTTTGACTTAGACATTTTTGTGCCATTAAGATTAACCATCCCTTGATTTAGCAATTTTTTAAATGGTTCATCAAAATCAACATATCCAAGTTTCTTTAAGAATTTAGTAATAAAACGCGAGTGCATTAAGTGGCCAACTGCATGTTCAATACCTCCAATATATTGGTCAACAGGCATCCAATAATTTACTTTCTTTTTATCAAAAATTTGTTTGTTGTTTCTTGGGTCGCAATATCTTAAGAAATACCAGGAAGAATCTACAAATGTGGTCATTGTATCTGTTTCGCGTTTACCTTTTCCTTTACACTTAGGACATTTTACATTTACAAAATCTTTGTTTGTTCCAAGTGGAGCAACACCTTTTTTTGAAAAATCCACATCTAGCGGAAGTTTAACGGGTAAATCTTTTTCAGGTACTGGAACTGCACCACAACTGTCGCAGTAGATTATTGGTATTGGCGCTCCCCAATATCTTTGTCTAGATAAATTCCAATCTCTAAGTTTGTAATTTGTTACTTTGCGACCATCTTTGTTTTTTACAAGCCACTGTATCATTAAAGGTAATGCTTTGCGATTATGCATACCCGAAAACTTTCGTGAATTAAACAATATTCCGTCAGTAGTAATTGCGCGATGAGCTTTGCTAGCGTCAATAGGTTTACCCTCTGGAGATATAACAAACTTTAGTGGGAGGTCATATTTTCTTGCAAATTCAAAATCTCTTTGATCATGAGCATTTGCTAGGACAATACCTGTGCCATAACTTAATATTACGAAGTTGGCGATGTATATTGGAATCTTTTCACCATTAACTGGATTTATAGCATATTTTCCTATGAATAACCCATCCTTTTCTTTGGAAATACGGTCTAATTCATTAAGTTTTTTTGTCTTTTCAAGGAATTTGCGGACAGATTTTTCATATTTTGTTCCAATAACCATCTCTTTTACTTTTGGGTGTTCTGGAGCAAAAACAAGAAATGTGCAACTATATAGCGTATCTGGACGTGTTGTAAAAACTGGCAGAATTTTTTTAGTTTCAGATTCTTTGAAGTAAACTTCAATACCTTGACTTTTCCCAATCCAATTTCTTTGTAGTGTTTTTAATTTGTTTGAAAAATCTATTTTTTCCAATCCTTCAAGCAGTTCGTCAGCATATTTAGTAGTTCTAACAAACCACTGATCTATTTCTTTTTGGATAACTTCTGCATCACATCTCCAACATTTTCCATTTACTACGTCTTCATTTGCTAGTGTTGTTTTACAAGTTGGACACCAATTGCCTGTAGCTTTTTTTCTATAAATCAGGTCATGCTCAAGTAATTTTAAAAATAACCATTGATCCCACATATAATATTTTGGATTATGCGTTGCAATTTCTCGGTCCCAATCATGACTTGAGCCCAGAGCATTAAGTCTAACTTTCATTGAGTCAATGCTTTCTTTTATGCTCTTAGTTGGATGAATTCCTTTCTTGATTGCAGCATTTTCAGATGGAAGGCCAAATGCATCCCACCCCATTGGATAAAGTACATTAAAACCTTGCATTCTTTTGTATCTGGCAAATGCATCTCCAATTGTATAGTTGCGAGTATGACCTACATGTAATCCGGCACCGGATGGATAAGGGAGCATCTCAAGGCAATAGAATTTCTTTTTCTTTGAGTTGTCAACTGCTTTGAAAATACCGGCATCTGCCCATGCTTTTTGCCATTTCTTTTCAACAGTTTTGAAATTATAATCAACCATTTTTATCTTGGTAGCTATTGATAGCTACTTATAATAAGAGCAAAGAATTACTTAATGTTTGTGTTAGATTTTTAGTGCTCATTGAATTAAATAACCTGAAAAGTTAAAAAGATTATGATATAGGATCGACATAGCTTGCAAACAATCTAACAATTTGAGCGTATTCAGTAAACTGAATACACTGAAAAATATAGCGGGCCTGACAGGATTCGAACCCGTGACCTACGGCTGCCTTCATGGAAAGATGGTTCTTTCCGAGAACGCTTTCTTTTGAAGAAAGAGTTCATTAGAAGGCCGTCGCCCTATCCAGACTAGGCTACAGGCCCATAAATATACAGAACAAATTGTGTTTAAAAAAGTATCTAGATTCTGTATTTCACAAATATTTAAAAACTTTATTTTATTTTCAGATAATATGGAACTTCAAGAATCGGGTAAATATGTAATGTCTAAGGGTGATGAAATAAATGTTCGAAAGGTCGCAGGTGATTTTCTTAATAAAATAAATAAAAGTTGCGGACATTTTTCAAGAGAACTTGAGTTAACTCAACCAGTAATTTTTATGTATAATAATGCGGAAGGAGTTAAATTTGAAGCAGCGCAGTTTGGAAATATACCTATTAAAGTTACAACCGTTTCTAAATCAAATAATGTTGCATCAGGGTTATTTGTTGAAAATGGGCATATACCTTTGAGCGGTTTAGTATATGTTTATAATGGTCAATTATGTGCACAAGTTTCAAAAGTACATATTTCAGATTCTAAATCCGTATATATTATTCCTGAACCGGTTCGAGGAGAAAATATTGAAGAAGCTCCAGCAGGTTTAGAAGTAGTTGTTGAAGCAAACTGGGTCGATTCTGAAAAAAAATATGGGGATTTAACTACTGCTGAAATTCAGTTAAAATATTGGAAAAATTTATGTCGAGGTTATCGTGACCAGGAAATTAATATTGCTATAGCTAAAGAAGGAATTGATGCAAAGATGTCAGTTAGTTCTGGTCGTATTCGTGGTGGCGATATTAGTTGGGGTAATGGTGCTTTAGACGAGGTTTTTAGACACATAACTAATAGTGCATTTAATAAAGTTAAATAATTTTTAAAAATATTTATTATAATTTTAAAATAAAAAAATAATATATCGCGTGATTAGTCTAATAGACATTTACACATGCACTCACCATATGTTACTACATATGCTCGATAATATTCTAGATCATCTAAAGCGCAACTAAGTTTACATTCTTTAATACATTCTTCATCAGTACCTACTTGATATTTTTGGTATAGTGCAAATTCGTCATTACCGATATCTTGTACACTAACTGACGCAGTAAATCTTCGGTTATCGGTGTTTGGTAATTCGTCAAAATCAGGTTCTTCAAAATCATTATTTACAAAATGACCAGTTATATTTCCACGAAATACAAACCCACTACTTGCAATAATAACTATAAAAATCCCAAGTAGTATTTTATGTTTATTTTTCATCTAATGCTATAGAATATGTTATTTATTAAGTTTATTGAACACAACCCCATAGATTGAAATTTGTCTATAATTAAGAATAAACGGTATTGTCTGCACTATCAAAACCTTTAAATATGTTACTCTTAAGTAAGTAATCAACATGTTAACACTTCGGAGTTTAATTAAAATGAAAAAATTATTAGGAATATTTACGTTGTTCTTAGTTGGATTTTTAGCTCTAACTGGAACAGCAGTTGCCACAGAAGACGAGGTTATACTTAATGAATTCGTCCCAACACCAAAAACCGGCAACGATTGGATAGAATTATACAATAGTGGAGAGGAAGACGTTGTTTTAACTGGTTGGACTCTTGACGATAATGATACTTTAACCGTAATGAAAACCCTATCAGGAACTATAAAAGCTAAGTCTTATTTAGTTGTTGAAGTAGGCAAGCGGTTGAATCCAGAAGGAGATATAATAACTCTTTATGATGATTCAACAATACCTGCTGAGATGGATTCTGTAACTTACCCAGACGACGTTGCACCAGATGATGAAGAAAGTGCAGCATTTGTGGAAGATGAATGGGTTATTTTTGAAGAACCTACAAAAGGTTTGTCAAATACACCTGTAATCATTTTTGTATCACCTACACCTGCAGATGAAGCAGTTGTAACAACTAGAGAAGTTACAATTAAGATCGAAAATACTATTGGAACAACGGTTGATAGTAGTGAGATTATTGGTTTAGAATGTACTATTGTTACTGGATCAAATAATTTAGAATATAAATGTTCAGATTATGAAGATGGAGATGAATTAGAATATATTGTTAATATTATCGACGTAAATGGACAAGAAGCGACTTCAGAACCAAGAACTTTTTCAGTTACTTTAGCAAAGTCAGCAACACTAACTGTTCCTGGAACATATAGTGTAATTGACGATGTTATTGAAGTTCAAAAAGAATTTGATATAACTATTACAAATAATGGTGAAGCACCATTAACATTTGATATTAATGATATTAGTGTTGATAATTTAATTTACCAACATTTGGATAATCCAACTGAATATGTTGTAGAAGATGTAGCAACTGAATTATACAAATTAGGTTATTATCTTCCTTCAGAAAGTATAACTTTCGCATTTGAAGAAACCGGTACTGAACAAACTATACTTCCAGGTAAAACTGAAATTATTGTTGCAACAATTACATTTCCTACTGCAAGTGATATTGATATGTACGGTGATTATAGGGGTATGGTTACATTAACTAATGATGATTCAGAATTTACTACAATCGAATCAAGTTTAAGAGTTACTGTACAACCAGAAAATTATGGATATAAAAGCTGGTTAAGTATCGACCTTGAATACGATGATGATGATTATTATCGAACACAAGAAGTTGAATTAACAGTTACAATTGAAAATAATTACAAAGAAAAAACAAAAGACATTAAAGCAACTTTAATTATACCTGAATTAGATATTGATGAAACATCATCTAAGTTTAGTTTAGATGAAGATGAAAACAAAGATATTGTTTTTACATTTACTATTGAAGATGATATTGATGATGGAAGTTATCCAATATATATTTTTGTTGAAGGTGAAACTGAATTATCCGATAATACTGATGTATTTATTGATAATTTTTACGTTGGAGAAAGTGTATATGTTGCTGTTGAATCTGATGATTTAATTGTTGAATCCGTTGAGTTTGATGATGAAGATTTTAAAGCTGGAGAAACATTTTCAACCACAGTTAAAGTTAGAAATATTGGAACTTCAGATCAAGATGAAGTAAGAGTTCACTTTGTTTGTGATGACTTAAGCATATCCGTATATTCAGCAATTGTTGATGAACTTAAAGATGAAAAAACTTTAACAGAAAAGTTTAATCTTAAAATTCCAAAATCTATTGCAGATGGAAGTTATATTTGTACAGCTGAAATTCAGTATGATGATGTAGATGACCAACAAGATGATGATGATTTATCAGACCATTTGTTCAAAGATATTGTTCTAGAAATTACTGGTGGACTTGGTACAGATACTGATGATGATGTTGAAGCATCTGCTCTTGTTAGTGGAACAACTGTTGCTTCTGGAATTCCCGGAAATTTAGTTAAATTTTCTTTGAATTTAGAGAACACATATACAAGTGGTTTAGAAACATTTGATATTGAAGTTGAAGGATATTCTAACTGGGCAGAAAGTGTAACTGTTGAACCCGCAGAATTAACTATTCCTGCAGGAACCGATGTTCCATTTTATGTGTATATTACACCTAAAGCAGGAGCTAATGCAGTAAATACTGCTTCAGTTGCAATTTATGCTGGAGATGTTAAAGTTGCAAGTAAGCTATTAACTGTAAATGTTGCAGGAACAGCTGATTCAGATATACAAGTAACAGATTTAGGTAATCAGATAACTGGCGCATTTGCCGGAACATCTTTGGACTTGTCCACAGCATTAGTAATTAGTTCAATTATAGCAGGTATTGTTATACTTGGCGCAGTGTATATGTTTACACTAGCTGGAAAGCGTTAAGCTTTCCGATTTTTTATTTTTTTTAATAAATACTTTATTTTTTGTTTGTTGCACCAAACAGTAAAAAACGTTATACCAAATACCTTTTTTAGAGTACTACTCCGTAAGGTTTATAAGGTTTTGTTACGAAGGACTAGTAACCAATTCATAAGTCTATTTGATTTATGTTTCGGAGGTCGAAAAAAATGAATAAAATATTGAAGACACTATTTAGTGTACTATTAATTGGACTTGTTGCACTTAGTGCAGTCCCGGCGACAGTTACGGCAACTGATTACGCAGCTATTACAGATTTATCTGTTAGTAATGTTAATACTGCTGCAAATGTTATAACTCTTGATTTTGACGTACAAAACACAGGAAATACTGATGTTATTGTAGATATTACCGTTAAAGGTGATGATGTTGATACAGTTACACACGAAGTAACTATTGATGCAGATACAATAACTCAAGGTGTTGATTCAATTAGAGTTCCACTTTCAGGAATTTTAACTGAAGGAAATACAATAATTGCAGTTACTATTGTAGCAACTACAGGTATTTTAGATGAAGGAACTGTAACAGCTAAAGCAATAGCTTTTGATGTTGAAGCAGCAAACCCAGTTGAATTACTTGAAAATGCAATTACTGATGTTGACGTTGAAGACAAAGACTTAACTTTCAATGACGAATTAATGTTTGAAATTGAAGTTGAAGTTGATGCAAACGAAATAGTTGAAGATGCTTATTTACAAATTGCAATATTTGATGAAGATGGTGCAAAAGTAGAAGGTTGGATTGAATCTGAAAATGATAATATCCGATTTGATGATGAAGATGAAGAAGTTTTTGATCAAAATGATTTTGAAACAATTTTAAGAATTCCTTCAGTTGAAGACATTGACGAAGGTTTCTACACACTACACGTTGAAGTTTATGGTGATTACGAAGAATATCACGACCACCTAATTGCTACAATGATAAGTTCAGAATTTGAAGTTGAAAAATTAGAAAATCACTTGAACATTGAGAGAGTTTCTCTTGATCAACAAGGTAGTATTTTATACACAGCAATTCTAGTTGAAAACGATGGTGAAGAAAATCAAGACGATATTCGTGCTCAAGTAAGAATTAATGGCTTAGAAGTTAAACAAACTTCAAACACTGTAACTATTTATGAAGATGATGACGAGATTATATATGTCCCAGTTGTTTTACCAAATTTCGGATCTGGTGAATACGACATAAAAGTCACTGTTTACAATGACGATGTTTCAGTCGCAACAGTTCTCAATGAAATTGAATTAACTGGTGTAACTACATCACAACAACCAGCTGAAGCTGGCTTGATTGTAAGTATTGATTCCGCTGTAAAAACTGTTTCAGATAACGGTGCAGTTTATGCATTAACCTTTACAAACCAAGGCAATGTTGCAAGAACTTTTTCAATAGAAACAGCCGGTGCAGAATGGGGACAAGCTAGTGTAAATCCAGGAACAGTTATTGTTGGTGGTAGTGCTAGTGAAATCGCATCTGTTTTCGTAGCTCCTAACGCAGGCGAACAAGGAGTAAAACAATTTACTCTTTTCATTAAGGAAGGAAACCAAATTATAAAATCAATTGCTTTAACAGCAAATGTTGAAGGTAGTGCAAATGAAGCTACTGGTGCATCTGTTATTGACTTTGATAACTTAGTTGGATCTGGACTTAAATGGGTAGCAGCTATTTTAGTTGTTGTTCTAATTGTTCTGTTCGTTATGTGGAGTTGGAGTAGAGTAGACGAAGAAGAGCTTTAAGCTCTTTTTCTTTATTTATTTTTTATTTTATTAATTATATTGAGTATTTTTTATTATGTTTTTTACACTAAGTATTATATATTATGAATACTTTTTATTGAATGAGAAAATTAGCATTTTTATTAATTCTATTGTTTCTACCCTTTACTGTCTTGGCTGTAACTGATACTGTTGAGGAATCTGCAGGCATAACTCCGGAAAATCCATTTTATTTTATGGATAGTGGTTTTGATTGGATGGACTATCAATTAGCCATTGGTTCAGAATTTAAAGCTAAACGTGCAGCATATATTGCTGAAGAAAAACTCAGTGAGATGGTTGTTATTTATAATCACGGATCTAATGCTAAAAAAATAAACGCGTCAATAGCGAGTCATGATAAATATATTGAGAGATTAGCTAAAAATTTAGATCAAGTTTCTGATGATGAATTTGATTATAAAGTTATGGCACAGATACAACAGAAAATATCTGTTCATGCTCAGAGAGTAGCTATGCTTCAAGCAGAGTTTCATCTCGCAACTCTAAATATTGAAGAATTAAGTAAAGAAAATGCGGAATTAAAAGAAACTTTTGCTGAGATGTCAGCGACTATTGCAGATTTGGAGTATGAAATTAGTACAAAAGCTGAAGATGTTTATTCTGCACAAGATGTATCTGTAGAAGATGTTCAGGAAGCAGTAGCAGATGAAGAAGATAGTATGGAACTTCTTTCTGTTGATATTAATGATACTGAAGTAGAAGAATATTTAGAAGAAGTTGAAGAAGCTGAGGCTGAAGAAGAACAAATTGAAGAAACAGAAATAGAAGAAGTCGTTGAGGAAGAAACGAAAGATGATACATTAATTATTCGAGATGATGATGGGAGCAAAGAAACAATCCTTCAGATTGATTTTGCTGATGATAAAGGTACTAAATACTTAGATATACCTGAAGATATGCGTTATGCAACAGCACATCTTTGGGTTTATGCACGTAATAAACGTTGTGAGCAAGGCAGTACTGCAGATCATATATTATCTGTAAATGGACATAATATTTATTTTGATCCATGTAAGCTGTTCCAACCAAAAAATCAGTGGAAATACTTCAATGTACCTACTGAATATTTGAAAGAAGGTACAAACTCTTTTGTTTTTAGTGACCCACAATCACATTGGGAAACAACTAATCTCTTTATGGCAGTTGATCAAAGTACTGATAAGGGAAAGAGCATAATTTCAACGAATACTTGGTCGCCACATAGTAAGCCAATTGATGGTATTAAGGGTGAGTTAATGATATATCTTAAGTTAAATGGTGTAAAAGTTGAAGAACCTGAACTAGATGATGAATGTGCTGCTGGTTGGAAATGTTATGATAATAATACTAAAGCATATCAGAGTTCTAATTGTTCTTGGGATGAATTATTTACCTGTACTTATGGGGATTGTGAATCGGGAGAATGTACTACTGATATAACTTGTGTTGATTCTGATGGTGGTAAAAGTTACTATGTCTTAGGTCAGATAATTTATGGTGACGTTCTAAAAACAGATAATTGTATTGAAAATGGTGGAAAATTAGTTGAGTATTTCTGTCAGACAATTAATGATACATGGGATCAGATGACTTATGAATGTTCTGACGGTTCGTGCGTCAGTGGAATATGTACAAATAATACTATTGAAACTAATGATACTTGTACAGCGGGTTATGTTTGCGATGGTGAGATGCAAATGAAATATATTCAAGAAGATTGTACAGAAGATAGTAGCTTGCATATGACATGTACTAATGGACCTTGTGTAAATGGTGTTTGTACAGATACATCCACAAATAGTACGTTTTTTTGTTCAGATACAGATAATGGAAGGAATTATTATGAAAAAGGAACTTGTTCAGATTCAACCGGAGAAGTATCTACTGATTATTGTGGCTCTAAC
>Ga0075122_10001250_pt1 | contig 18378 bp, 16 predicted proteins | sample AntAceMetag02UKB_FD_69790 | JGI IMG/M metagenome (GOLD analysis project Ga0075122, IMG submission 69790) | Saline lake microbial communities from Ace Lake, Antarctica - Antarctic Ace Lake Metagenome 02UKB | ecosystem: Environmental > Aquatic > Non-marine Saline and Alkaline > Saline | place...
CACGTACTTTATCATGAACATCACCTACCCCATCTAATGATAAACCAATTTTTAAACTAACATCAGGTGATTTTTTAAAAATTGCTTCTACTTGTTCTGCAGTCCTGTCAGGTAATAAAGAATTAAAAGCAATAAAAACAACCGATGCTTTGTTGTTTTTAACAAATAAATTAACAATTTCTGGTAAATCAGATCTTAAAGACGGCTCTCCGCCACCCAAACCAACTGATTTTAATTTCCCAATTTTTTTTGTAAATTTATCTATTTCTTCTAAAGTTAATTCATTCTGTAAATCTTTATTTAAAATTTTCCAATTAAAACACATGATGCAACGGCTGTTGCATCTATTAGTAACATAGAGGATTAAACCATATGGAGGCCAAGACCTATTAAATAGATGTTTAATAAAATGAACTATTAACATTTTATCATAGGCTCTATATAGGTTTTTAATGTTTTTTAATATATTTATCATATCTTAATTAAACCATGATTTTGACTATAAAATCAAGAAAATAAATATGCCCCACAATTGAATATTGTGGGACAAATAAACTTATTATTTCTTATACTTCTCAAAAATCCTGTCTTTTATTGCTACAATCTCTCCTGCAGATAAAGCAGAGGTGTTAATAATGGCTTCTGCATGTCCACCATATCCTTTATAGTAACCAACTGCATTCTCCTCACCATTACCAACAAAAGTTAAATCATATTCTTCCATTTTATCTCTTATCCTGGTTCCTCGATAAGGATAATAAACAGCTAAATCAAAATCATCAACACCTGAATCTTCGATAAATTTTTCTGTTAACAAGGCTGTCTCAGCAGTTTCGCCGGGCAAACCTAGAACAAAAAAAGATTTTACACGTATACCAAACTTATGACAAAGTTTAACAAAATCTAAATTTTTATCAATAGTTGTTCTTGGGTGTTTTACAGCATCCAAAATAGATTGTGCACCACTTTCAAACCCAACACCTATTTCTTTACATCCATTGTCTGCAAGAGTTTCTGCTATTTCCTCTGTCATAGTGTTAGAATGACCAAAACACCTAAAAATCATGTTATGTTTTTTAATAATAGGACCAATATCTTTTACTCTTTTTAGTGTCATAGCAAACAAATCGTCAAAAAACATAATCCCACCAAAACCAATTTCTTTAATATTAATAATCTCTTGTTCAATATGCTCTAGTGTACATAACCTAACTTTTGTTCTAGCGTGCTCACAAAAATCGCATCCAAATGGACAACCCCTTGACGTCATCACAGTTGTAACACGAACTTTGTCAAGATGATACACATACTTATTTAAAAACTCTGCTGATCTAAAAGGTATTGGCATCAAATTCATTTCATCTCTTGTCATTTGGTCTTGAACTATTCTTCCTGTTTGATCATATAAAATTTCTAAAATAGCTTTTTCTCCATCTCCGACCACTAAATAATCATAGGATTTCCCTCGACATTCATCCAAATAGAATGTTGAGGCAGGGCCACCTAAAATTATTTTAATATTTGGAAAATATTTTTCTTTAAAATCAAGAATTTTATCTGCCTCTAACATTTGGGAAGATAAAGCAGATATTGCAAAATGAGTAAAACCAGAATATTTTTGAGGGTTATTAAAATCAAAACTATCCTCAAGTTGATTTTCTATTCCTTCCTTATCCAGCACTGCTTTTAAATACAATATAGCCAAATGAGGAAAAACCTTATCGGAATCCAAAAAAGGACTCCTCAAACTGACAATCAATACTTTCAACATTGTTTCCTCCTCTGTCTATGGATTTTTTAAAAGGTCTATATATGATTTTTTTAATCTTTTAGCTAAAATACCCCAACCATGATTCTCTAAAACAAATTCTCTTGCATTATCACCCATTTCTTTAATTAAGTTTTTATCTTTAATAAACTTTTCCATTGCTTCCTTAATACCAACAACATCTCCACCATCTACACAATATCCTGTTTTACCATCCAAAGGCAATGAATCATGAGCTTTATTAATAATAACTGGTGTTCCACAAGACATTGCTTCAATAACAACTCTATTAATTCCTAGGTCAATTCCGATCGAAGGTGCTACAAAAACATCTGCTAAGTTATAATAATGTATTAATTCATCTGCTGAAAGCTGTCCCAAAAGCTTAACATTGTCTTTATTTTTAATCAAATTCTTAATAAATTCAACTGTTTGTGGTGCACCTGGCCCAGCCAATAATAGTTTGACGTCTTCGTTTTCTTCATTTAATAAATTAAAAGCTTCAACCAAAAACTCCACACCTTTTCTTTTTGCAATAGTACCTGCGAAGAAAAAAACCGTGTCTTTGCTTGAATGTCTTTCTTGCATGTCTTGTGGTTTAAACTTATTAGTATGTGCTCCAACCGGTATATGAACTTTTCTTGATTCTGGATTTGTTTGTTGTAAGCCTTCTAATAATTTTGTATGTCTATAGGCACACAAATCAACTGTTTTAGGCAAAGGTTCACCCATTTTAAACCATTTAAAAAAATACACAGTTAATCTATTTAAAACCCTATCAAATAAATTCATCTTTTGCTCATCTAAACCAAACTCTTCTTTTTTAAGTTTACGATCATACATTAAATCATTATTAAACCTCTTATCCTCATATTTCCAATGTAAATCAACTGTAGAAACATATGGTCTTATTTTAAAGTAAGCAAACGGATGCGGGCTTTGTGTGTTGATTAAATGAATAATATCAATTCTTTTAAACAAAATAATTGGTAAAGAATAAAAAAAAGTTTTAAAAGCATCTAACTTACTAAAATTTCTGGACTGCGTTGAAAAAGGTATCCTATACACCTTTATGTTTTTATGCAACTTAACATTTTCTATTTTAGCTGTTGTAGTTACTACATATATTTTTAAACCCTCTTCAGCCAACTCTTGAGTAAATTCCCAAGCCGCCCTGGTTTCACCACCAGGAAATGTGTTTGAGTAAAGATGAGTTAACATCAAAATTTTTAATTGTTTATTATCTTTAGACATGCATTATTGGACCCTTTCCCAAAAAAGAAATTTATGTTCCGAATCATTATTAATAGAATAAAGCAATGGCACTTCTTCTCTTGAAAAATTTATATTTTCATTTATTTCATAATAATTTCTAAATTTTCTTTGCCACCATAGCAATGGTTTCATAGTTATATGACCAAGATGCATATAGTCAAAATGATTAATTATGGTAATCATATATTTCGCATTAATTCTCGCTATTTCTTTTACCATATAGTTCACTTGATTCATTGGAATATGCTCAAATATATCAACAGCTATAAACGCATCGAATTTATCATCTGTAGAAAAAGGAATATTTAAAATATTTCCTTGTTTAATGTATGCTCGCAATTCACTTATCGCTATTTTATCCAAATCAGGTGAAACATCAAATCCATACGCGTCAATTCCTATATTTCTTAATGCTCTTACTAATTCACCACCTGAACAGCCAGCTACTAAAACTTTCTTTAACTCTGGAATCGCTCTTTTAATAACAACTACTTGCCATTTTTTAAGTTCAATTTCATCAGAATTATTAATATAAACTTTATGATAATCTTGATTATATAATTTTGCTAATTTATCACTTGAATAGTTTTTATATCTAAAATTAACATACTCACACATTATTCTTTGTTTTACTTTACCAACTATCTTAAAAAAAGATTCAGGGATAATCGATTTTAAAATTAATTTGAGTTTTCTAAATATTTTCAATACTAAATCAAAAACAAAAACCGGTAAAATTAATTCAAGTTGTTCTCTAATTGTTTGTAATAACCTTTTTTTCATATAAAATTTTTAGTTTCTTGTAGATTTTGAAAAATACTTTAAAAACGGATTCTGATAAAATTAATTTTAAATTACCTTAAATTACTATTCTTTTTTCTATTAATAAAACTTCTAAATACCTGGTAATACTTTTTGCTTATTTCTTCCCAATAAAACATTACTGGTTGTTTGCTGTCCATTGTTTTTTGCATACTCATTATCCTTATACCTTTTTCCTAAAAAACCTTATAATAATCCTATTTGGTTATCCCCCACCAAAATCTGCCTTATACACCCTTGGTTGTTTATTTTTTTAGATATAAAAAATTTATTAACTAATCTCCATTATTTCTTAACTACATGAAGATAACACACTGGTCCACAATATTTTATAACCAATATCTTCTTAAAATATGAAAAAAACTTCTCAACACCACTCTTTACGGGAGAAAGCCAAGTTTGAAAATCAACAGAATACCCTTTACGTCTAAAATAATGAACAAATTCGAAGACCGAAGGCTCATTGACAGCGTCCCAATCTTCACCGATTTTTGTCAGATCAATCAAATTTGAGTCAATCAACCTGACTCTAAAATCTTTTTTTCTAAACAGAGATACATTTACCATGCGCCACAAATAAAGCATCATCTTATACAAGACCTTTAGCTTATGAACCCCACCAAAAATAGGTGCTCCCCGAAACGGACTAACGTAATTTGGACAAAGTAAAAAAAATTCACCTTTACTTTTCAATACACGATCAACCTCATCCAAAACTTTTTCTGGATTAAATAAATGTTCAAATGTAAAAAAAGATGTCACGGTGTCAACACTACTATCCTTTAATGGCAATTTTTCTAAATTCGCCTGCTTAAATTCAATATTTTTGTTATGATCTTTGTTTTGTGTCGCTTGTGCGATTGCAAAACTTGAAATATCCATTCCTAAACAAAAATTTGCGTTACTTGACATCCCAAAAATATCAACACCAACCCCACAACCAAGATCCACTATCAAACCTTGTTTTTTGTTACATCCTCTGATAATTTGTTTATGTATAGGGAAAGTATTATCTTGCTTATGACTATCTTCTATTAAGGAATAATACTCTTTATTTTGATTATAGAATTTGAATAATTCTTTTTCTTTATTCATAAAACACTATTTATAATCTGTTTTTATTTAACTGCCTGCAAATCTGCCATGGTTATCCACCACCAAAATCTGCCGTACAAAATCTTGATTGTTTTCCTTTTTTTAACATAAAATATTAATATACTTTAGGTTTGTTTCTTTATCTTCTCTCATAATTATTTTGAGATTAGGTTAAATCATCTAATTGCTTAAATTCTTTAAAAACTTTGTAATAATCTGCTGCTATTGTTTTCCATAAAAACCTATTATGAACGTTTTTGAATGCCTTTTCTCCCATATCTTTATTAAAATCTTTATTTTGATATTTTTCAATTTCTTCAATTAATCTATCCTCACTAGACATATCAATACAACTTCCACCATCTCCAACAATCCACTTTTGTGTATTTGAATCATTTGTAATAACTGGTGTTTTACAAGCCATTGCTTCAATAATAACCATACCAAATGGTTCTACCAATGAAGGGAGTACAAAAATATCTGCGATTGAATAATACTGTGCTAATTTTTCTTGATCAATTGATCCTAAAAAAGTAACACTCTCATTCATTAATTCTTTACTCCTTTGTTTCAAATTATTTTCTTCTGTTCCGTTTCCAGCAATAACAAGATGGGAATCTGGAATTTTACTAACAGTTTTGATTAAGAAATCAATTCTTTTTACCTTATCTAAAGCACTAGAAGAAAAAATTATAAATTTATCTTTTGGCAAATTAAGATCTTCGTGTACAACATCTTTTCTTGGATAAAATATTTCTTTGTTAAAACCGTTTGGGATTAGAACCGAATCAAATTTTTTACCAAAAAGTTCTTTATAATCTGGATTTATAGCCACCACTTTATCTGCCTCTGCATGACGTGAAACAGTAAAAGCTGATCCACCATCTGTCAAATAAACAAATTTAACCTTTGAATTTCTTATTTTTCTATATATTTTTAATGCTAACAAATTAAAAGGAAAAGAACTAAAGACAATTATATCAAAAGATTTAAACAATAAAAATGGAATTACCAAAATAGAAAACAAACAAGATTCATAGTCATGATTACGTTTTAAATATAATCTTTTGATTTTTGGAAAATTTGTAAAAAACTTTCTTTTAAACCCAAAAATTTTAAAAAAATCAACATTTTTAATTTTTAAATCTTTTCCCAACCCAAATAAACTAATTTCCATATCTGGTTTTTGTGAAAGTTCTTTAACTATTTCTGTGTATTTAATTTCTACTCCTCTATTGACATAACCTAAACCCGCAGAAATAAATGCTACTTTAATTTTTTTCATATTATATAAATACTTAGTGCATATACAATCTATAATTACTTTTATGTAAATTTAATTTTTTTGAAATATTTTAAAATGTATAACCAATTAATAATAAAAAATAAAAAACTAACCGCTGTTAAAGCCACTACTATAGCCATCAATGGATCAACATTAAATGTATATATAGCCAAAATCGCAGATAATAAAATTAAAGCAAACTGACAAAACGACATTATTATTGCTACTTTCATTTTTCTTACAGTTCTGAAAAACGGACTAAACCCAACAGCAAACCCTGATGTGATAGTTAGTGATATTAAATAATAAACCAATTTACTTGCTCCCATATATTCTGCTCCATAAAAAAAAGAAATCAAAAAAGAAGATAATAAAACCAACGGAATCGATGTTACCAACATAGTAAACCCTGAATATAAAGAGGTTTTTATAAGATGTTGTTTAAAAATAGAATTACTATAATTAATTGACTTTGGTAATTGTACATTCAGTAATCTACTTACAGGTCCTAAAAACATATTCGGCAAAACAATATATGCCATTGCCACCTTGTAATAACCAATATCTGTTAAGCTAGCAAAAAAACCAAGTAAAAATATTGGTAAATGCGCTATTAAACTACCCAGATTTTTATTTATAGCTACCGCAAAGCCAAACCTAAAATACTTAGCAATTATTTTTAATGAAATGTTTTTAAAAATATCTCTAAAACTTGGCAATAAGGCATCGCGTGGACCATAAATAGAATAAATCCCAAAAGAAATTAATAAAAAGATAACTGCTACTAAAAAATGTCCCAGAACTAAACCCGAAAGACCTAAACCAATAAGTACAAACCCTGCCGGCAAGATACTTATCATAAACTTTTTAAAAGTCTCAATTAAAGTTAATTTTTTAATACGACGACTAACCTGCAAAACAACAGTGAACATGGAAAAAACTATCTCTATATAATTAGCAAGTAATATAACTCTAACCAACAAACCTACTTGAATATTATGATAAAATAATTGACTAAGCCATGGCGCTAATATATAAAAAATTATCCCTAAAGTACAGATCTTAATCAAATTTAAACCTACGAAATAAGATAAAACATTTTTTACTTCAATTTTATCTTTTTGAGCATATGCTTTTGATAATAGTGTTACTGTGGCATGTATGGACCCCCAACTCATTAAAATACCTAAGATACCTGCAAAAGAAAAAATCAACCCATAAATTCCATATCCTTCTATTTTTAAAACACGCGCAAAAACTATTGAAGCAGCCACACTCAATATCATTGATACAATTTTACCAACCTGAAGAGTTGCTACATCTTTAACAAAGTTGATTTTAAATAGATTTTTAGTTTGTTGTATCATTTTTTTCTAAAATAGCTCCCCAACTACTCCCTGATTTAGGCCAAAACCTGCTTAATAAGTAGTTATAAAGGGTTAATATTAAATTTGAACGATGATTAATCTTACACAAATAATTGTATGTTGTAAACTCTAAAATACTAAAATTAGTTAAATATTGCTGTTGGATCTCATTTATATCAAATCCTCTATCTTTATCTATTTTACCAGATGCTGTAGGTGATCCATAATCAACAAATTGCTTTATTTCTGTTTTATCTAGATCTTTACTAATTAACTCTTCTTGTTTAAGTATTTTATTTATGTAGTCAAAAATATCTTCTTTTTCTTTTTTATCTGAAACCCGTCCTCTTAAGTTTTTTCTAAACTTAAAAACTGTGTTTTTAATATATTGTAATAATAAAAAGTTATTTCTTAAAAAACTATGTTGAAAAAACTTTTTATTAGGTTCATGAAATATAATTAACTTACCACCAGGTTTTAAAATCCTATTTGATTCTTTAAAAAATATTTCTATATCTGGTAAATGATGTAGAACTGAATTTATAATAACAATATCTAAACTTTCTGGTTCAAAATTTAATTCTTCAATACTACCCTTTAAAAAATAAAATTTATTTATATAACCATTCTTAGATAAATTATCTTTAGCAGTTTCAAGCATATCAGAAGAAATATCACTACAAAAAAATTCATCATCTTTTGTTAGATATCTTCCAATAACCTGAGGAACAAATCCTGTACCACAACCCACATCTAAAATTCTTTTAGCTCTTTCACTTGTAAAAAACTTACTAGCAAACTTTTGCCAGTTATTTCTTTCTTGTTTAAAAATCTCAGGATGCCGTTCTAAATAATATTTTGCTTCCCAATCATGATAAATTTCATTAATTCTCTTAACTAATTTTTGTTGATTCATAAACTTCAATATATCTTGGGACAATAATATCCCAATCAAATTCTTTAGCTGTTGTTCGACCATTATCGCCTATTTCTTTTAATAATTCTGGCGTATCCAAAATTTCTATTATTTTATTACTTAATTTTTCAATATTTGGGTCAGATAAAAAACCATTTTCTTTATCTTTAATAAACTCTTCAGCAGCACTGTCTGTTGCAGCAACAACAGGAACACCCGTAGCCATTGCTTCTAAATACACCAAACCAAAGCCTTCAAACTTAGATTCTCCTTTTTGTTCAGGGATAAGGATAAATAGATCACTAGATTGATATAATTCAGCTAATTCTTGTTCTTCTAAGTCTTTCTTAAAAATAACTTCATTTTTTAAATTGTTTTCTTTTATCAATTGTAATAATTCTTGATAATATTCTTTGTTATATACTCTACCAAGAATAACATATTTAAATTTAAATTCTGGACGTAACTGTTTAAGTTTACCAAGAGCACCTATAACTAAATGATAACCTTTGCGTGCAATTATTACACCAACACTAAAAAATTGGAATTCTTTTTTTATATCTAAAGATTTAACAATAAATTTAGATAAATTAACACCATTAGGTATTACACATGTATTATCTAATTTTATTTTATCCAAAAGTTTGTTTTGTGTAAATTTGCTAATACAAATAATCTTTTTTGCTCGATTATATACCTTCTCATAAATTTTAAATAAATATTTCTTTGTTAACGGATGAACAGCATAAGTACCGTGAGCTGTTATGAAATATGGTTTCTTTTTTATTAATGAATAAAGTAAAGCTGAATATGGCTCTACAACCACATGTACTAAATCACAATTATTAATAACTTTTTTTATTTTAAAATAGTTTTTAAAAAACCAATATGTTTTTTTAAACCTAGGTACAAAAAGTTTTGGTAAAATATTATGTACTTTTAAATTATTAATATCAGATACAGATTGATCATATGCAACTAAAACCTCTACCTCTATATTATTTTTTAATAAACCTAAAGCCAAGCTACGTGAATAGCTTCCCCATCCATCTCTCATTTCTAAATTATTAGTTATTAAGCAGATTTTCATCTTTATGTCTAAATTTATTAATTAACAACATTACACCCAGAGTCAAAAATATTATATACAACGGATAAATTGGAATTGAATAACGAGCAGTAGCATGTAAAGTACTATAAACAAAGTTAAAGTAGAAGATTATAATAATCAACCAACTCACATTTGACCATTTCTTAAATGTTTTTAGAATAGAATAAATAATTAAACCAGAAAAAATTAAATAAACAAACCTAATACCAAAGATAATAAGAATTTTCATCCAATCAGCTATTCCTGGATGTGTACCAACAAACATTGCTTGCATCCAAACTTTTGGTGTCATTGGCTGATTAAATTTTAAAAAATCAATAAACTCCATTTTTAAAAACATAATCGGATGTTTTGCAAATGTTCTAAGTGAATCTTCAATAAATTCTTTATCTGCTTCTTTAACATTTTGTCCTTGAGCCAACAATTCATCATGTTTACGCCAAGCCTCCCATCCGTGCCTTGAAAGTTTTGGATCATAATCCGAAAACAATTGAAAAGCCACAAAATCCCCTATTCCATTACCAATTAAATGCGATAAATATTTATCATCAATATTTTGCATTGTTTCTGCTCGTTCAGCCAGATATAAACCCCCTCCACCTGTTGGTATCTGACCAAAATTACTTTTGTAAAAAACAAACCAAGGAGTTAAAACAAGCAAAAAGGCTAAAACAAATAATACTAATCGAGGGATTAAATCTTTAATTTTTCTTTTTTTATAAAAAACAAAAATGAAATTAATTAAAATTAAAAATATTAAAAATTGAACAACTGAATTAGTTAAAAACATAATACCCAATACTGCCCCAGCCAATAAAAACCAAATAACTTTAAAAGTAAATTGAGCTTTATATAGACACCAAACTAAAAATAAAACTAGAAATGCAAACAAAACTTCTCTATACAAAATACCAGCGTGTGCCGCTAATGAATATGAAAAGGCTGTTAAAACTCCTGCAAAACGACTAACTTTTTCTGTAAATAATAAATTACATAATTTATAAACCAATAAAGCTATCATTACAAAAAATAAAATTTGGATAATACGAACAATAACAAAGCTGTGTCCAAAAACCTTATAAATAATAGCTAAAAAAAATGAATAAACTGGACGGTCTAAAGTATCTTCCATCCTATCATTATTAAAAATACCTTCTGAAACTATAGATTGTGCTGTTTCGTCATAACCTCGAGCATCATCGCTAACACCAGGATCATTACCAAACACAAAAGCCCAAAAAAATCCGCTTATTAAGGCCAGCACCATTAAGATTAGAATAAATTGTTTATTCGTAATTTTCATACTTTAATTGTCCCATTTTAATTCATAAACATCAATAATGGGACCTAATTGTTTAAAATTCCATAAATCAACAATTGGATTTTCAAAAGCCCAAGTAAACATCATTCTTTGTTTCTTATCTTCGTTTTTAAACGGTGTAAATTTTTTTATACTTTCCCCATACTTCTCAGCTAATCTAAATTCTTTAAAATCATCAATAAAATCTTCTGGTTTAGGGGTGGTGTAAAACAAGACGAAATAATCAGGTTTTAATTCTAGTAACAAGGATTCTAACTCTTCTTCTGTTTGGAATTCACTACCAACCAATCCTAAACGTAGAATATAGTTATTATCCGCCGGATATTTATCTAAAGGTAATTCTAATAAAAAATTATCCTTAGTTGTTAAAGATTCTGGATTAATACTTTCTTGTAATTCTAAACTCTTTCGATTTGGTATTAAAATTGGTCCACGGCTTTGAATTAAAATTAATTCATCCTTAGGAATATTTTTTTGGATCCATTCAACAGACTCATCGCGTGTATATGGTTGTGATAAAATATGTACAAAACGCAATACTTGGACAAACTCAAATAACATCAAAACCATTATCAACCCTAAAATAACTCTTTTCACCGATGTTTTGGCTTGCATAATGTATTTTAATAAAAATACTGCTCCAATAACACACAAAAAAGGAGTTAATGGACTCATAAACCTAATACGTGCTCCATCATATATAATTAGAATTAAAATATATAGTATGGTGAATAAATATAAACCAACTAAACTTCTATCAAAAACAACATTCTTAATCTTGTTATACAACTGTTTTTTTCTAAATTTCGAAAATATATACAATAAAAAAGTTAATAAAAAAATAAAACTTAATACTTGGTGATAAAACAATAAACCACGTATCAAAATATTAATCCCCTTTCCATTTATACCAGAGAATGTTTGAGATCCACTACTCAAAGTAAAATCAAACCCATTTACAGACTCAAACTTTCCTTGTGCTTCTAACACAGAAGAAAAATTCAAAATTGCATATGGATAACTTATGACAAAAATTATTAAAATAATTAATCCAGCTAATAAAAACTTTAACCAAGAAAAATTAGCAAAAACCTTATTTGTCTTTAGATAAGTATCTTTAAATAAATAATAACTTGCTAAAACAAAAAAGATCACTGCAAATATACCGTTTTGTAAAACACCAATAGCTAATCCACAAGATAAGCTTAATAAAAAATAATCTATAATTTTTTTATAATCCAAAAATCTGAGATAAAAATAGAAAGTTAAAAGAATAAAAAAAGCCACAAGAACATGTGGACGTGGTTGTTGAGAGAAAATATTTAAAATTAAATTCAACGCCACCAAACTAGATGCAAAAAGAGATAACACAATCGCTTTTTGTTGATCAATCTTTTGAATTATTCTGCGTGTGATAGAAAAGACTAACGGAATCAATAATGTTCCAAAAACTGCAATTAAAATCCTACTCCACCAATAGAGACTCTGAATATGAAAATATATATAATCTACAAACTCTGTACTACTTGAAAACAATCCAATTAATTTTCCTATTAAAAAAAATAAACCATAAAAAAACAAATAGATATATGGGCCAATAAAAGGAAACAGGACTGGTTCTTTTAAAAATTCCCAATCCCCACTTGTTACTGACTCTCCTATTTGAAGAGCCTCTTTAACAATCTGGCTGTCTGCATCCATTGTCCAGGAACGAACTTCAAAAGGCAAGATTTTAAGCAAGAGAGTTATTAAAACTATTAAGATTAAAATGAGTTTATAATTTTTATTAATCCAATTTAACATAAGTTATTTTACTGTATAAATTCTAAGATTTTCTCTGCTCTTTTATTCCACGTATAGTCTTGTACGTCTTGTAGGGCTTGTTTACTAATCTTATTTGATAATTCCTTATTATCCAAAACTATTTTAATCCCATCAAAAATGTCCCTGGGGCTATCCGGACTAACTAAAATTGAATTATCTTTATTTAAAACCTCCTTTATGCTTGGCAGTCCTGAAGCAACAATAGGTACTCCAGAAGCCATATATTCAAAAAGTTTCATTGGTGAGGTCCATTTTGATTTATTATCTTTGGCTGAATTGGGTAAAATAAGCACGTCTGCTGATTGTAAATATTCAGGAATTAGTTTTGGATTTTTGTGCCCTAAAAGTAAAATTTTATTATCTTTAATTAATTGCATGTTTTTCTTTTGAAAAATCTTAATATCTGAGTGAGTTCCACCAACAAAAACTATCATTTGATTATCCAATAAAAAATTAGTTGAATCAGCTAAAACCTGTACGCCTTTCCAGTCATATAAGTGCCCCGTGTACATTATAATCTTTTTATCTAAAGGTAAACCTAATTTTTTTCTTGATTTTTGTAAATTAAAAGCAGAAAGCTCAAACTCCTCTAGGTCTACTCCATCATGAGCAACAAACATCTTTTCCTGTTTAATATTTAAAGACTCCAACTCGCTTTTTAAGGCTTTGCTAATAGTAATTATTTTATAACACTTTTGCCAACTTTTTAAATATCTATCTGTGTTCTTTGGTAAGGTGTGAGCTTCCCAAATAACTTTATCTGAAAATTTATGCAATAAAGGTAACAAATATTCATCACGAGTATAAAAAATATACTCAGACTTATTTTTTTTAAATAATAGATAAAAAAATAATCTTAAAATAAAAAACAATCCTTGAAATTTTATATATATACCTTTTGGTAATTTCATTAAAAAATTAGGATCACAAGTTTTAATTTTTTTTATTCTAAAACAATTTTTAACAGAATAATAATCAAAAGGGCTTATATTCTTAAACTTCTTATTTTTTCTAGTTGGTAAAACCAACTCTATCTTTTTATTTTGCAAACCAAAAGCTTCACACGTCTTCATTATTTGAATACCATATGCTTTTTCTGTTGGAATTCTTGAATTTGAGATATATAATATTTTCATTTATTTCTTATTTATTAAATAACAAATTTGGTGACCAAACATGTTTGGCCAAATATCTTTTAAAAAAAATCCATTTGAAGGTTTAGATTCTTTAATTTGAAAATCTAATGCTTCTAACCAATCTAAAAAATCTTTATGGCTCCAATATCTTAAGTGTTCTGCTGGATGTTTTGCCCATTGAGTACAAAACCTTCCTTTAAATAATAAACCTAGACGATAACGATAAAATGCAGAATTAGGAACTGATAAAATTAAATGTTTTGCACTATGTCTTACTTTTTCTAATAAATTCTCTGGCATAACCAAATGTTCTAATAATTCACTCATTACAATATAGTCATAATTATTAGATAAAGAAAAATCTTCTTTTGTAATATCCTGAACCTCAGATGGAATATTGTTTTGTTTTAAACCATCTACAACTTCTGGTGATATATCAATCCCAAAAACTTCACATTGTTTTTGTTTTTGTAACTCATAAAGTAATCTAGAATTACCACAACCTACGCTTAATACCTTGCTGTTTGGTTTAATCCAATCTAAAAAGACAATCTCTCGTTCCATTAACTTATCACGCATTATATATCCTCTATCCTTCCAATAATTATTATATATATCTTTATTCAAGTTCTTATAATCTGGTTTTCGTGTTCCTGAGAAATAAAACATAAACTAAATTTTAGTTATTAATTCCTTAACAATTTGTTTTGGTTTAAGGTTGTTAATATGCAAAGTATGGGCTGATTGACCAATTCTATACCTTAAATCACTATTATCTTTCAATTTCAATATTTTATTTGCTAAATCTTTTTCGTCTTCCGGCAAAACTGTTAAAATATTATCTTCATTAGTAAATACCTCATCTATAACTTTGTGATTTGCAGTAATAACTGGTTTAGCACAAATTATTGCTTCGTAAACCTTGTTAGGAATTACAACTTGTGCTTTCTTGTTGTTCCCAAATATTCCTAAACAAACATCTGCTTTATTAACAAATTTAGCTACTCCTTCGTAATCTGTTTCTGGGTAGAATTTAATATTCTTTAATTCTAACTTTTCTGTTAGTTCTTTTATTTTCTCATACTTACTATTAAAACGAGTCACTATCTGAAATTCAATATCTTCATATTTCTCTAATATTTTTGCTGATTTAATAACTGTTTCTAAACTATAAAGCGGGACAATATATCCATGCCAATGAATAATAAACTTATTATTCTTTTCTTTTTCTAAATTACATTCATTGTCTGAACTAACAAAAACTCGTATAAATTTATCTTTATCTAACTTATATTTATCAATAAAATATTGTATCTGTGCATCAGTATCTAACAAAACCTTATCTGCCTTTTTACAAGAAGCTTTATCTAACCAAGCATAATATTTAGCCTTGAAACTTTCAGGTGTGCATGTTTTCCTATCTTCAATGTTTGTTAAATATAAAGAAGTAAAAGCATCAAAAATTAATTTCTTTTTTGTTAATAGCTTTGCAAACCAAACCAATGTTTGTCCTCCCATCATAACTAAGATAACATCATACTTATTTCTAATCTTTTTGTGTTGGTTATATAAATCTAAATATTTCTTTAAACCTGTTTTTCTAGTATGGCATTCAAAAATCTCAACATCATTTTGCTGAAAACCTTTACGCAAAACTTTTACTCTGGAATAATCTGAAATGTAATTACCAAAAAAACATATTTTCATATAATTTTTATAACTTCCTAATACCATCTATATAAAACAAAGGTCTTCTGGGAGCAGTATAGTGTTTTGCTACTATATTTTCATTAACATCACCTCTAATTATATATCTATCTTCTGGTAGCGCCTCTAGGTTCTTTAAACATTTTACATGTCCTGTCTGATCAGCAAAATGTAAATCATCCTTATTACTCTGATCTAGACCCTTAAAAAAATCTGTTAATATTTGTGTATCAAAATTCTTTCTAGCATAAAGCATAATGCCGGCATTAAACTTAGTTAATTTTTTATCAATCTCTGCATCGTTATAACTATTGTTTTTCTGCATGAAAGATTTTTCACAGCCATTTTGTATTTGTTCTTCTAATTCAGTTGGTTTTTTAAACCACAAAATATCAGTATCAAAAATAAGGCACATATCTTTATCTGAAGCCAAAAATGGATCTATGATCTTTTTAAAAGAGAAAAAATCAAAATTCTTTGCACGTATATCTCTAAAAACTGGATATTGGTCTAATTTAAAAGAAAACTCTTTGTCAAAAGTCCTAGCATCTATTATTTTAGAACTTGGGAAAAACTTTTTTATTAAATCAACTTCTTTTACGCTTAGTGTGCCATCATTATGAATAAATAACTGTCCTATTGTTTCAAATGATTTATAATAACTGGATAAAGACCAAAAAAACATTTTGAAATCCCAATGACAAGTTAATACATGAACAGATAAATTTGGATTATTAACAGGCTTTTCTAAAACTTTATCTTGTTTTAAAATTTTTTTAGAAAATATATATTTATAATAAACATATGCCCAAAATCTTTTGTATTCTAAAAGACTTTTACGAAAGTAAAACAGTTCTCTTTTGATTAGTTCTTTTCTTTTAAACATCTTTGATTGGTTTTAGAATAAATTTTAAATCGTAAGCAGGAATGAAATAGCACAAATACCTTTCATACTTAGCTTGAACACCCTTACTCTTATTAAAAAGCTTCTCAAAAAACTTAGATAAAAATCCATAGTGAAACGAATATCTTACAGAGATTAATTCAAACTTTGTGTTTTCTACTTCACGATAACTATATTTTCCACTTGTTGGATCAAAACATTGAAAACTGTAAATACCAAAAAATCTTTTATGTGTTGGATCTGAATATGAAGTTGGTGCTGCAAAATATGGCACTTTTAGAACTAATTGCCCTTCAGGCTTTAAAACACGATGAACCTCTTTCATAACAAAGAAAAAATTCTCAAGATGTTCAAAAAGATGTCTTGAATAAACTTCATCAATTTCATTGTCCTCAAATGGTAATTTTTCCTTATCAATATCACAAACAAAATCAACTCCAGGTAGTTTTACCGCATCAACCCCAATACTTTCTTTATCACGTTTTGCATTACCACATCCTAAATCAATTTTTTTCATATAGTTTCACTATTTTTTTTACTAAGTTATCTAAATTATGATTAGTAATTACTTCATATTTTAATCGCTGTTGTAATTCTTTTTTCTTCTCTTCTGGTATGGAATACATTTCTTTTATCTTATCAATCAAATATTCTACATCTTTAGATTCACAAAACAGTTCTGAAGGAAGAATCTTTTTAAACGCCTCGTTTGAAGTTAAAACCAATTTATTACTCACCATAGCTTCTAAAACAACCTTATCTATTGAACCTGTATCTGATAGATTAATAAACAAATCACAATTTTTGTAATACTCTAAAATTTCTTCTTGAGGTAAAGGACCGATAAAATCAACAACATTATTTAAATCTTTTTCTTTAACTTCTTCTATTAGATCTAAATAATATTTCTGTTGAGATACTAACCCTGGGCCACCAACTATTTGAAAAATATATTTATCTCTAAACTCTGGGTTATTCAATTGAATTTGCTCTGCAATTTTAATCAAAGTATCAATATTCTTAGTTGGACTTATTCTTCCTACACTTAGAATATTAAAATTTTCATTCTCAACTTGTTTATTTAAAAAATTAAACTTATTAATATTTATCCCGTGACCAAATATATTGACTGGTTTTTTAGTTTTTAACCTAAAACTTTCTTTAGAAGCTGAAACATATTCATCAACAAACCAGTTAGATAACTTTAATTTCCAATCTACACTCTTATGCATATACCAATGAACAAGTTTTTTTCTAAAGATCTTTGTAAAAAAACCAGCTAAAATTGGATAAATAGGCATCATATGTGTAAACACACCATCAACCTTAGGAATATATTTAAAAAGCTTAAATTTTAAAATCCACAGTCTTAATATTTTATTCTTTGGCAATTCGATCAATTTAACATTTTTTGGCAAATTCTCTGCTTTAGACTTTTGCCAAACCAAAATATATAAAAAACCAACCTCATTAGCCAGTTTCTCCACCCAATCCGAAACAAACCCTGCTTTTGGGTCGTTTCTATTTATTTTTCTAGTAAAAAACAGTAACTTCATATACTTAATCTTATACTATTTCTTCGTTCTAGTAAATGGCACTTTATTTGCATAAAGGTCATATTTTAGCTAGAATTAAGATGAAATTATAAACAAAAACTGATTTATATCAAATATTCATATAACATACAAAATATTGTATATTATATTCAAAAAGGCCAGATAATAACGAGTTGTCAAAAATATCGTTCGCTCGCCTTCCACTTCGTTCCAGTCTTGCTCCTCAATTTTTGACAACGCCGACGGATAGGCTTGGGCCTTCTAGAGGCTCACGATTCTTCTGACAACAAC
>Ga0075122_10001254_pt1 | contig 18368 bp, 18 predicted proteins | sample AntAceMetag02UKB_FD_69790 | JGI IMG/M metagenome (GOLD analysis project Ga0075122, IMG submission 69790) | Saline lake microbial communities from Ace Lake, Antarctica - Antarctic Ace Lake Metagenome 02UKB | ecosystem: Environmental > Aquatic > Non-marine Saline and Alkaline > Saline | place...
ATTTAAATTTTGTGAAATAATGCTAATTATATAAAATTGCAAGGTCTGGAATTGGAGTCTGTAGAAGGTATAGATTTAAATAAAATGAATGAACTTGCTCGTGTTATGCGTGGGTTTATTTTTACAATGCTTGAACAATCTCAATCTGGTCATCCAGGTGGTTCATCTGGAAAAGTAGAACAATTTTTGGCAATGGTATTTGGAGGTTCTATGTCATTTGATGCGTTAAAGCCAAAAGATACTGGTCGTGATAGGGTGGTTTGGAGTGCGGGACACTGTAGCCCGGGTCTTTACGCTGGTTTGACTTTGATTTATGAATCATTAAAAGGGCAAGGCCAAAAATTTGATGCAAAAGAAATTGAAGCAGTTATGGCACATGATTTAATGAAATTTAGACAAAAAGATGGTCCTCAAGGTCATATTGAAAATTATTATCCATTGTCCGATATTGCAACAGGTCCGTCAGGTCATGGAATGTCATCTGCTGGAGGTATGTCGATAGTTCATAAATCTTGTGGATTACCATTTAAGAATTGGGTATTTATGGGAGATGCAGAATCAGAAGAAGGTCTAACGTATGAAGCTAGAAATTTACTTTCAAAAGTTGGAGCTTCAAATTTAATTGTGAGTTTGGATTATAATCATTTTGGAATTGATGGTGCGATTGAAGAGGTTCTTGATTCTCCATATCACAATCATTGGCTTGGTCTGGGGTGGAATGTAATAGAAGTAGATGGGCATAATATTCTAGAACTTATTTATGCTTATAAAATAGCAGCCGAAGGTTTTACTAACGGGAAGCCAACAGTTGTGTTGTCTCACACTTTAAAAGGAAAACTATATGGTGAAGTAGAAAATTCTAACAAATCTCACGGGGCACCAGCTAAACATGATGACTATGTTAAGATAATGAAAAATCTAGGTTTTGATATTCTTGGAATTGAAGGTGAAGTTTGGAAAGATATGAAAGTTGTTTTAGATGGATTAACAGATGATTTGCAAAAATATTTGAGTGAAAGACTTGAAGTTATAAAAAGTAATATTAAGCCAGAGAGTGAACTTGTTGAAATGATGAAGAAAAGTTTGAGTGGTAGAGATCTTGTTGATCCCCGTTCAATAAAACGTCCAGATATTTTGCCGAAAGAACTAAAATTTAAGGAAGGTGAAAAAGTGGCTACTAGAAAAGCTGCTGCTGCTTGGTTTAAATGGTTAATGGGTAAAACACCATTTTTATATACTGGATCTGGAGATTTAGCTGGCTCAATTAAAACATCTGATGCAGAAAGTGTTTATGGTGTGATTACTCCTGACAATCCATTTGGTCGTGGAATACGATATGGCATTGCTGAACAAAATATGGCAATGATGTCGACTGCTTTAACTCAAGATGTTTTGCCTGGAAATTTTCAACCTATTTCTGCATTTGGGACTTATGCTGTGTTTACTTCAATGATTTGTAATTGTGTACGTTTGAGTTTAATTGGTAATCATTTAAAACCAGATACTGCTGGATTTTTTGTAATACTTGCAGCTCATGATGGACCAGAAACTGGAGAAGATGGACCAACTCACCAAGGTCTGTATTGGATGAGTATGTTCGAGGCATATCCAGGAATTAAAGTTTATAAACCAATGGATGCAGCTGAAACTGTAGAAATGTTGTTTTATGCTCTTGAAGTTGGTGAGCCGATAGCCTTGTCTTTAATGCGACCCGACACACTTGTTTTAGATAGATCAGGTGGTAGTAAACCGAAAGATGCAATAAATGGAGCTTATATTTATAAAAATTATGAAGAAAATGGAAAAATAAAAAAATGTTTAGTAATTTCTGGTTTGCAAATACTTTTGAATACTTTAGAAATTTTAGACACTGTTGAAAAAGAGTACGATGTAAAAATTGTGAATGTTACTTCTCCTCAACTTTTTGAAGATTTATGCAAGAAAGATTTAGAAAAAGCAAATAAAATTTATTCTTCAAATGATAGAGAAAATGCAACAATGATCCATAATGGTTGGAAAGGGTTTTTGTATCCATTTTTGTTACCAGAAAATTATATAGAAAGAACAATAGCAATTGATACTTATTTAAAATCTGGAAAATCTCTTGCGGTATATGAACTTGCTGGTTTAAGTGGGGAAGATATAAAAACAAAAATTTTAAAATCATTTTTAAATAGAGCAGTATGATTAAAAATTCTAACGGAGCTAAGAACATAAAAGTAACAGTTTTGGGTGCGGGTAATATGGGAACGTCTGTTGCTCAGGTGGTTGCAAATAATGGTTATAAGGTTAATTTGTGGAATTATGAAGGTGATCAATTACCTCTTGAGCAAATTAAAAAAACAGGAGAAAATAAAAAATATTTAAAAGGTGTAAAGCTTTCAAAAAATATTTATCCAATTTTCGATTTAGATGATGCGTTGCAAGGTGTACAAGTTTTATTTTTTGTTGTTCCTTCTAATTTTGTAGTAGATTTAATTAAACAGATCGTTAAATTTTTACCTTGCGGAGTCGTATGCGTAGATATTTCAAAAGGCATAGATACTAAATCTTTGTTTTTAGTTCCTGATATAATAGAAAAATATATTCCAAAATGTTTAAGTAAACAGGTTGTGACCATTTCTGGTCCTGCAATTGCAAGCGATATGGTAGGGGGTGTTTTTACAGCAATGGATGTCTCAAGTAAAAGTAAAATTGCTATTAAAATTGTTAAAGAAGTATTAGAAAATAAAAATTTAAAGTTAGCTTCAAATAGTGATGTGGTTGGGGTAGAAGTGACTGGAAGTTTTAAAAATGTTTATGCAATTGCAATGGGTTTGTGTGATGGCCTTAAAATTTCAATGAATACAAAATCAGCGCTTTTGGTTTTGGCTTTAGAGGAAATTAGTCTTTTGGTTAAAAAAATGGGTGGTAAACGAGAAACTGTTTATGGTTTGTCTGGGTTAGGTGATTTGATTGGTACTGGTTTGTGTAAAAAAAGCCGTAATCGTCGTTTTGGTGAATGTATGGCTCAAGGTTTTAGCAAAGATGAGTCGTGTAAAAAAATTGAACAAGTGGTAGAGGGTATAAATGCGAGCAAGGTTTTAATTCAACTTTCTAAAAAATATAATTTAAAGTTGCCTTTTGCTGAAATGATTTATAAGATTGTTTGGTTGGGTAAAAAGCCAGAAAAAGAAATACAAAATTTTTTAAGTAACCTTTCTTTATAAAAGATGTATAAAAAAGAATCAGTCGATATCCCTGTGAGAGTGATTTCAATATTTTTTTTATTTTTAGCTACTGTAATAATTGGTAGGCTTTTTGTTTTGCAAATCTTACAACATGATTATTATTCTACCTTTGCACTTGATACTCATGAAATTTATAAAAAGTTACATCCAAAGAGGGGTGCTGTTTATTTTCAAGATACACGTACAAAAGAAGAGTATAAAGCAGCTTCAATTAGAGAATATTATACTGTTTATGTCGTGCCAAAAGAAATAGAAGATAAAACAAAAGTAAAAGAATTGAGTGAAAAAATTTCTGAGATTTTAGGTTTTGAAGAGGGGGAAAAAGAAATACTAGAAAAAAAATTATCTAAAATAGACGATCCATATGAACCTGTGGCAAAAAAAATTAACGAAGAAACAAAAATAAAATTAGAAGATTTAAAAGAGAAGGGGATATATATATTAGGTGTAGATCATAGATATTATCCAGAAGAAAATTTAGCATCAAGTATTTTAGGATTTTATGGTTCTGACAGTGATGGAAGGATGACTGGTAAATATGGGTTAGAAGGTTATTTTGAAGAAGAGTTATCTGGTCAGACTGGATTTTTGATGGGGGAAAAAACACAATCAGGAAGTATGATTACTTTGGCAGGAATTAATTCTATAGATGCAGAAAATGGTAAAGATTTTCTTTTAACAATCGATCGGACATTGCAATTTAAAGCTTGCCAACGTTTAGAAGAGGGTATGAAGGAATTTGAAGCTAGCAGTGCATCTCTTGTGATGATGAATCCAGAAAATGGAGCAATCCTTGCAATGTGTAGTTTGCCAAATTTTGATCCAAATAATTATTCCAAGGTAGATAATATTAGAAATTATAACAATACTAATATTTTTACTCCATATGAACCTGGTTCTGTATTTAAACCAGTAACGATGTCGGCTGCTCTTGATTTAGAACTTGTTGAACCAAATACTTATTTCAAAGATCCTTGCGAAAGGTATATAAGTGGTTTTACAATTCATAATGCACAAAATAAATGTTATGGAGATCAAACCATGACAGGGGTATTGGAAAATTCGATAAATACTGGTATGATTTGGGTAGAAGAAAAGCTTGGTATAAGTGAATTTGTGCATTATGTAGAAAAGTTTGGTTTTGGTAAAAAAACAGGCATACAACTTAATACTGAAAATGCAGGTGATATATCATCACTCGATAAGAGAGGTCCGGTTTATGGAGCGGTTGCTTCATTTGGTCAAGGAATTACAGCAACACCTCTTCAGCTTGCTGTAGCTTATTCTGCGATGGCAAATAATGGTAAAATGTTTAAACCACACATTATTGAAGAAATAAGACATCCAAATGGAAAAATAGAAAAAACGGAAATAAAAGTAATTGATGATATAATTTCAAGTCGCGCTAGTAAATTGATTACAGGAATGCTTGTGTCTGTAGTTGACAGTGGTCAAGCGGGTAGAGCGGGAGTATCAGGATATTATGTGGCTGGTAAAACTGGTACAGCTCAAATTTCAGGCGCAGGTGGATATAGCGAAGAAACTAATCATACTTTTGCTGGTTTTGCTCCGGCGGATAATCCAAAATTTGTGATGATTGTTAAATATGAAAAACCACAGAGGAATTGGTCTTCTGTAACGGCTGCTCCAGTTTTTTCAGATATTGCTAAGTTTACTTTGCAATATTATGGTATACCTGAGGAAAGATAATAAAATTAATAATTAAAAATTTATAAAATGTTAAATACACTACTACAATTTATTTTAAGAATTTTGTCTAAAAAAATTATTAAAAAATATAAGCCAGATGTTATTGGTATAACAGGTTCTGTTGGTAAGACCTCAAGTAAAGAAGCCATAGCTATTGTTTTGTCTACTCGTTTTAATGTTCGCAAAACTCCAAAAAATTATAATAATGAGATTGGGTTGCCTCTAACTATTATTGGAATTAATAAGAGTCCAGGCAAGTCAATTATCGGTTGGTTAAAAGTATTTTTTAAGGCTTTAAGGTTAATTTGTATAAGATCCAAAAAGTATCCAGAAATTCTAGTTTTGGAAATGGGTGCAGATAAGCCTGGAGATATTGAGTACTTAGTTGACATTGCTTCTTGTAAAGTTGGGGTTTGGACTTCTGTTGCTCATGCTCACACAGAAGCTTTTAAAACTCTTAAAAAAATTATTTTAGAAAAGCGAAATATTATTTCACACTTATCACACGATAGTTTTGCTGTCTTAAATTTTGATAATAACTATGTGATGGAAAATGTTGCTAAAACCAAAGCTGAAGTTTTAACTTTTGGTTTTAAAGAAGGTTCTGATTTACAAGCTTCAGAAATTAATATTTTAAAAGATAAAGAAACTGGTTTGCCAACGGGTTTGAATTTTAAAGTATTTCATAAAGGGCACTGTGTTCCTGTATTTTTACCAGATATGATTGCAGAACACTTAATATCTTCTGCTTTAGTTGGTTTAACCGTAGGAAATATATTTGGAGTTAATTTGGTAGAGGGTGCTACAGCACTTACTGATTACAGACCTCTTGCAGGTCATATGTGTTTGCTTAAAGGTATAAAAAATACACTTTTAATTGATGATACATATAATTCATCTCCAGAGGCAGCTAAATCAGCATTAAGTACTTTATCTAAGATTGAAATACAAGAAAAAGGAGAGAGGTACGCAGTGCTTGGAGATATGCTTGAACTCGGTACTGAAACAGAAAATGCTCACAGAGAGCTTGGTTTTAAGGTAGCGGAGCTTGGAATAGATTTTTTAATTACTGTTGGCGAGGCTTCAAAATTTATAGCTTTGTCTGCGCTTGAAGCTGGGTTTGATGAACATAGAATTGCAAAGTTTTCTGATAGTGTTTCTGCTGGAAGATTTTTACAAGATAAAATTAAACAAGGTGATATAATGTTAGTTAAAGGTTCTCAAGGTGGCAGGATGGAAAGAATTGTAAAAGAAGTAATGGCTGAGCCAGAAAAAGCAAAAGAGCTTTTAGTAAGACAGGGGAGTGAATGGGAAAAATAAAATTATATAATAAAATACCTACTAAAATATCGTAGTAGGTGTTTTATTTTTGTGACCCATAGGGGAAGCTCACTCGTCGTAAGCTCCTCTTTGGGGAACCTTCGGGTTCCCCAATACCCCTCCTCCAATAGATAAAACTATCGTTTTCTCCCTTTCCAAGTTCGATTCCCCAGGATAACAAAAATAATACCACCACAAGGGCGGTATTATTTTTGTGACCCATAGGGGAATCGAACCCCTGTTACTAGCTTGAGAAGCTAATGTCCTAACCGTTAGACGAATGGGCCTTTATTTTTAAATCAAACGTAGTATATAGCTTTTTTGGTTTTAGGTCAAGGTTGTAATTTGATTTTTTACTATACACAGGCTATACTTTATTATATGAAAACTTCATTCTCTTATAAATTTTATAGTACAACTCAGTCTGCGTGGGCAGCAATGGAAGCAGAAATAAAAAAAGCTCAACATTCTATATATTGGGAAGTTTATATTTTAAAAGATGATATAATTGGTAATAAATTTATTGATTTGTTAGTAGAAAAAGCAAATGAAGGTGTTCAAATTAAAATAATTTTAGATGCTTTTGGTAGTTTTCATCTTTCGACTTTAACTGAAGGGCGAATGATTGGTGCGGGAATAGAAGTTTTGTGGTTTAATCGTTTAAGTCCAAAAGCGGATTTTAAAGATTGGTTTCGTAGAATACTTAAAAGAAATCATCGTAAAGTTTTAGTTATAGACGAAAAAGTCGCTTTTGTAGGTGGGGTTAATATTCATGTTGAATCTAAAGAATGGGATGATATAAATTTAAGATTACGAGGAAAAGTTGTAAGGTCATTTTTGTATGGTTTTGCTAAAACATATATAAAATCTGGTGGTAATAAAAAAAATGTAAAACATATTTTGCATCCTAAACTTACAATGCTTGACAAAGAGATAGAGCCTATTGAATATAATATGTATTCACCTTCACAAAAAATAAAACGTTCACATTTGCGTAAGTTTTATTTGAGTGCTTTAGGGGCTGCAAAAGAAACTTTTACTTTAATTACCCCATACTATGTGCCAGATAAAAAGTTTTTAGAAATGGTTGCCAAAGCTCACAAAAGAGGAGTTAAAGTAAATATAATGTTGCCAGCCCGTAGTGATCATAAATTAATGGGATATCTTGCTCAGACTTTTTACGATTTAACTACTCGTGCTGGGGCAAAAATGTATTTTTTAAAAAATATGAATCATGGAAAAGCTTTTTCGGTTGATGGTAAAATAGGAATGGTTGGTAGTCCAAATTTAAATTCAAGAAGTTGGTTTATAGATGAAGAATCAGGAGTTACATTTTCAGACAACAAAATGGTTGGTGAACTAAATAATATTTTATTTGACTGGAAAGGAATGGCTTGTGAGCTAGACTTAGGTAAAAACAAAAAGAATTTGAAAAGAAAATTTGGTGAATGGTTTATAAAGAAATTTAAAGACTATGTCTAGTGAAAAACAAGAAAATTTAAGGCCTCTTGCTGATAGAATGCGTCCAGAGAATTTTGATGAATTTTTTGGACAAGAACAAATTGTTGGATCTGATAAAATGTTGCGTCGGTTGATTGAATTAGGTGATTTGTCTTCTGTGATTTTATGGGGTCCTCCTGGAACTGGTAAAACTACATTAGCTAATATAGTAGCGAACAATGTGAAAGCAGAATTTGTAAAAATATCTGCAGTTATGAGTGGTAAAAAGGAGCTTCGAACTATTATTGACAACGCAAAATTTAGCAAAAAGAAAACAGTTTTATTTATAGACGAAATTCACAGGTGGAACAAAGCTCAACAAGATGCACTTTTGCCGTATGTAGAAGATGGAACAATAATTTTGATTGGAGCGACAACTGAAAATCCATCATTTGAAGTGATTGGGGCGTTACTTTCAAGATCTCGAGTATTTATTTTAAATTCTTTGGAATCAGAAGATATAATAAAAATTTTGAAATTTGCTTTGCAAACTAAAGAAAAAGGATTGGGAGACTATAATATAGAAATTAAAGATGACGTTGTAGAAGTTTTGGCTAATTTAAGCGGGGGAGATGCAAGGACTGCTCTTAATGGTTTGGATTTGGTTGTTAAGTCAAAAAAAATTAAGAATAAAAATGAAAAGATAGAAATTAGCATAGAAGATATAAAAGAATCATTGCAACGTACTCATCTTATTTTTGATAAAAAAGGCGAAGAGTTTTATAATTTGATTTCAGCATTGCATAAATCGATGAGAGGTTCGGATGCAGACGCGGCTTTGTATTGGTTGGCTCGTATGGTTGAAGCTGGTTGTGATCCTTTGTATGTGGCACGTCGTGTTTTACGTTTTGCTGCTGAAGATATTGGTATAGCTGATTCTCGTGCACTTTTAATTGCAAATGCTGCATTTGATGCCTGTCACAAACTTGGTTTTCCAGAGTGCAGTGTGCATTTAGCAGAAGCTGTTGTTTATTGTGCTATGGCTAAAAAATCAAATTTGATTTATAGGGCCTATGAAGAAGCTGCTATGGACGCGCGTAATACTTCTAATTTAGGAGTGCCTATACATTTGAGAAATGCACCAACTCAATTTATGAAAGGTATAGGTTATGGGAAAGGTTATCAGTATAATCCAGATATTGAAGGTGAAGTTGATCAAGGTTATATGCCGGAACAATTAAAAAATAAAAAGTATCTAGTAAAAGGTGAAACAAGATGGGAAGATTATATGTTAGCCCAAAAAAAGAAGAATAAAAAATAATGAATTAATGTGAAAAAGTTTTTATTACATACCTGCTGTGCGCCTTGTTCAGTTGCAATAATAGATGAGCTAAAAGAAAAGTTTGATTTGACTGTATTTTTTTATAATCCAAATATTTTTCCTGAAGATGAATATTTAAAAAGAAAAGAAGAAGTGGTAAAAGTTTGTAAAAAATGGGATGTTAAAATGATGGATTATGATTACGTACCAGAAGATTGGGACGAAAAAGTTAAAGGTTTTGAGAGTGAACCTGAAATGGGTGCAAGGTGTTCTGTTTGTTTTAAAATGAGATTAGAAAAAACTGCGAAATATGCGCGAGATAATAATTTTGATTTATTTAGTACAAGTTTAACAAGTGGAAGAAATAAAAAAGCGGATATTATTAATCCTATTGGTAAAAGTTTAGAAGAAAAATTTGGAGTAAAATATTATGAAGAAGATTGGAAAAAAAGTGGGAGACAAGAAAAAGGGATAAAGTTAGTAAATGATATGGATATTTACAGGCAAGACTATTGTGGATGTAAGTATTCTCGTCTGTCATCCTGAGCTTGTCGAAGGATCCCTTTTTAATTCTTTCCACATTTTATTATTCTTTCGCCATCTTCTGTATGTTCGATTGTGATATCAATCGTTTTTTTGTTTTCTAAAAGTTTTTTTATTTTTTCTGGCCATTCAATAATCGTAATTGTGTCAGATGATCCAAGATAATCTTCTACGCCAATATCAATTAAATCTTCTTCAGATTCTAAACGGTATGTGTCTATGTGTATTAGATTTTTAATTTGTTTATTTTTAATTTTATAAATGTTCATTAAACTAAAAGTAGGGCTAGTAATTTTTTCTTTAATTTTAAATCCAGTTGCTATCCCTTTAACAAGAGTTGTTTTTCCAGCACCTAAATCACCATGTAAGCACAAAATATCACCAGCTTTTAATTTGTTGGCTAATTTTATCCCGTAATTAATTGTATCTTCGTTTGTTTTTAAAATTTTCATATAATAAATAAATTATACACAACTAAGTATTACTAATCAAGTTGTTAAATTTGATGAAAGGTAAATTTTACAGTATAATACTTATATAAATTAATAAAAATTAAATATTATGTTAGATAAAGAATTAGAAGAAGAACGAGAAAGTGGCGTTAAAAAGTCTTTGATAACAGCTGGCGCAGTAGTAAATTACCGTGATTCTTGGCGAATTTTTAGAATTATGGCTGAGTTTGTTGATGGTTATCAGTTTTTAGGTGGGTTGCGTAAAGAAATTACGATTCTAGGTTCAGCTAGACTTCCAAGTAACAATAAATATTATAAAATTGCAGAACAACTTGGCAGGCTTCTTGGTAAAAATGGTTTTACAACAATAACTGGTGGGGGGCCTGGAATAATGGAGGCAGCAAATAAAGGTGCCTACGAAGTAGGAGGGGAATCAGTTGGTTTGAATATTCAACTTCCTTTTGAACAACGTATTAATCCATACGTAAAAAAAGCAATTGCTTTTTATTATTTTTTTACCAGAAAAGCAATGTTAACATCACCAGCGAATGCTTTTGTATTTTTTCCAGGTGGTTTTGGAACTTTAGATGAATTTTTTGAAGTAGTAGATAATATTGAACTTGGATTTATGGAAAGATCACCAATAATTTTAGTTGGTAGTGATTTTTGGAAACCAATCGTAGAATTTGTTAAAAACAAGTCATCTGAAGAAGTTGGTTCTGTGCCTGATTCAGAAATAGATGAATGGAAAATTGTTGATACTGCTGCTGAGGCTTTTGAATTTTTAAAAAATATTAAAGATAGACCAAATGTTTGTGAAACTAATCCTAAAATTGAAAATCCTTTATGTGAAGGTGGTGCCGATTGGAGAGTGTTTAGAATAATGGCAGAATTGGTTGATGGTTTTGAATTTATAAGTAAAGTAAAAGATAATATAACAGTACTTGGAACAAAAAGTATTAAATCAGGTTCTGATTATTATCAGCAAGCATATGTAGTTGGTAAACACGTAGCAATGGGGGGGTATACAACAATGACTGGTGGTGGTCCTGGTATAATGGAAGCTGCCAGTAAAGGTGCTTTTGAAAATGGTGGAGAGAGTATCGGTATTAATATGCGTTTTGCTAAAGGGAAAGAAAGACATAATGATTATTTAACTGATTCAATTGGTTTCTTTTTCCCTCATATTAGAAAGCTTATTATTACTTCTCCTTCAAAAGGTTTTGTATTTTTCCCAGGTGGTTTTGGAACGATGCATCAATTATTTGAAATGTTAACTTTGCAAGAAACTGGAAAAATAGAAAAAATTCCAACTTTGCTTTATGGAAAAGAATTTTGGCAACCAATGTTAGATATTATAGATAATATGTATGGTCATTTTAAAACAATTAGCAAAGACGATAGAGACCTTGTTAGATTGATAGATAAGCCTGAGGATGTATTAGGTAATATTGAAAAATAAAAAGGAAAATCATAATAAAATAAAAAAATTAAATTAAAACAGTTTTAATTTGGTTTTTTTATTTTAATTTGTATGGCTATGTAAAGTTACTATTTATTTTTGTGACATGTGTAGTTCTTGTATTTTTTTTGAAATTCTGTATAATGCTATATATATTATTATTAATTTTTTTATATGTCTGAAGTAACAAAAGAATGTCCACAATGTAAATCACCTTATGCATATCTTCTTCACACCACTGTATATTCATGTCCTGAATGTGGCCATGAATGGAATAGTGAAGAAAAATCAGAAGATGGTGAAAAGAATTTAGTAGTAAAGGATATGAATGGAGTTATTCTTCATGATGGAGATACTGTGCTTTTTATGAAAGATATGCCGGTTAAAGGGTACTCTAAACCATTAAAAAAAGGTACAAAAGTAAAAAATATCAAATTAAAAGAAGGGGATCACAATATAGATTGTAAAATTTCTGATTTTGGTGCGATGGAGCTTAAATCTGAATTGGTTAAAAAGGTGAATTTATAAAGAATACAAAAATAAAAAAACAGGACGTAGTTGTCTTGTTTTTTAATTGCGGGCAGGGTGGGACGATGTTGGAACGTGGTTATTCTGTAATAAGATACTTTAAGATATATTTATTTATCACTTTATATATGCTATTATATATAGTATAATTTTTAAACTAATAAAATATGAAATTAGCCCAAGCTGTTTCTGACCAAGCTATGGTCGGATTAGTAGAAAATACCCCCAAGGAAACTGCTGTTGCCATAGCGGGAACAAGTGCTTCTTTGTTAAGTTTATTTTTATTTCCTGTTTTTGGAATTGTATTATTTGTTTTTTGGATCATTGCTTTTATTCAGGTTATTTCAAGACAAGATTTAAAACAATCCAAAGCCCTTTGGATTGTTTTATTGCTTTTAGTTGGTTTTATCGGTATGCCAACTTATTTTTTTGTAGAAGGTAAAAAAAGTTTAGGTTGGGCAACTATTATTCTTTATATGATAATGTTGTTATTGCCTGTATTTTCTTTTATTCTTAAATAAAAAATATGAAGAAATTTATTATTATAGCACTTTGTATATTGTTGGGATTTGCAATTTTTATAGCTTTGGCATTTTATACTGGTTTATTTAAAATAAACAAAGAAGAATTTAACCAGAGTAGAGAAGACAAAAATTTAGAAGATTCTTTTATCGAACAAAATAGTATTGTTTATAATTATAACAATGGTGATAAAATTGAAACTGGTAAAATTTATAAACTATTTGAATTAGATTTTAGTCCAGAAATGTTATATTTATCTGGAGGTGATATAATTGAAAATTATTATTTTACAAAATGTGATCCTGATTATAAAAATATGAAATGTGCTAGCATAAATTTAGATAATTTAAATGTAGAATATTTTGGTTATGCAGATTATATAAATATTATAAAAAATATTATAAAAAATACAAATAGTAATTACAATTGGGGAGAAATTGAGAGAACTAACAAAGTTGTTTCTACAGTATTCAAATTTATAAGAGAAGAGGCAAAAAATTATATAACAGAAGCTGGAATACGTGTTAATCCTCCCATAAGTTTACCTACCAAAAACGGAGAAATATCTCAAATACAAAAAGTAGATTATAGAACTCAAAATTTTGATTACAAGATAGATTGTAGACCGCTTGGTATGTTAAAAACAGAAGGTATGCATTGTGTTTTAGTTCATAAAAGAAGTGGTGTGTTTGATGATCAAGATTTTTTTAGAACAATAATTACAAAATATCAACAACCAAAAAACATTGCTTTTTTAGAGAATGCTTTGATATGGTCTATTTATAACGAAAACACAGGTAAAAATGAATATTACTATTATTTATTAGAGAAATAGTATAAGTTTGTTCCAAAGTGGTAAACCCCTATACAAAAACTAAGCTAATGTTAGCTTAGTTTTTAAATGCGGGAAGGGTGGGACGATGTTGGAACTTATTTGAGTAATTTTTTTTAATAAGTATTATTCAATCTTTTATCAAACACATGCTCATAATTTTGGGGAGCACGAAATCCGTTATCATTAAAATCTTTCAATAACTCCTTTAAATCAAAATTGTTTCCATTAACCTTATCTTTTACAAAAGTTTTACATTCTTGTTTATTCCCAAAAAAGTGCCTTTGTGGATGAGTTATATCTTCAGTAATTAAAGATTCTTTAAATATTTTGTCATTAAAATATTTAATAACTTTATTATGGACAGCGTCAAGATAATTTACTTTGCTATCCTGATTACCAAAATATTCACCATGGACAAGTCTGTGTCTAAATCCTGTGTTTGACTTTTCTTTTGTACCAAAAAGTTTTTCCACAAGCTCAGAACCAAGAATTTCATTGATTAAAATCCAGTCTTTTTTACCATTCTTCTTTTTTACCAACGCCTCAATTGCTGAAAACATAAGAAGTAATTTTGAGGAATAACCAGTAGCATTTATTGCATCGTTCCAATAATAATAAAAAGCTTCAGGTATTACTTCATTTTTAAGTAATATTTTAAGAGCTTTTTGTTCTTTTTCCATAAACATTAAACCTACAGCATTAATATCATTAATATATCTAAAAAAAGCCGTACCACTTCCTATTTTATGTATCATAAAAGGCTCCGATACATATTCTATATATGATTGTGAAATTAAGGAAATTCTCGGAATTAAATGAGAAAGTTTTTCAATAAATATTTCACAGGCTTTATGAAAATTTTCAGCTTTTATTGTGGTTTCTGCTAACCATGCATTTGTTAACCAGCCGTCCCTATGGTTAAAATCCCAATGTGTAAATGTTATATTGTTAATTTTAAATGAAGCAGGCTCTTTCTCGTCTTCCATGACTGCACAATGGGCTAATGTCAAAATTTTATGTTCGATTTTATATGTATTTAATGTTTCTTTTTTACTTTTTTTCATAATTATAAATTAGATAGTCAGAATTTTCTTCTGGTTCGGCAGAAAATATAATCTTATCAGTTTCCATATTTAATTTTACATCAGTTTTGAATGTACATAAAAAATCTTCAAATGGTATTAGCGTACCATTTCTTTCTCGTACTCCACTATTACCTGTTTTTTCTAATTTTAATTTTCCAATCTTGCTAGCTTTACTAGAAAGTTCAGTATAAATTAGCATATTACTTTTTGGAGAATCGACCGAAACGCTAAATATATGTTTAAATAATTTTTCACTGACAATATTAATTTTTTCAGACGACTGTGAATATATGCTCGGTTTTGAGTCTATTATTTCTTGTTGTAATGTTTGAATTTTTTGTTTGTTTGAATTATCAATTATTTTTCCTGTCCACCAAGTACCAAGAAAAGAAAAAGCACTCAAAAATGCAGCCATTATACCGACAAGAGTAAAGATTGAATGAAATGTAGTTGTTTCCATAGTGGGATTACTATAAGTTATTTAGGGTAATTGCAAAAATTTAATATAAACTTTTTTTATAAATTTAAATTTTCAATTGCTTCTCTATACATTGGTTTTGATATTTCCTTTGCTTTTTCAGAAGTAATACGATTAAACATCCAATCAAATTTTACTTTGATTTTTTCTTTTCCTAAAACTGGTAAAAACTTATTTAAAAATTTTGGTACGTTCACTTCTAAAAAACTAATACTATCGGCATCTTTTATTAAATCAGATTCTTCATCCCCACCTTCTTCATGGTGTAAAACCATGTTATATACTCTCTTTATATCTTCTTCGGGATAATCATTTTTTCTTAAAAATTTAGATATTATTTCTGCACCATCTTTTTGGTGTTTTGCTAATTCTTCTTCGTCATTTAATTCTTTATCTTTAAAATTCTCTATTGTATTAGCCTTTCTAAAAGCCCGAGCAATATCATGAGCGTAGGCGGATATAAGCATTGGTTCGTCTGCGTCTGGTTTTAATTCTTTTAACCAAAATACAGCCCTTTCAAAATGATCCATACTCTTTTCATTGTCCCCAGAGTTAAACGAATCAAAAACGAATTTTTTTACTTTTTTTAACATATTATTTATTTTAGTTTAATTTTATTTGTCAGAATTTAATTTTTTAAATATTTGTCAAAAGCATCTTTAAATCCTAATATATCTATAATTTCTTTTTTTTGTTTTAATGTCTGTTGTTGATACCCTAATTTTTTTAGTGCCTCATCAACGTAATTTGTAAATTCTATTGATCGAATATTCATCATTTTCTTTTTATATCCATCATTAAAGCCTAACATATAACAATATCCATTTGGGGTTTGACAACAAATTTGTAAAAATTTTCTTTCTTTACTCGTCCATTTGTTTATAACATCCTCATTAAATGTTCCCATTAATTTTTCTTGAACAATTTTTTGATTATTCTCATTTTTTAACTTAGGAAACTCTTCATAAAAAGTTTTTGCAAGATGCTCAGCATCTTTTTTTAATTGTCTTTTTATTAAAAATGTAAACATAACAATTAATTTAAATTATAATAATTACTCTTAAATTTATAAACTCTCGTAAGCTTCAACTTGATTATTATACTCGTATTTTACCATTTCATAATCATTACCCCATTCTTGTTTTGCGTTAGTCATAATGTTAGGGTATTTAGTTTGTATAAGTATCCATTCATAAGCTTCAACCTGATTATTATATTCATACTGTACCATTTCATAATCATTACCCCACTCATTTTTTGAGTTTGACATAATTTCTAGATATTTTGTTTGTGTTACAACCCAATCATAAGCTTCAACTTGGTTGTCGTATTCGTATTTTACCATTTCGTAATCAGTACCCCATTCTGCGGTAGCCCTTTCTTTTAAAATAATAAGAATATTTTCTCTCTTTGTTTTTGTGGCAGGTTCTTCTGGCTCTGCCGGTATGGCAGGTTCTATTGGTGTTATTGGTTTTACAGTTTTGGTTTTTATTTCTGTAGGAATTGGATTTGTATCTTTTGGTTTTGTAGGTATTGGTGTAGGTTCTGTTGTCTTTTCTGTTTTTTCTGCTACTACTGGGGTAATATCTGTATTATCTATATCTTTTTGATTATTTTCTATAATAGATTGTTGTGCTATTTGTTCTATGTCTTTAGTAGGTTCAGCTGTAATTCCAATTAAAACAAAGAAAGCGACAGTTGAAATACCAAAAATTTTACCAATTTTTTTTCTTGTCAATTCACCTTTGATAAATTTAGCAAAGGCTGTTGGTTTAATAAGTCCAATAATTAAACAAACAAATGAAGTGAAAAACAATAGTCCAAATAAATTATCCATACTTTATATATTAAATTAGTTAATTAAACAATACCATTTTACCCTTGTATTATCAATTAGAAAACACAAAAGGCTCCCCGTACAGTGGCGACCCCTTGCGGGATCCAATAGCCTTTCGACTACTGACTGGATAAACAATACCAAAGACGGAAGAGCCATCTCTATGTTTATCCAGTGTTTGCAACCATGCCCACAAAGTGAGTTTAGGTCTTGAATTGTTAAATATATTCTAACAAAATACGCATAAAAAATCAATATAAATTTTGAGGACATTAACTATGATTAACCAATGATTTTACCATATTAGTGGTGCATCTAGTTTAGAATGTATCTTGTGTACTCTTACTATTGACATTTTATCTAAAATATGTTAATATAAGCTGTTCTTTAAAATAATTTCTAGTCTTCTTTTTGTGTATTTTTTTAAATAAATAAAAAGAAGACTGGGAATAACTCCTGGTCATTTTGCTTGTATAGTGTACCATTTTGGGATTAAATATAAGGTTATATTTAATGCTGGGATGAATTGCTTGCAGGTAAGGAGAAAAAAGATGAAAAGTACTATTACAACCGATCAATATCGTGACCTTCTGGATCGTGAATTTCGAGGTGATTTTGGTGAAGAAGGGTTAGGTTCTGACTTTCAATGGTTTGCTGATAACTTGAAAACAGTGCGTAGTTTACGTACTGGTCAGCAACAATTCCCTTGCGAGATTATTTGCCCTGAACTAATTCCAAAGAATTACACGGTCGTTGAGGATGTGGAAAAGCACAAGTTTAGTGTTACAGATCTAGAACTTCTCTCTTTCTTGGAAGGTAAGGAATCTTCTACTACAGGAACTTTGATGAGGGAGCGTTCTACACTGCTAAATGCCGATTATGGTCTTAGCGATGCTCCAACAATACTTGGAGAGGATGGCGAGGGCAAGAGCATCCCCAAAGAGTGGAGAGGTAAGTATCTCGTTTTTGCAGGAACTCTTTTGCGTCGCTCTGGCGGTGATCTCTGCGTCCCTGTTATCTACTGGCGTGACGGCCTCTGGATTTTGGGCTTCCTTTGGCTCGGCGGTGGCTGGGATGGCTATGGTCGTCTGGTTCGTAGTAAGCATTAAGCTCTTGAACCCTCGGTATCTTGACTCTTGTGGTTAAAGGTACCTTGGACTCTTGGTTCGTTTTATCACTCGTCCCTGTGCATTTGTGCAGGGACTTTTTTTATTGTAAAATACATTACGGAAAGTAAACAACACAGCCTGCGGTTAAGACTTCGGGCGGTTGAAATCTAGATTTATCAAATCAACCAGAATAGAGTAGGCTAAGGCTTGCTCTAGTGTGTGTTTTGTAAATTCTAAAAATATATATGCTTGGTGCAATACACTATTGAGATAAAGTCTCTAAATAATATTCAACCCTGAGAGTATGATCCGTACCCCATTTAGTAGACACTTTTAAACCCACTACCCACCCCATTTGTTTTTGGTTAGAAGGTGATTTCGATATTCAACGGGAGTCATTTTGTTTTTAGACCATTGTTTTCTTTGATTATTGTAATATACCATATAATTATTAATATTTGAATAAAGTTTTTCAAATGTCTGGCATGAGGTGTAA
>Ga0075122_10001255_pt1 | contig 18362 bp, 17 predicted proteins | sample AntAceMetag02UKB_FD_69790 | JGI IMG/M metagenome (GOLD analysis project Ga0075122, IMG submission 69790) | Saline lake microbial communities from Ace Lake, Antarctica - Antarctic Ace Lake Metagenome 02UKB | ecosystem: Environmental > Aquatic > Non-marine Saline and Alkaline > Saline | place...
CAAGAACTATCTTCTGATAAAGAATTACCAAGAGTAAGAGAAACTGTAAACTTTTTAGGTAAATATGTCGTAGAACATTTTACTTATGAAGAAGCTTATATGAAAAAGCATGGTTATCCGGGATTAAAAGAACATCAAAAAATCCATAATGAGTTTATTAAATTTTTCCAGAAATATAAAAAAGATTTTAACAAAGAATTGTATTCCCCAATTAAACCAGGAGAAAAAATTTCAAACAGGCTTAAAAAAATATCTAAAGAATGTCAAAAATTTTTGGGAGATTGGGTAGTTAACCATATTCTTAAAGTGGACCAAAAATTTGTGGTTTACATTAATAAAAAACTTGGAAAAACCAGTAAAAAGATTGTTGAGAAACCAGCAGGCAAAAAATTGTTTGATATAAGTTCATTAAAAGCAGAAATTCAGTCAGAAATGCAAAGGAAACACACCAGTGCAGCTAAAAAAGGTTACATTTACACCGGTGTGCCTGGATTTGACGATTTACTCGATAATGGAATTCCAAAAAATGCTTCCGTTTTAGTTGCTGGTGGTGCAGGTAGTGGAAAAACTATTTTCTGTTTACAAACTTTATTTCATCATTTAGCTGAAGGAAAGAAATGTATTATGATGAGTTTTGAAGAGTCTGAAGAAAAGTTAATTAGTCACATGGAACAATTTGGCTGGAATCCTAAAAAATATATTAAAAAAGGACAATTTTATGTTAAACGATTTAATCCATTTGAAATTACAAGAAGCGTAGATGCTTTACTAATGCAAGCTAAAGGAGAATTAATGATTAAAGTTGATCCATTGATTTTACCGAAAGGTTTCAAACCAGACTTTATTGTTGTAGATTCTTTAACTGCGATTGCTTCTGCTTTTACTGCTAAGGACGAATCTTATCGAATTTACATTGAACAATTGTTTAGATTCTTTGAAAACATTAATGCTACTGCGCTTTTAATTACAGAAACTGAACAAGTTCCTAAGATCTTCTCTACTACTGGTGTTGAAGAGTTCCTAGCGGATGGTGTTGTAATTATCTACAATATTAAACATGGCAACATCAGAGAAAGAGCGATTGAAATTCTTAAATTACGAGGGGCTTCGCACCAAAATAAGATTGTAGCAATGAGCATCGGTGAGAAAGGGGTTACAGTTTATCCGGAACAGGAAGTTTTCGGCGAGATTCAAGGACCTTAGAAGAATTCTTTATTCTGTTTTAAATTGAAATTTAATAGATTGTTTTCTTAGAAAAATAGAGGTAAATTGTCCGCTTTCCCGATTAAAAGTGCGAATACAAGTAATTAATAAGAGTAAGTAAGATTAGTAACACATATGCGAACATTTATAAAGAAGAAAGTTCTACTTTAAGCTAATTTGACCAAGAAAGGGATTGATAAAAGTATTTTGAAGTACATTAAAGATAATTCACCTAGGCCGGTTTCTACGCGAGAGATTTCAGAAAATTTAGGAATAGCATGGCATACAGCAGATCGATATTGTCTTAAGCTTAAAATTGTAAATAAAGTAGATTGTTTTACAATCGGTAAATCTACAGCGTGGTACATAAAATAAAGATGGTAACAGATAAAAAATCGCAACTGAGGACTTTAGTATCAATACTTCTAGTTGTAGCTATCTTTTCAAGTTTCTTTGTAATTGCCGAGATTGGTATTATTGAAAATAATGAACCTGTATCAGTAAGTATTCCAGAAGAAAATAATATTGAAATGAGTTTACCAGATGAAGTTATTAATGAAACAAATGTTACTGAAGAAATAAGTTTACCAATAGAAACTAATAAAACTATTGAAGAACCAGTTGTTGAAGAACCACATTTAATCTCGTCAATTTTATCTTTAGTGGCAAAAGCAAATGCCTACGTTGGAGATTTAATTAATATTGAAGCAACATTAACTTATGACAATTATACCCCAATTGTGGGACAAGAAATAAATTTCTATACAGATGAGTTTATTGGTTCAGAAATTACTAATAAATTAGGCACTGCAGAAATTGATTGGGATACCAGCAATTTATTACCAGGAACTTATCCGATTACTGTAAACTTTTCACCATCTGAATTATTAGAAATGAATTCAGTAGAAACAAATATTATTTTAGAAACTGAAGTAGTTGAAGAAGTTGTTGTTAATGAAACGATTACATTGAATGAAACAATAGACACAGATTATCTAACAGAAATACAAAATCTAACTTTAAAGAATAGTAAGAGACAGAACGTTAAAGCTAAGTTCAAAGTTTTAGAAAAAAAATCTGCTGGTTTAGGAATTGCAGAAATAGACAAATATGATTTAGAAGTTATTCCGGAAAATATTGCGATTAAAAAATTGGTTTTAAGAAATGTTGATCTTACAGCTGAAACAAATTTAGGATTAGAAGAATTATCTAAAGATTTCCCATCTCCAGTAGGTGGATGGTCACAAGTTTTTGCGATTGATCCAACTGGTTTAGATTTTACAGAAGGAATAGTTACCTATAATGCAACAGGTCCGGAACTATACAAGTGTAAAGATTATAATTTTGAAGCACAAAATTGTTATGGAAAATGGATTCTTTTAGCTGATGGATTGACTCCAGGACAAGAATACAATTTTACTTTAACTGCGGAAGATCCAATCTTTGCTAATACTGTTAGCACTTGTACTGCAGTTGATTCCGGAACCCAACATACTTTCGCAGACCCTTGTGATCAAGCAGATGGAAGTTTAGTGGAAACTGATGATAGTTTGGTTGAAACACACACTTACACTAAAGCAGGTTATGGGGGAGTGCAAGTTTTCTCAGTTGACACAGGAGTAACTAATTGTGGAAGTATTACCAAAGTAGAACTTTGTTATGAATGGTGGGGTTCAAGAGCGATGGATGTTTGTGATGTTAGTGTTGATGCAGATGGTGGAGTTAGTAAAACGGTAGTTACTACAACTTGTCCAGGAATAACTGCTAATCCAGGAGTTACTTGTACGGATGTAACGGCTTTAGAAACTTTTGTGTGTACAAATTTCTTTGGCGCATCTGGTACAAGAGCAGAAGGAAATTTAGAAGGTAACAGAGAACCAAGCGGTAAAGGAACAACAGAAACACTATCCATTGATGTATTGTTTTTCAATGTAACTTATACTGCCTCAGATGCTGTGTTTCCATTAGTAAGTTGGGTTACGCCAACAAACAATAGCAATTATTCCAGAAGTTCATTTAACCAAACTTTTAACGCCAGTGTATTTGAAGCAAATCCAGACACAGTAGTATTCAGTTTTGATAATGCAAGTGGAACAGCATTCAACATTACCGCAACAAACGGTTCAGGACATTGGGCAGCATATTATAATGTATCAAGTTTAGCAGAGGGAACACATTTAGTTACAATTTTTGCTAATGATACTGTTGGGAATATGAACAACACCGAACAAAGAAGTTTTATTACAGATTATACTGCACCAAGAACTAATTGGGTTACACCCGTAAACAATAGTAATTATTCAAGAACAAGTTATAACCAAACCTTTAATGTTAGTATCTTAGAAGAAAATTTTGTTTACGGAGTAAGGTTCAGTTTTGATAATGGTACGGGAACAGCATTCAATGTTACGGCAATAAATGGATCAGGACATTGGGCAATAGATTATAATGTAAGTAGTCTAGCTGAAGGATATTATGGTTGGAATTGTCTGGGAGAAGATTTCTCAGGTAATAGAGCTTTTGCAATTGCTAACTTTACATTAACAATTGATGTTACTGCACCAAACGTTACGGTAATTTTGCCAGCAGCAGATTCAAGCTTTAACCTAACTGAAAATATTGAAATTTCAATTAATGTTACGGACCGGATAGGTGTTAGTAATGTTTATGCTAATTTATCTTATCCAAACGGAAGTATACTCTTAATTACGTTAAGTAACGGTGTAAATTATCTAAACAAATACAATGTTTCATTTGAAGTTCCGTTACAAGTAGGGAATTATAATATTACATTTATTGCTAACGATACTTCCAACAATAGAAATGCAACTCAAACCACAAATTTTACAACAACTGAAGATTTCCCACCGACCATGACTGTTTTAGGCTGTACACCAGCAAGTATAAACTTGGGAGAATTAACTAAATGTATTGCTACGATAAGTGATAATTATCAGCTTGATTCTGTAACTGCTACGGTTACGCTTCCAAATGGAACTAATGTTTCTCATGATGCCAGTAGTATCGCCAGTAATTATTTCTTTAATTTCACAAATTCAAGTGAAGCCGTTGGAGAACACACAGTTACTTGGTTTGCTAACGATACTAGCCAGAACACGATTTTTGGTATAGATCGTTTCAATGTTACTGATCCGACAGCACCGACAATAACATTAAACACACCAAATAATGGAAGCAATAGTTCAAGCAGTTCAATAACTTTTAATTTTACGGCTACAGATAATTTTTATTCCGCATTGAATTGTTCTGTATTAATCAATGGAACGATTAACCAAACAAATTCAACAGTAAGAAATGGCTCAAATACTTTAACAACAATCTCTGGATTTACGGATGGAGATTATCTTTGGAACATAACTTGTAATGATGATTCTAATAATTATAATAGGAGTACATCCAGAACATTTACCATTGATACATTTGGTCCAACATTTACTAGTTTAACAACTTTCCCAGATGCAGAGATTGATCTTGATCCAAATAAAAATATAACTATCTTTGCTAATGTAACAGATAATACCACGGGAATTAGTATTTTAGTTGTACAATACAAATTAAGTACTGATTCAACCTACACCAATTTAACCAATCCAAGTTACAATACGCAAACAGGAATTTATAATGTTTCATTTAATGCTACAACCGCAGGAACATACAAATTAAGATTATGGGCCAACGATTCAGCAGGGAATTCTGCATATAGTAATTTGGTTAATATTGATGTGAGATTGGATAAAAATTGGTCTAGAGATCCGTCTGCTTTCACAGCAAGAGTAGGAACTTTGAACAGACAAATAGAATTAGGAAACTTAACAATAAACAATAGTGGAGATTATGCATTGAATTATACAATTGTTTCAGATTCAAACACAACAACATATAATCAAACTGAAAATTTCACTTTGGCTGCTGGAGAAGTTAGACAAATAACCGTTTATGAAAATGCTACAGATTCGGGTATTAAAACATCCACATTAAACATCAGTTCAAATGATACTACCGCTGTCCCCTATTCATTAACTACTACTGGAACTGTAGCTGTTGCTCCTGGTCAACCAATATTAATAACCGCCTTTACAACTCCAACTACAGAAACCCTTTCCGTAACACATGGAGATACTAACATAGAATTTATTGCTAAAATAGAAAATTTAGGTGAAGGTAATGCTACAAATGTAACTTTCTTTATTGATATTCCTGATGATTGGACCCTTACTTTTGGAGCACTTAATAATACTTTTAGTACATTAAATTCTGGAGGAACAGAAACACTTTCAATTGAAGTTACCATTCCAAGTTCAGCTACAACCGGATTACAAAATGTAATTGCTAATGCTACCGGTTTAAATGGAAGCGGGACAGATTTACATAATGTATCAGGATTAGATTTAGTTTTCGCAGACATTGTTGAAGTTACAGTTAATGCTGTTCCAACAGTATTAGGTGCAGAAGAAGTTGTTGTTGAAACTAGTCCTGGAGGAGGATCTGTGGCACCTGGAGGGGCTGCTGGCGCTGGAGGAGGAGGCGGAGCTCTCCCTTCACAAATCCTAACCTCTGAAGATGTAATTGTTATTAGAAGAGGTACTTGGGAAACATTCCCAATCAGTGTGAATAACATTGATGAGGGTACTGAGTTAAGAAATATGAAATTGGAACTAGATGGTTTCTTAAGCCAATACATGAGTTGGATACCTGATGAAATTGAACTGATTCAGTTTGGAGAATCAAAAGATTTCCGGGCAACTATTTTTGTACCAGTATATTTCGATGAAGCAGATTATCCAATCACTGCAAAAATTACCGGGGATGTTTATTCGACTGTAACTGAAAGAAGGATAAAAAAACTAACTGAACATCGAACTTTAATTTTAAGAGTAGTAAGTTTTGATATCCAAGACATAAATGAGAAAACAAGATTGGCAGAACAATGTATTGCTGAAATGGAAAATGCAGAATTCCCAACGTCGAGAGTAAAAGATCTTTTCAATAAAGCAAGAGTATTTGTTTTAAACGAAGAATATCTAAAAGCGAGAGATACACTGGAACAAATATGTGATTTAAAAGATGATTCTTTTGAAGCAGACAAATTAATTAAAGAATTGGAAGAAAAAATTGTAGAAGCAAAAGAAAAAGGTCTTGATGTCATTGATACGAATGATGATTTAGATTTAGCAAGACTTGCTTTCGAAAGAGAAGATTTTAGTTTAGCTATTGACAGAGCAAAATCTGCCCAATTAACTTATGTTTATGAAACTCGAGGTAAAATTAATATCCTACGCTTTATTAGAGATAACTGGTATTATGTTATCGCGGGATTGATTTTAGGAATGATGATTTTACTTTGTGCTTTTAAGAGATTAAGAAGAATTATCATCAGACAGAGAATTAGAAATTTGAATAAAGAGGAAGAAACTATTTATGACCTAATCAAAGAAACACAAATTGATTATTTCAAAAGTAAAGTTATTTCCCTAAACCAGTATAATCATTATATTGGACAGTACGAAAAACGGGTTTACAAGATTAAACAAATTAGAACTAAACTTAGGAATAAACGTGCGCAGGTCCTTGACATTAGAGGAGAATTGAAAGATCTAACTAGAGAGGAGAAAGATATTCACGGTTTAATCAAAGAAGCACAGAAAAGTTATCTGATGAAAGGAAAATTAAGCAGATCAAAGTTTATGAACGAAGCTGATGCATATCGTGACCGGTTAAAAGAAATTTTCCATGAAAAAGAAATTATTAAGAAAAGATTGAGAACTCAAAAGAAAAGAAATGCAATATTTTGGTTCTTTAGCAATGCTTGTCGATTGTGGGGATTATTTTCCCGAAAAAGTAAAAGTAGAACGAAAATAGTTAAGAAGAAAAGTAAAAAAAGTAAGAAAACTAAAAGAAGAAGAAGAAAATTAACTTGATGATGCAAAAATTAAACAAAAAGAGGCACGAGAAAATTATAAAAAATTTTCTGGGCCATCCGCGAGAGGACGAATTCCTCCGTGGATGTCTAAAAATTCAAAATGAATTTTTTAAGACATCTTTTTGTAAACAAAAAGAGGTAAATAAAAATGAATAAACAAAAATATTTGATTTCGGGAATAATAATTTTAGTTGCTTTAATAGGCATGGTTGCAGTTTTGCAACAGGGAGGCATTACCAGTGGCGTTACTAGTGCTTTTAGTGTAGTTGATATTGCCCCCCGCGGTTTTACATATCAGCAACCGGACGATCTCTCAAAAGAAGCGGCAGAAGAGGCGATTAAAAAAGCGGAATTAGAAATTGAGGATATGAAAGACCTTAATTTCCCAATTTTGTTTCCTAATGATGCGCTTAAAGAGGCCAAAAACTCATTTACAGACGGAGATTATGAGCATGTGTTTGAAGTAACACAATTAATTAGTTACACCAAAAGACAAAAAATTGATTTCATGGATAAAGTTAGATTATTAGAGATTAAAAAACAAGTTTTAGAAGAAAAAGGATATAGTGAAATTAAAGAGGTAAATGTAATCATGCAACAAGCAATGAACGCTTTTTCATTAGAACAATTTGAAGACGCAAACGAAATGTTAGATGAAGCTAAAGATGAAATTAATAAAGCGAACGTAGAAAGAATTAGGTTAAGTACAGTTGCTGCTTTTGGGAAAAACTTTTTTGTTAGAAACTGGTTATTAGTATTAATTGTAATTGCAATTATTGCTTTAATCACACCAATGACTTTTACAAAGTTTAGAGATAGTTATCTGAAAAGAAGAATTAAAGGTTTAAATTTGGATTTAAAGAAAACTAACGAGTTGATTAAAGCTTTACAGAAAGAATGTTTTATTGACCATAAAATTAATACGGACACTTACCATGATCGTGTACTTAAGTATGAAGAAAGAATTGCAGAAATAAAACATTCCACACCCATATTAGAAGCGAGATTGGCTAGAGAGAGTTTCTCTTACTGGGGAAAGATTAAAGGGCTTTTTAGAAGAAAAGGAAAGAAAGTAGTAGCTAAGACAAGTGAAGTAGTTACTAAGAAAAAAGCAAATGGTTGGAACCACAATAACAACAAGAAAACTAAAAAGAAAGTTGTGAAGAAAAAAGTTACAAAGAAAAGTAAGAAAAAATAAAATCGACGAAATGAAGAAACTTTAGGAGAGGGATAATAAAAAATGTTTGCCATAGAACTGATCCAAGTAATAAGAATTAAGCAACTAATCTTTACGCTATTTGTTGCTGCCATCACCTCGTTATTTATTTATTTGGCTGACTATTTTTTACCACCCGTCCCTTTACTTATTGTTTCTTTATTTCTTTTAACTATTGGGATGAATCTTTGCGTTTACATGCTAAGACGATTTGGAATTGCAACAATTTTCATGTTCTTTATCGCCATGCTAACATTTAACATAAGCGAATTAGGATTTTATGGTTGGAACAAAGTTTTAACGTACGTAATTGCTATAGTTGTTTTTGAAGTTATTTATTTAATCTTCAAAATAGAGATTTCATCTTTACCATTAGACATGATTTTTGGCACGGCAATTAGTTTAACAAGTATTTTTTTAATATCACCAATGCTTTTATCACAAACTTTATTATTAATTTTTACTACTGAACTGATTAATCTTTTAATTATGACTTTTGCAACAAGCATAATTTCTTCAATAATCTTTGCTTTAATTTGGGGAAAATTAGCGAGTACAAAAAAAATAGTTAAATTTGAAGCTTATTTATCCAGTTTAGGAAGGTAAAAGCTTATAAAATACAAAATAATATCTAATAACAATGACAAAAAAATCTGATTCCATTGTAACACCATGGGAAGTGAAAGGAAAAATTGATTATGATAAATTAATCAAACAGTTTGGATTAAAGCAGTTACAACATCTTCCCGAACAGTTTCAGAAAAATGTCCTGTTTAGAAGAGAAATTATTTTTGCTCATCGAGATTTCAAACAAATTGTAGAAGCGATCGAGAAAAAGAAACCGTTTGTAATGATAACCGGATTAATGCCAAGCGGTAAATTTCATTTGGGTCATAAATTAGTTGCAGAGCAGATGATATTTTATCAGTCTTTAGGAGCAAAGATTTATCTGACAGTTGCAGATATTGAAGCTTACAATTCTAGGAATCCGGACATGAAAGAATTGCGTGAAACAGCAATTAAAGAGTATCTTACAAATTATGTAGCGCTGGGATTAAAATTAGATAAGTGTGATTTTTATTTTCAATCTGCTCGTTCTAAAGATGGGAAAAAAGCTAATGCGTATTACAGTTTAGCAAATATGTTAGCAAGACATGCAACTTTTAATGAGTTTAAAGCAATTTATGGATCCATTTCGCCAGGAAAAATGGCTTCCGCATTATTACAAGCAGCAGACATGTTACATCCACAATTAAAAGAGTTCGAAGGTAAACCAATTCCTACTGTAATTCCTGTCGGGGCTGACCAAGATCCACACTTAAGATTGGCAAGGGATGTTTCCAAAAGGATTAAAGCGTTTAAATTTCAACAGTTAAGTTCAACTTATCATAAGTTCATGCCAGGACTTAAAGGAGATAAAATGAGTTCTTCAGATGAAACATCTTACATTGCCCTTACCGATAGTCCAGAAGAAGCAGCAAGAAAAATTAAGAAATATGCTTTCTCTGGTGGACAAGCAACTTTAGAAGAACATCGTAAGAAAGGTGGTAATCCAGAAGTTGATATCTCTTTTCAAATGTTAAAGTACGGATTAGAACCAGATGATCAGAAATTACAAAAAATTTATGATAATTACAAATCTGGAAAATTGTTATCTGGTGAACTTAAACAAATTGTAATTGATAAATTAAGCAAGTTCCTAAAAGAACATCAGGAAAAAAGAAAAAAAGCAGCAAAGTTAGTGGATAAGTTTTTAAATTAAGATATTATCATTTAACAAGTAATATAAATTTAATAATAAGTTTAGAAGTATGTTTAATAATTACATTAAAAAAAGAGGTGGATGGTACAATGGCTAAAAGAAGAATTAAAAATAAAGTTTCTAAAATTTCTGAATTAAAGAACAATAAAACTAAAATCTTTTTTGATTACTTAGGTTATTTAGGAATAGTTATAGGAGTGATTGGGATTATTTTATTATTACTAAAGATTATTGGAGTAGTTTAAATGAATTCGGAAGGAACATTAAATGGGATTGCTTTTATCTTCACTATTGGTACTGTTTTATATGGTTTAACTAAAGGTTTTAACAATCTGGAGTTAATTATTTACTTACTTTATTTTGTAGTACTATTGATATTACACCTAAAAATATTACAAAGAACATTAAAAATTGGAGGAATTAAATAAAATGGTAAAAAAGAAAAATAGAGCTAATAATTCTAGATCTAAAAATAAAAAAATGTTTTCAACGTGGCATGCTGTGCCGTTAAAAGGAAGTTTTATGGCTACAGCAATGATGGGATTCTTCATTTCAGCATATTATGTATTTCCGCAAAGTTTCAATTATGGGATTGCGTTCATGTTTTTATTTACATTAATGTTTATTGCCGCAATTATCAGTATGACTAAAGCGCCAATAGTAAGTGAGAGGTATCAATAAAAATGGCTGAAAATAAAATATCATGGAGTTTTCCCTCAAGAAAAATTTCATTTATGAGACTAGAAACTTTTACAGTAATAATCTTAGCAATATTTGTTTTCTTTTACTCTTTTTTACAAGCTGAGCAAAGATGGTTTCATGCAGTAATAGCAGTGGTTGCTTTTATCGCTTTGTATGTACTTATTTCGTTCATCATTCAGAAAGTAAGGCAAGTAGAAGAAAAGTATGTTTTAAATCATCAACATCTTGAAGTTACCAGAAAAACTAAAAGAAAAATTACTAAAGAAAGAGTTCATCTTAAAGATATTAAACATCACAAATTAGATAAGTTTTTCTTAGGTGGATATGTGATGACACATGGCGGAGATAGACATGCTTTATTCTTTAATACCAGAAGAGAATTGGAAAGATTTGAAAAGTTTTTGAAAAGAAAGTTGAGTTTAGCAAAAAAAAGTACTACGGCAGTTAAGAAAGTTACTCGAAAAGTAAAAACTGTAAAGAAAAAATCTGTTAAGAAAACAAAGGTAAGAAAAACAAGAAAAAGATAATAAAAAATTTACTTATTTTTTTATTTATTTATTTTTATTCTTTATTAACTATTTGATCAAATTTTTCTTTAGCTTTAGATTCTTTCCAAAAAATTAAATGTGATGCCCGTTTATCAAACAAAGCTTTAGCCATGTTAACAATATTACTATCTTCATTCATTCCGTTTTTAATGGCTAACATCTTTGCTTCCCGGATAGATTGATCCATGAGTTGGAAGTTAGTCTTCTTACATTGTTCTTCAACTAGCCGTTCTTCTTCTTCTGTCAAGAAAATTTCTTCCCAAACAGGATAATTTGTCCCAGGAAGGGTTTTTGGAAACGTTTTTGAAAAAGCCATGAATAATTGATAATCAGAAGAGTTTTTAATTTTTTCTAGGCTGGACCCATCATTTCTTTGATTTCCTTTTTTAAATCAAGAAAAGTTATCTCTTTATGTTGCCACATTTTAATTAAATGATGAACATTTTCTTTTTCGTTTTCTTGAATAAATGTTCTTATTTTTAATATGCTGATTCTACTTAATGGTTTATATTTCTCGGAAAGTTTTAATTTAATTGCTGCTTTATCAAACAATTCAATAAATTCAAGAGGAGTAGATTTTCTAATCAGGTTTCCTGCTTTATTTTTAGCTTCTTTACTTGGTGAAATTAGTTTCAAATTATTCTCAATAGCTTTTCTTACATTTATTGGTGGCATGAAACTATAAGCGATAACATAGGACATATATTTTGCAACGGAATAAATATGGTTGCCCGACTCTAAAGCAACAAAAAATGCTTCTCTCCAATGTGGTTTTTGGTTATATCTTTGACAATATTCATGAGATAATTCTTCTTTCTTAACTGCTTTAAACAAATTATCTTTAATCATCATCATTTCATTTCCAGAAAGATTAACTTTACCAGAAGAGTCAAATAATTTGGGATATGCTTCTGAACGAATTTGATTGATAAATCGTAATAATAAAATCCAGGTCCCGCCAACATTTTTCTTAATGTAATTGTTTATTACTTTATCTAATACTTTTTCTTCAGAATCTAAGTAATGTCTAATCTCATGTTCAATAAAATGGGTAAATGTACTGCCGGTCCCATAAAACTTCTTCCAAACATGCCATTTTGAAGGAGGCACACCCAGTTTTAGATATTCTACAATATTTTCATGTTCTTTACTTAATTTTATGGGGTTTAAATGAATAGAAAAACTATCTTTGGTTTTATTTCTTAAAGCAAATTCAGAATATTTGTTATTAATGTCCACTAAAATATTTAATTTTTTAGCACTAACTAGATCTTTATTTTCTTTAAATGTTCTTATGATTGCTTTGGTAAGATAACTTTCAAATTTTTCTTTAAATTTACCAAGGAATGTATTTGATTTTTGATCATAACGATAATCAATACAAATCTCTAAACTTTTACTTACCTGAGAGCAAACCATCTTTAGTGTAAGAATAAATTACTATATAAACTTTTATAAACAGACAAAATAATTTGATGATTATGCCCTCATTTTGGAAACATGTGAACAAAGTACTGAAAGAAGCGGAAATTATCATCGAAGTACTTGATGCTAGAATGGTAGAAGATACGAGGAACTTTGAGATTGAAAAAAAGATTCAAACTTTAGGGAAAAAGATTCTTTACGTTTTCAACAAATGCGATTTAGTCAAAGATGATAAATTAAAAACAATTAAAGGTGATCTTAGACCTAGCGTTTTTATTTCCAGCAAAGATAAGTTAGGGACAACTATTCTTAAAAAGAAGATCTTAGAAATGTCTAGAGGAAATGCAGTAACGGTAGGAATTGTTGGTTATCCAAACGTTGGGAAGAGTTCTTTAATCAACGCTTTATCAGGAAGGGGTTCAGCAAAAACATCTTCTGAATCAGGATATACAAAAGGCTTTCAGAAAATTAGGGTTGATTCAAAAATATTATTATTAGACACTCCAGGAGTTTTGCCCAGAAAAGAAAAAGATGTAACTAAACATAGTAGAACCGGAGCTTTAAGTTATGGAAAAATTAAAGACATAGAAGGGGTAGCCTTAGAATTGATTGCAGATGAAAAAGAACTAATTTTAGAGTTTTATAAAACTGTAGGGGGCATGGATGATGAACCGGAAGATATTCTTGAACAGATTGCATTTAAATTTAAGAAATTGGCAAGTGGTGGAAAAGCTAACTTAGAAGTTGCTGCCAGAATGTTATTGAAAGATTGGCAAACTGGTAAGATTAAATCATAAAATGAAAACATTATTTCTGATTATATAAAAGATTATAAACTACAAACTAATAAACATTTAATATGGTCAAACAAGAAGTATCTTTAGAATCTCTTATTCTTACTGCAGGTCTTTTAAAAGTAACGACTGATGGTTCTGAAGAATGGTATCAGGTAACTTCACCTAACGATACGGTAAAGGTAGATAGCGGTTATGTCGAAATGAGATGGAAAAAAGAAGAGATGAATGCCCTTCCACTCTTAAACGATTTTGTCACAATAAATTATAATAGTTTAGAGGATGCTGAACAAGAAGTAAAAGCATGGTTATCTTTTAATTATCTATTTGCATTGGCAACAGCTCCAGAAATAATAGATGATTTTGATAAACGCAGAGATGAATTTGCTTCTTCGTTTAAAGGAGAAAAGGAGAAAATGCAAAATGAAGGTTATATTGATTTATTAAAATCAAATCATGAATTTGCAATGTCTAATTTGTCAGATATCTTAGATTTATCTTATGACCAAATATTAGAATCCCATTATCAGAAATTAGAACAATCATAAAACATTATTTCTCATATTTACTATCAAACATTTCCATTAATTTATCAGCAATCTTATCGCCAACTTTATCGATTTTCATTAATTCAACTTTACTGGCGTTGATAATCTTCTTCACAGAACCGAAGTGTTCCAATAATTTTTTAGCATTAAGAACACCAATATTAGGAAGGGAACTAACCACAAATTCTTGCTGCTCTTTCATCGTTCTTGGTTTTGAAGGGTGATAAGAAAATTCTCCGCCTTTGTCCTGTTCACGTTTAGCCATTACAGCAATCAAAGAAGCCGTATCACGCGGACTTTTTGTATAGAGGATAGGAACACCGAAATCTAAAACAATTGCCGCTAGCATGCCCCGAATGGCGTTAGCATGAACTTTTCGTACAGAATAAATATCTTCTTCTCCCTCGATGATTAAAACGGATTTCTCAAAATTATTTTTCAATCCTCTCACTTGATTCAATAATCTTCCATCAATAATTGAAGCAACAAAGTCGGGAACTTTTTTTAATTCTACGGCAACTTTTCCAGAAACTAAATAATCAGCAAATTCTAGTTGGCCAGTTTTTACAGAAACACCTAAGTCAATCAAATCTTTAACCACTCGATTATCTTTTTCTCGATGGTCAGCAAGAACAGCAACAACTTTTTCTTCAGAAATATATTTGTGTAATGTCGTTTCACCATTATTTTGTCGATCTTGCCTTTCTTCTAATGAAGATAAAGAAAATTCTTTTTTTAGTTTATCGAGATTTCTGTACATCCGTTTTTCTTTGTGATGAGCAGACCAACGGTAAATTTCATCTCGTGTACCAGAAGTAACAAGAATAGTTACTGCCCCTTCTTCTAAACGGCCAGTTCTACCTCTTCGTTGAATTGAACGTACCGCACTGGGGATAGGTTCATAAAAAATAACTTTATCAACTTTTGGAATATCGAGGCCTTCTTCAGCTACGCTAGTAGCGACCAAAATATTAAATTCTCCAACCCGAAATTTGTCAAGAATTTCTTTCTGTTCTTTCTGCGAAAAGCCTAATCCTTTTTTCTTTGCCTGTCCAACAAAAATGTGATTTTTAATTTTTAATTTATCAATTTGTTTAACAATTTGTTCAGCAGAATCACGAAACTGGGTAAAAATAATAGCCTTAGCACCTTTATTCTTTCCAAATTGTTCAGAAAGAATTTCGGTTAATTTTAATAATTTTGGGTGTTGGTAACTTTTGTCAGCCAATTCTTCTGTTAGGTACATTGCTGATTTAAAGTATTGGTCGATCATCAAATTCTTAACGGCTTTAGTTTTTGAAGTTAATGATTCTGATTGAATTTTTTTGAAATATGTTTGTAATGGTTTAATTCCTTGCGATTCCAATAATTCTAAAGCATGATCAATCTTTAGCGCTTCCGCAGTTAAGGAAACTGATTTAAGAATTTCAAAATCTCTTTCGCCAAAAGAAATCTTTTTTTGGAGTTCTCCCTGCAATTTTAACAGTTCCCCCTTATGTAAAGAAGCAGAAGTACAATAACCATAATTTTGTGCTTCAATTAATTTACTTTTTCGAGAATCTTGCAAATGTTTTTGGATTTTCTTTAATTCATCAGGAAAATCTACTTTCAACCAATTAACTTTTACTTTTTGCATGTAAGGTTTAACATCAGGGTCACTTTCTGTACGGACTTCTACTTTTTCAATTTTAAGATTGTCACAAACTTCTCTGATTTTTTCTAGATCTGAGCCAGGGGATGCGGTGAGAGCAAGAATTCTTGCTTTGGGAGAAAGCTTATCATATTGTTGTGCTATCCAGACGTAAGCATAATCTCCGGTTGCGTGATGCGCTTCATCGATTACTAAGAGAGAAACATCTTCCAACTTAACTCTTCTATTAATGGAATCGTTTTCAAGACCTTGGGGAGTGGAAATGATTACTTGGGCATCTTTCCACATTTCTCCTCTTTTTTTAGGAGCAACACTGCCTGTGAAGAGAACGATCTTTTCTTCTGGAATTGTGAGATGTTTTTTGAATGTAGTTAGATGTTGCTCACACAATGGTTTAGTAGGAGCAAGGAGAAGAATTTTTGCTTTAGGATATTGATGTAGACGTTGTGCTGCTAATAAGAAAGCTAAGGCGGTTTTACCTAATCCAGTTGGAAGTACGACTAAAGTATTCTTATTTGCGGCAGTGCCTAAAATGGTCTGTTGATATAATCTGGGCGTGAAGTCACGAATCATTTGTTTTATCTATTTTAGGTTTATTGTTTATTCTAATTTTTTTAATTTGTTTAATAATTTTATTGCTCCTTTATCAAATCTAGAGAAAGCAAACCACCTCTTGCCAAGATCTTTTAATGAAGCCCCAAAATGATACACTTTATCATCAATTATTATAAATCTATCATGAGATTTTGTAAATTCTTCAAGTGTAATTAAAGTGTGTTGGAAATTGTATTTCTTTAAATCTAATTCTAATTGTTTACTTATTTTAGTTAAAATTTTTACATTAACACTTTTATCTCTTTTGGAAAATAATGTTAAAACAGAATCGTCAATATAATTGTCTATTAAAATAATTGATTTTTTTGCACTTCTTATTAAATCAGAAACGAATTTATAAGCATCAAATATTTGGCCATCAAAAAATATTCCTTTCTCTGGCTTAATATCTTTACTTTCAATCAAATCAAATATTTTCTCAAACTTATTATCCATTTCAACTTTGTGTTCAACCTGTTTTCTTTCAACAGAATCTAATCTTGAAAAAAGATTGGCATTTGTAGAAATGAATTTTCTCATTGCAATAAAAGCTCGCATTATTTGAATATTCACAAGTATTGCTTTTTCACTTTTCAATATTCCGGATAGCATACTAACTCCTTGTTCTGTAAATGCGTAAGGTAAAGAAGAAGAATGCTTTAATGATTCGAACCGGTCGCATTTTGCGACCAGTTCCTCTTTCTCTCTAGTTGTTAATTGAAACATAAAATCAAATGGAAATCTTTCTCTATTTCTTTTTACTTGTTCATTTAACCTTTTTGTAGGCACTTCATAAAGTTCGGCTAAATCTCGATCAACAATTATCTGAATTCCACGAAAAACAAAGATTTTATTATTAATTGAATTGTAATCGATAATTTTTTTAAGATGATTTGTCATTTAATTTACCTCTTCTAAAGAATCATATGGGCTTTTAGTATTAAGTAGCTTAGGGGCAGCTAAATGGGTGTAGATCAACGTGGTTTCAATACGATTATGTCCCAACAAAGGTTGAACCTCGGTAACCGCATAACCATTTTGAATTAAATGGGTAGCAAAAGAATGTCTTAAAGTATGCGGATGAACATTTTTACTTAATCCTGCAATCTTAGTTGCTTCTTTTACAATTTTTCTGATAGTTTGAGTACTCATCTTTCTTTTATTATAACCAGAAAAAATGTAACATTCTGGTTTAAGATTATTTTTGTTAATCCAAATTTCTAAATCTTCATTTAAATTTCTGGCGATAATAAACAAACGATCTTTTCTTCCTTTACCGGATCTAACCCAGCCATAATTATCATTCAATTGTAAATCTCTTACTTTAAGATTAACTAGTTCACTAACTCTTAATCCTGCAGAATAAAGTAGAGTAATCATTAGCAAATGTTTTTTGTTCTTAATACAGGTGAAGAAATGAATTAATTCTTCTTTGGTCAAGAATTCAGGTAAACGTTTGGGAGTTTTAGAAAAAGAAATGTTGATGGTCAGTTTTCTTCCTAAACATTCTTCAAAAAGAAATTTGAATGCATTAAGATAAACATTAGTGGTATTTCCAGAAGAGCCTCTTTCTAAAAGTTTTAGTAAATAACTCTCGATATCGTTCTTGCTTACTTGATAGGGGTTTTTACGATAAATCCTCAAAAACTTTTTAACCGCAAAAGTATAAGTTTTAATTGTTCTGGGACTTAATCCTTTCAATGTTCCTCTTTTTCTAATAATTTCTTCAACATCCATAATATATTCATAATAAAACTTATTTATATATCTTGTCCGCACTTGACCAGTGGCTCAACGAAACCGCTGAAACCAAAATATTTTCCAAGTAGAAGCGTTCTAGCACTGGACAAACGCCCTCTTTCCAAGCACAAAACGAACCATACAAAACATCAAAGTATATCCATTTACGGCATTTAATATTTATCGCACATAACCCCCCTACATCCAAAATATCAACGAGTTTGGATATAGGGAGTTA
>Ga0075122_10001257_pt1 | contig 18349 bp, 1 predicted proteins | sample AntAceMetag02UKB_FD_69790 | JGI IMG/M metagenome (GOLD analysis project Ga0075122, IMG submission 69790) | Saline lake microbial communities from Ace Lake, Antarctica - Antarctic Ace Lake Metagenome 02UKB | ecosystem: Environmental > Aquatic > Non-marine Saline and Alkaline > Saline | place...
GTGTTCTCTCTATCTTAGTTTACAACTTTACTACATTCAAAAATTCTAAACCTGTCAACCAGTTGTCAACAAAAACTATTTAACGCATAACTTCTTGTTTACAACTTTACTATATATCAAAATTTCAAAGTTGTCAACAACTTGTTAACAAAAAGTCGAAAAAAGTTACACCTTTTCTTTAATTGTAATACATTTACTCATTTATAGATTCCTTATATAGGGATATATTCAAGCCTTTTGTTCAATAACTAACTATTTTAAATTCTAACAGGCCTTATTCGCCATCATATCAATAAGATCCTTATCCCCTTTTTTTATCTTTTCGAACTTAGTAGCTATAAAGCGTATTTTCGGATACGTGTCTTCATACGGCTTATTATTGCGAATTATCCTGCCGATGCATCTTATTACATGCGCGGAGAAAGGGAAGATAATTTTAAAATTAACCTGCGTACCTTTTGTTATGGCAGCATCATAACTGAATAACATGCCGCTAGCACTAAGATTTCGCACAGTTACTATATCCCATTTGCTAAAACATCTCCCAATGAGAACAAAACTGACAGTCCTAAACCATGACATGAAACTTCTCTCTATCCTCCTATGTTTTCTCTTCTCCTCCATGACATGCCCCCCCCTTCGGTTGAATATCCATAGCCATACTTCGTCATAGTATTACGCGTTCTGTGCAACTATTCTTGCTATCTTATTTTGCTCCTCTTTCTTAACAGGCTTAATCTTTGTAGTGCCTGAGTAAATATTCGGATTGGCACCAAACAAAGCTTTCTGCTCACCTTCAGATAGGCCTATTTTGCTACCGTGTGTCTGTATAAACTCTCTAAATGGCATCTCAAATATGACATATAGTAAGGTTGTATAAGGGATATACTCATCTTTGCCAGGTATTGACACTTCAACAAACCTTACGCTATCGGCTATTTTGCTGAAATCTTCTTTCTCTGTGTGCGTAAACATCGCACCTTCTGTATACACCACTGTTGCCTGTCTCGCATGCGTTAGTTTTGTTATCGGCTTATAATACGACTTAAGTATTTTTTGTGCCTCTATTGACTCTTCTGTTGTATCACCATAGGTAGTTATCGTTACATCTGTACGTTTGTGTTCAGGAATTCGGTCAAAAGCTGTCTTAAATTCTTGAGCACGTTCTATTGTTAATTCAGATGTGGAAAACACTCCTATAGATCCGCTTATGTCAAGCTGCCCAGGTTCATCATATGTTGCATCAGTTGTTCCAGCAATAACTACCTTTGCTATAGGCACTGCTGTATCAGGTCTGAATTCTGAAACGTCATTAAATATGCCTGATGAGGAAGCCTTGCTAATGCCAATAGCATTATTGAGAATGTTTTCAGCTTGAATATATTTCTCCACAAGAGCCATTGATTCATCAAGCGCTATTTCTATTATACCATCCATAACGCTGGATTTTTGAAGTGCTTCTTGTACCTTGTGCAAAGTTGCTACAAAATCAGGAGCGAGCTCTTCTCTTGAACCGAAATCACTCTCTATTTGTGCAGCTGCGCCAATAAATGCGTCTATAACCTGCGTTTCCTTATCTTTGAGACTACCATCTTCATTATAAAAGGTATGTTGTCTATATCTCTCGTTACCATCTAAACTTGCTGGAGTTTGGTGAGTTTTACGTAGCCCTTCCAGTCTCTTTTTTAAACCACTTTCTGAGTATATCGTCTCTACGCCAAGTCCATCGATCAAACTTCTTACCAAGCCTTCCTCAATTACATCTGCCACAGCGTTTAGGAACTCTGGCCTATCAGTATGATTAAGTTCATGGGAAGGTTGTAAAAACATCTCTGCTGCTACGTCTACTCTGTCTACATTTAGATCATCTATTAAACTATGAAGATATCTTATATAATCTGTATTAAGGGACATTATTGATGGCGTTATGACCCCATCTGTATACTTTATTGGAAGATTTCTTTCTTTTTCAGCAACGGGCGTATCACTACTTGCTATTACAGTTATGCCGCTTGGTGAACCAATCTCTAACATACCAGTTAGAATATCTTCAAATTTAGCAGGGAGACCATCATAATCTCGTAAATATTCTCTGAGTTTAGGTATAGCAATTTTAAACATATAGTCATACACATAATAAGCCTTTTTATCGTCTTCGCTCATCTCAGCAATCGGTTTAGACGGTTCCACGTTAAAGGTTCTCTCCTGCTTATTAGCCCATGATACTTTTACAGGTGCTGTCATTGCGCCATCTCCTGCAAATTCTACAAGCTCTTCTGGGGAAACTGCATTACTTTGTTCATCATTGCTGTATTTTTCCTGTGCCTGTTTGTATGCTGATATATACCCCTTTTCAGAGCCTTTTCCTTGCAATACGTTATTAAATCTATTAATGATGTTAGATATTGTACTCGCAATCTTCTGTTTATCTGAAATTTTGGCAAGCACGTGATCAGATAATATAACCCCATCATCTTTTAGCTGTTGTACTGCCTCATATAAGGATTCTGCCTTAGCAGTCTCTGTAGCATTACTTATCTTTGTTATAACATCTGTATCTTTTGCTTCGTTCACCTTATCGATTGCCTGGTTAAGATCTGCTTCCTCATCCTTTAAATACCCGTATTCTATAAGCTTAGCAGTCATGGCTTCTTGAGCTTTTACCTGTGCGATCTGGTGAGCATCCCGCAGTGACTCAAATACCTTGTGTGCCTTTTCTATAGATTCCTGATTGCCCGCTTCGGACTCATCAAGCAACCCTTCTTTAACAAGCGCTGTAATCATTCGCTTTTGAACTTTTTCTGGCTCTAACTCAAGTTCTTTCATTCTAAGATTAATGTCAATGCGTTCTTGTCTTCTTATTTCTGATTCCTTAACGTCACTTTCCGCTTGAGCCTCATTATATAGTGTTGCATAGGCACCTTGCAGATCATCTGGATCGGCTTTCAAGACATTCAATATCTGTTGTTTGTGTCTTTCTAAATGACTAGCTGCGCTTTCAAGTTCCAATTTTCTACCCTCTCCTGAACTCTGCTTAACATACCTATCCACGGTCTCTTTCCATAAAGCATCATCTATCTTATCTTCAGGCACTAAATTACCATCTTTATCCAGCAAGACATCTCTGTAAAAATGCGCTGATGAAAAACTCTTAATATTGTTAAAGCCTATCATCATTTCATCAAAACTGTTTTTCAATGCTTGATCTGCCTGGAGCACTTGCATAAGCGTATAATCATAATGGCGCTTCTGCCTGAACTCTTCTATGATATCCCATTCTGCTGCGCGGGCACGATTAACGATTATTATATCTGTATGAAGTAGCTCATGGCCAAAGCGTTCAAGCAACATCATAGCCGGAGCGTCACCGTATTTATCTTCAGGTAGCATCATTATATAATTTGCAAATGCCATATCGAATTCTATAATATTCTTGCCATTTTCTGTAAGATGGCTTATTCTTGCCGCATTCGCGCCTGTTTCAGGTTTTGGATTTATCCCGATTTCCGTAGCATTGTTATCTAGCATCATCTGCTTCAATTTTTTTAGCTGCTCAATCATTTTTGTGCCGGTATTTTGGTCGTTTATTTTATTATCTAATAGCCCAATTGCAGCTTGTAATTTTTCAGCAAACATTTTAGCCGGTTGCGATTCATTGTCAGCACATTTGATTTTGACCTTGTTCTCTTTCTTGTCCAACTCTATTGTTATGCCATGATATGCCTTAGCGAAAAGACCGTCATCTGTCCGCGTAACAAAAAGGTCTTCTTTAGCATACTGCGCGAGCTCAACATCATCTGGCTTCCACTCCTTGTCATTAACATCGATTTTTAATCCTGATACTACCGCGCTGCCTAATGCCATCTTAATGCCTAAATACATTTTTAGCTTCTTATCATTCTTACTCTCCTTTTTCTTACTATCATCTGTTGTGAATTTTTCAATATTATTCTCTGCAAAGCTCTTAAATAAATCATTAATCTTGTATTCCTTCATTACCTCCTCTGGAATATTAAATTCTACGCTATGTCCAAATAATAGAGCCTTATCTGTTAGTGCGTATTCTAGAAGCGCTTTAGTTGCTTCAGATAGCTTTGATTTTGATATAATACTGTTAATCTCTTCTGGGTCATCAGATATTTTACTTAAAATTGCATGATAATCTGAATCAGCATCAGAATTAAGCGTCAAACGAAGTGCCTGGAGCTTAGTGCGCATGTCTGCGTCATCAGTTTGTGCAGGCTGCATGACCGCTCTTATAGCTGCTGCCAATAGCGCCTTTTGATTATCATCCAATAATCCTGATGCCTTTATAATCTTATCTGCATTATCAGGATCTTTTGATGCCGCTAAGATAGCGCTTAAAACCTCTTCGGGTGGATTAAAGCCCTTGATATCTTTATGCAAAGCATCGAGCCTTGCTGTATCTATATGCTTTTGCGCGTCTTTTACCTTATCAGCTGCCTCACTCATTGCCTGGGCGAGCACTTTTTCCTTTAATTTCTTCATCATAATGGGATTTACGCTACTTATTAATTTCGCGGCAAAGCCATTCTCAGCAAGCACGATATCCATCTGTGTTTTAAGGCTTTCCTTATTTATTGTTATTTCCGCGGTCTCAGCTCCTGTTTCCGCATCAGTCTTATAACTTATAGTTACAATATCAGGCGTCTTTTGCGAGCGACTACCCTCTATTTTAAAGCTTAGATCATCACTTGAGAAATTATGCTCTATAGCGCGTATAGCATCGAAGAAGCCCATCCTCGCAAGGCCTAAGGATTTTTTCCAACCACTGTTTTCGTCGTTATCTTTGCCCTTACCTCTTAAATCAAGTTTTACGCTTCCGTCTTTGTCCACTCTGCTTGAATCCTTAAACATACTTAATACTGCCCCGTTCTCGTCATTTAGGTCTTGCTTAATAACATCCATCTCCTCTACAAAGGTGTTATAAGTATATGCTATATATCCCCTGAGCGCACCTTCTGCTGTCCTCTTGCCATCCTTGAATATAGCCCCGCTATATTCCATCTTGCTTTCGATATTCTTACGTGCTTCATCAAGCTTTTGAACCTCTGCATCCCTTCCCATTGCCAATGCACTTGCCTGCATAGCCCTTATTGTATAGCGTATAGTCTCTTCAAGTGCACTATTAAGGGTCCTAACCCTGCGTTCATTCCTCTCTTTTATCTCAGCCTTTTCAAATACATTGTAAGCCAAAACACTTTTTACGTGCCTGTCTCTCGTTGCTATATTTTCGTCCTTACTCATGAAATCTTCAAAACCTTCATCCTTGCCATGCAATACAGCAAATCTTTTCTTAACTAGATCAAGCAGATTCGCGCTATCCCCGGCGATTTCCACTCTAGTGCCCCCTAAGATGGCCTTCATATCACTCCAATTCATATCATTGATCTTTGCCATATCGCCAAAGTCAGATTCATCTCCGATTAATATATAATGCTTATCCGAATCAGCACGATCTCTTCCAGACGTCTGGTCCATCGTAGTAAGGGTGCTATTATTATCTCCGAGTATGAAGTATCTAACGTTATCGCTAACAGGATTAGCCTTCATATCGAGACCTTCCTTATTGCCTCTATCTATGAATACAAGGTTTCTCTCTTCACTATTAGGGTTAAGAACCTCATTTGTCAGCCTCTCACTTATTCTGACAAGTTCAACCTCGTTGCTATCTGTATTTTTTCGAGTCATATAGACCGTATCCCCATGGAATACATAGATATTATCAAAAGCCTTCATGCTGCTATCTTCTACGGCTTCCTTTGCCAACTGGTCTATGTAATCTTTAAAATCAGTATTATCTATATCAGCTATGCCCTCAACAACAACATGGCCTTCGTATGAATCGTCACTGTTAATCTTATTGATCAGTCCAACAACTTCACTGGTATCTTTACCGCTTATATAGAAATCTCTTACTTCGTTCGCTCTGTGTCCTGTCATGTATGCCAGGAATGGATTGGCAAGACGGTTGGCAACCATACGGTGGGCCATGGCATAAAATTCACTTACACCAGAAAGTGTAGCGCTTATAAATGTAGCGGCGCCTGCCTCTGCTGCTATGGCATTTGCAGTTACTCTTATGCTGTCAGGGTTTGTCTCAACCATATCAAGCTGTGCCTTAATAAATGCCTCAACAAGATTATCCTGCTTGCTAAGCTTCTTTTCAAGCTCTGTTACAAAAGCAATTCCATTCGAAGAGGCCTTGAACATCTCTATAGCCTTTGTATCGCGATCATTTTGTCCAAATTCACGTTTTAATAGCGCGTACAATTCCGGGCTATTTTCTTTAAGTTCGGATACACTGGATATATTCGGATACCTCTTTTGACTGATTATATCCTTGAGATAATCTTCTAAAGCCGCGTCTATTACAGAGCGTTCTATAATAAAGGTGCGTATAGAGGTATCAAAAACCACATCCTCTTGCTTGCTATTTTTTACTTGCGCAATCTCCTTTACAGCATCGCCTTCTATCTTGTATAGGCCATAGACAAAACCTAATACCTGATAAGCTGCTGCCTGATACGCATGACCGAACCTCATATCCGTATTTGTCTTTTCGCCTGACACAGGGAATACCTTATATTCCGTGGCCTTATTATACGCATCATCAAGGCCCCAGTCCTTGCCGTTTATAAACTCAAAACCCGATATAAGCGCGCTCATAGCCTCTCTTGTAGATGCATACTTCTCCGACCCTATGAAGTCTCCTTTTGATTTCTCACCCTTGAGGTTCTTATCACAATACGCGTCAACATATTTACCCATAAGATCATTTTCATATTTTCTCAGCTCTTCCTCTGTCGGCTCTTTAGCCCGATTTTCATGATCATCTCTGTATCTTTCTATTATTGTCTTGCGTTGTCCGAGCATCCATTTAAAGTATCCCTCTAATGTTCCCTTTTTATTGTTTCCATCTGTTTTACTATACTCGAACAGGAATTTAGCAACATCTAAACTGGCGTCATACGCGTCCTTGTTTATGTCATATAAAGACGATGTGTTTGAGCCGATTACAAGATGCGGGGCATCAGCAAGTTTATGCGCCTCATCAACTATAACATAACGGCTGGTAATAAGATTCTGCCACGCGTCAACACCTGTACGGGTATCTCTTTTCATACAGATTGAATTCACAGTGCCGATATCTGACATCACTATGACACTCTCTCCTATAAGATCGGCTAGATTCTCTTCGTTATCCTGCAAAGAGCCCCTTTCTTCATTATTCAGACGAACCCTACCTTCAAGTAGTTCTAGTATCTTTCCATCCTGTATACCGAATTCTGCGAGAATGTTAATAACAGCCTTATGGTATTCCTCTTTTTCATACGCTTCCTGCGAACGCGCGGCATTAGGAAATACTAGCGTAGTCTTTATATCCTTTGTAGCCAGGTATAGCGCCAGAAGCGGGGTAAGTACTGCTGTCTTTCCGGAACCGGTTCCCAGTTCAAGCAGCTGATTAGGAGTAATCATCCTGCTTAAGAATTCCACCTGTGAAGCACTGCCTTTTCCTACAAAATAATCGCCTATATCTTTGCTGTCTTTACTTGCCTTGTTTCTTGCGTATTCTAATATATCAATATCGCTTTCCTTGTCAGAAGGCTTTCTGGCAATACTTATTACATATGCCTCTTTTGCATTCTTTTCTTGAGCACCTATATCACCACCTTCTGCAGCATTAATCTTGGTATCACGCTCATCCTGTGAGAGCTGGTTCCATGAAGGAACACTTAAGAAATACGAACTGCCTGGTTTTGACATCTCCTTTTCAAACATATCTATAATAAGGTTGATGTGATCTACCTCAGCTTTCACTTCATTATACAATTCTGATTTTTCATCTTTATCCACACCTCTAACTATAAGCCGGCGACCTGTTTCAGAATCTGTTACCATGAATTCTGACAACTCTCCTATGCGCGTAAGCTCCTTTATGTTTTCAGGCGTTCTAAACATCGAATAGAAGCGGTCCCTATGATATGAATTAAGAGCAGAGGTGCGCTTTCTCTGAGCGCTGGTAAGCTTGATCTCATCTGCACGTAGTTCATCATGCAGGATATCCTCAAATATGCTCATCTGGATACCATTAGCATTATATTTTGCAAGCTCTATCTCTTTGCCTTTGTTTGTTATCAATGTCCCTTGATTGACAATCCCGTCTTTTTCTATTGCTATGCCCTCTATCCTTGCTCCTTTTTCCAGAAGCGCGTCAATAAGAGTGGTATTTGCAGCTAATCCATAAGCAAGTTCTGTGGCTTTATCATCATCCACTGGCATATCCTTACCTGCGTACTTCTGAATGACCATAAGAGCCATCTTATCTGCTTTTTCCGTATTCTTGGCATTCATATTAAGCTTAAGCATCTGTAAAACGCCAAATTCCGCGCGTTCTGCATCGCTCATCGTGCTTATAATCTCATTTCTGGCAAGAACGCGATCTTCTGCCTTGCTCTTTTCGCTTAAAAGAATACCTAAAAGCCCTCTCTTATCTTTATTCTTTATATCCCTCTTAATAACATATGACTGCTGAATTGACATCGCGTCTTTAAACTCTGAGTCATTTACTTCAATGAATCTATTTACAGCAAGATTATCCTTTATGTCATCTCGGCCTTGGCCGCTCTCTGCTAGATGCTTAGCAATAAGCGAGATGAGCACGCGCCTTATCCTATCATCGTTACCGTAATCCTTTTCAATAAGTTTTGTCGCGATATCCAACAGACCTTTTAGCGATACATTTGAATAGGTTGATAATAGACTTATCAGGGTATCAGTCTTTTCATCTGAAGTTTTGTTAATATCGTATTTTGGCATGACTTCACTGGCAAAGAAACTTGTTACTATCTTCTCCATGCCCTCAGACGCGTTATCGCTTATAGCGCTACCTCTCTCCTGCTTATAGTTTAGCGCGTGCGCAAGATATGCCATGAGAAAGATAGTTGTATCTGCACTGAGATTTACATCCTCCTTCGACATAGCCTCTGATATAGCTTCTGATATATTGCTGATGTCTTCATTGCTTATGTTCAAGGCACCTGACATTAGCATCAATAACCCGCCTGCTTTATTGTAGGCGCGCATTACATCTTCGCTATCTTTTAGTTCTCCTTTATTAACCCTTGTCTCTACAGAATCCATCCACTCTTTAACATTACTTACAAGTGATGGATTTGAGAGAAGTGCCGCGTTAAATAAACCACTGAGCATCGGGTTATCTATATAATGAATATTTACTCCTAATACAGCTAGGTTTTCAATAATAGCTGCTGACTGCTCAATACTTATACCATCGCTGCTCTTTACGTCTTTCTCTATCGCATCAAGCATAACCTTTGAATTAACGGTTATGCAGTCTGTCATTGCAATAATAAAGCTATCACGCAATTCAGGTGAAAGCCCGGAATCATTGATAATCCAGGAACCAAGACTGAGCATTGTCGATAAAGTCTCTGCTGCATTTGGTATTTCAGAATCCAAGACTGAGGTAAATATCGCCTTGAGATTCGATATGATCTTGTTCCCTTTTCCCGGTGTTGTATTACTTAAAGCACTTACCATGCCCTGTACATATGGCCTTAGAATATCAGCTGAAGAAGTCAGGTTTGCAATATTTTCGCTCTTCAGATTATCTGATAGACTATAAGATACATCTTTATTCTCTTGTATTGCCACAGCCTCTGCATAAGCATAATCAATCACAGCTTCAACATTAGAAGCAATGTCTAATGTTTTTACAACATTTGATATTGCTGATATCTGATTATCATTTAACATAATCGGGCTCTTTGTTGCACCATTTTCTGTTATTGACATTTTAGCTGCTATATCTATGGCAACAGCCAAACGAAAGTCAACAATATCACTATACATTTCGGCGCTATACATTATTTGGCTATTATCATAAATTCCAGCAACATCATATGCTTTTTGCGCAGTAGTCTCAGCAGTTGCTGGATCGTTTATATTATTTATAGCAGTTACAACACTTGCACCCATCATCTGGCTTACTGTATTCATATCTATACCATTAAATCCCGGGCTCCTGTCAAAAAGTTCCTGCAAGATCTCATTAAACATACTTCCTTTAGGTAGCATAAAGCCAAAGAAAGCGCCGGGTATAAACTCCTGGAAGCCCTCCTCCCATATAAACTGGACTACGCGGCCTAAGAATGAATTTGGAGGGACCTTCATCTCCTTTGCTATATCTACACTCGATATCCGCTTCATCGCCTCGCCTACACCGGGTATATTCTTTAATACAGAACCGATCATAGTACGCAGAACCTGTATGCCAAGGGCAAATCCCCACATAGCAGGTGAATATATCATATTATAAGCGCCTGCCGCTGTTTCGCTAAATAATCCTAAGATGCCTCCTCTTGCACTAAACAAGAATGGGAGGGTAATAATATTTCCAAGATTTATGGTTACAGCATTCATTCCGGTTGATTCTTCATAACCAAATGTAAACAGGCCTATGCCTGTAGGATCCCAATCGCTTAGTTGTTTTATATCAAATACCCTGGCGTACACTCCTAAAGCAAAGGTCATGCCCGCGAAAAGCGTTGTCATGCTATAAACTACTCGAGTCGCACGCTCTAATTGCAGCATTATAGCGGCATACATACTAGGTTTTGTATATACTGTTCCAAACACGGTTAACTTATTACCACCTTCTCTTATCAAGTCCGGAAGTTTCTTAGTAGTCTTGTTTATCATTTTGCTTATTAGAACTGCTGCTATTCCACCTGCTAGGGCATATAATCCTACATTCAATATATCCCAGCTTGTTATCTCGGCCTTGTCATATAATGTTGACAGGGAGTACGCTGCCCCTGAGGCAAAGCCTATGGCAAATGCCTTGTTGTTTATAATAGTGCTACGGATATACTTAACCCCAAAATCTTTCACTCCTGCAGCTGCCCCTGCAACACCTAATGCTAATAAGGTTGGAAGCGCTATATAAAGTCCCAATTTAACCCAATCAGATACCCCACCCTTAAAGTCGCCTGAAAGATACCATGCCCCTGCGGCAATAATACCTGCAGCAGGTGCTAATCCATACAGAACCTTTGCAGATAGAGGGGCTTCTGTAATTTTAGTCTTATAGCTTTCTATCATTCCTAGGTTTTCAGCGGCTTTACGCTGTGTAAGTACCGCCTTAAGGCCCATAAATACGATACCTGCTAATAAACCTGTAAAGATTCCCATTAATGCATATTCTGCTAAACCTGTGGTTAAACTCTTTCCTTCAGAATGCTGATAACTTCCGATAGCGACACCAATTCCTGCGCCTGCTAATGGCCCAAACACTGCCGGACTCTTTATAGCGGCCTTAGCCCAAGCTCCTGGACTACTCTTAAATGAGGTAAATGATGTATAAGCTTTCCTTATCAATCCTCCCTTAGCTAATGTTGAAGGCCTGAATGCTATGAGGAATGGAAGTATATTCAACATAAGGGTTAATGTATTTTTAGCTGACAGGCTGATATCCATCTTTGCTATCTCACCCTTTAAGAACTCGCTTCCATTAATAAGTAGGTAGTACTGCACAGATGAGTTGCGAAATACTGATGTCAATGTTTTCCTGGAGAGATTAGAGAGGACTGCTTTCAATACTTGTCTAAACACAATAGTGCCACCAGCCCTTATTGCAGCGCCTACGCCTGATAAGACACCTGTTGCAACAGCAATTGCCGCAAGTAGTGTCGTTATTGCATCAAAAACTGCTGCTCCCATAAGAAGCAGCTTCGATTCCGTGGAAACTGAATCAAATTGCTGTTTTGTCAAGTTGAGTGTAAGCCCAACAAATTGATAGCCTAAATATGATGAGAAACCACCTAGTGAATCGGTTATTGAATTTTCTGATGCAGTACTTGTGCCAAATACATAATCCCATGCCCTTTGGACCATCACACCTGCTTGAGACATGAGATGCCATGATTTTATAGGCATCCAAGCAATGCCAACTCCTATAGATTCGATGCCTTCCAAGAGCATCTGACCAAATGACCGCTCCATAGATACCTGTATCTTACTAAAATCGAGCGATCTTCCTGATTCAATAGAAATAACTAAATCACGTTTCTCTGCTTCCAGCTGTATAGCAAGTGTGGATATGCCCGATGTACCTATTGATGCCGCGTCATGGCCTTCGTAAAGGCTGATATCGCATGTCGTAGGGTTTATTCCATCGGCACTGATAACAATAACCCTGGTATAATCGCCATCAGCGTCACCTGCTTTTGTTACAACAATATTCTCTACAAAACTCAGGCCTCCCATAATCCAGTTCTCTTTATCCATCATCGCACCTGCAAGTGAAGATGCGGGTGTGTACTGATCTATAGAGAGGATATTGCTGCCAGAGCTTAGATAAAATCCTCCAGTACTTTCTATATGCCTATCTATGTTCTGTCCATCCACTGCGTCATAAGATGAACTAGATTTCAGAGGATCTGTTGCGGCACTTTCTATAGCAAGAAAAGTACCTGCATAGATTCCTGCAAAGGTTATCTGATCTAACTGACCTAGACTTGAACCGTCCTGTCCAAAAAGATCCCCAAGACTGAACTCTATCTGATAAATCGGTTCGGCCTCTGCAAGCTGACTAATGTCAATCTTATCAACAGGAGCAGATGGATAAGTATTTTCGCTCACCCACAAATAAGGTGCTTCTCCCATACTAAGACCTGCAAGTGGTTTTAAGTCGCCATCTTGTGTAATATATAATGAAGCAACCGAGCTAAGGCACATAGCAACCTCGCTTACTGTAAGTTCTGAGGCATCCTTACCATCTGTTATGCCTTTAAGTCTGTTATAAGCGTGGTAATTTTTTTCTATCTGCTCCTGGGCTGCCGCATCTTTCCATACATCCCAGGCTTTTGTATCTTCTGTGATCTTAGAAGTATCGAGATTCTTAGCATTAGCATCACAAAATGCTAATAAATCTGTTTTATCCATCCTCCCAGCATTTACTGTACCATCTGGATTCACTGTCAAGGCCACAGCAAACAACTTACCACTCGCAATAACAGGTTTCTGCCCCTTACCACCATCGCTGATTTTAAACTCAGGCATTACCATATTATCTATTTCGCTTCTAGCAGAGGCGACAATTTTTATACTCCCATTGCCATCAAGGAGCATCTTATCTACCCTGTACTCTATTGGCTGACCGTCAGCGGTCGTTGCCTTAAACCATTTTGTTTTGCTGCCGTTTATAACCTTTTTTAATCCCTTTGTGCCTGCCTTTGAGAGGTCTTCCTGCATATCTTCAAGCTCATTACCATATCCATCAGAGAAATAGACAACAGGATTTCCCTTCTCATCATGAGTAAATGATAGGCTAACCTTTTCATTATAACCAGGCCATGAAACATTTGATATCTCCTGCTCTTCTGTCCAATCCCAGCCTTCAGAACCTTTTCCAACAATCTGCCTGTCAAGGTTCCAGTTAATGCCTACTTTATGATCTCCTATTAGAATATTTATATCCATATGATCTAATGGATTTTCAGAGACTTCACCGCTCTTTAAATCTATCTTATACGCTACAAGCCTCTTGCCCAACATATCTTCTGTAACATTAACTACGCGTGACACCGAATTGCCATTCTTATTATAGAAATGAACAGTCTGTTCGCCAAGCTTATTTGCTCTAACAGTCGCGTATTCACCATTAGCGTCTATAGTGGCTTTTATCCATTTCTTATCCATATTCTTTGTGGGATCTGTTTCATATGACTTGACAAGAACCTCAACCTCTCTCCTGCTATATACTCCATTATCTCCTTTTATGTACCGAATATTGCCATTACGTATATACTTAGGAACGTCTTTGTCCGCGACATAATCAGCGCTGAATATACCGTCTTTAGAATCGAATGCAAGTACTATATCTATCGAATCCTTACCCACGCCTGAAGCCCTTGAAAGCACTATATACTGACGACCTATATTTGTTCCATCAACGCTTCCCATAATATCTACTTTTCTAAACTCTTTTATGCCTAAGCTATCAGCCCGTATGAGGATACCTTTATCAACTGTCAATCTATACGTTATATGCGCTTCTCCGCTATCATCATATACCATCTTATCTATTCCGGGATAACCGTCGTTCTCATATTCATCAAAAACCCTGAATTCAGTTAATTTTCCTGACGCATCTTTAAAACTATAGGTTGAGGAGACTGCTACTTTAAGCGTACTCCAGTCTACGGTAAATACCCCGTATACTGAGGACATCACAAAGCCTGATTCCAGTTCCTCAAAACTCATGATAGAGTCTTTAATGTCATATGCCTGACCTGTTTTAGAATCTACCGCCTTAATACTCATACCTGAGATAACACCCGATAAATCCTTCTTATCAAGCCAGCTATTTGTAGTTACGTCAAACCACTGCTCTATAGCTTCTGTAAAGTCTGTTGCTTCAACAGTTCTTGTTTTGCCTATCATAGATAGACTCTGAGTAAATACGAATTTATCAGCTGTGCCAACAACATGTCCTAATTTATAAACAGCGACATAGCCATCCTGTTGTGTCTCAGCACTTCTTAATGACTGAATATTATAAGTAGTCATCAGCACTCTATTTTTGCCATCTCCATCAACAGCTATCTTACCGTTAATGACTTCAAATTCAGTAACAATTGTTCCGGGTGCTAAAGTCTTGAAATTTAACATACCCTGGGCTGGTTTTCCATCTTTAGCAAAAACCTCAGAAAGGTCATAGCCAACAGGTATATAGGTCTCCTGTTGCGCGCTTATAAGCCCGGATTTCGAGTAGGTCTCAACAGTTAATGTTACTACATTTTCAAGATTCTTATCAGCTGTAAATGTTGCCTTGCCGTTTACTCTTATAGTCTCCCACGCATTAGCAGCCTGTTTCTCAGACATCTTGTCACTAGAGAAGTTTTTCATGAAATTCGTTTTATCTTCAGCTGTTAACTCATTCCAGCTTAATGATAATGAGATTCCATTGAATAAACCTGGATTCTCCAAATCAAACATTGTAAACGCCTTGCTAGAATCTAATGCTTCCTTTGTACCTTTTTTAACCTTTGCAGTATCATATCCTGCGACAAATGTTCCGTCAGCCTGCATTACTAGAGAGCCTTCTATGACTTGCATATAAATAGTCTCTCCAGCTGTTGTCTTATTGCCAGTCATCAATATTGAGCCTGTCAAAGCCTCCATCCCTACGCCTTTTACCTGTAACTTTCCTCCCCTTATAGAAATCAGGGCGCGAACATAACCTAATCCTGTTATTGTGTACGAGGAGTCGGTTTCTGTAATCACGCCCTTTGTCTTTACTTCTGGTAATTTGGCTGTTGGATCTGATGGGCCGCGTATCTTATTAACCACCATCTTATCATTCGCGCTCATCATCTCAAACTCTGCGCTATCAAGAAGCAATATCGCGTTACCTTTTGAGTCACTTGTAAGCTTTAGCTTAATATCAAATAAAGTGCCCGGCGTAAGACTCTTATCAGGATTTGTAAATACAGCCTTTATGTCGCCTTTTATTCCGATAACGAAATCCTTACCATCATAAGTCATAGATAGGATAGTATCTTTATTGATATCAAATTTTAGCCCCTTTATTGTATCTGTCTTGAATGAGACGTTCTTGCCAAACAGCACTTCCGCGGTACCTGACTTACTTAACTGCAAGTGGTCGTTCTCTCCCCTTATTACGCTCCAACCAGCTACTTCCTTGCCTTCATCAACCTTGTTCCACTTGTCAGCAACAAATACAAAATAAGATTGCTCTTTTGAGGATGGGTCAGTAGCCATTGATGACATAACCCCTCCCGCAACACTTACCCCTGATACATTCTTCCACTCTCCATTAAACATTATCTGGTATGTATCACGATTAAATCCGCGGGTTTCAGCATCTTGACCATTCATAATCATAACTTCGCGAACCTGACCCTTGGCAATGCCTTCAAAGCCACTATATGCAAACAAGGCATGAAATGTCTTACCATCTCTGGTTGCCGTTTCTGCCCAAAGCCCATATGAACTCTGAGATAAAGATTCACTTGTTGCGGCAAATTTCCAACCGTCTTTACCGCAAACAAGATAAGTTCCTGCTTTTCCATCTGCAGTTGGAATATAGACAGCGTAGCTGTTTAGGCCCTTATCATACTTGCCCCAATCAGCACCTGTCATTTTAGTCATATCTAACCATGAATTCTTTACATAAGTCTTACCATTAATCACCATATCGCTTTCAAGCCTGATCAGCAGCCCCGCGATAGGAGGCCGCTTTCCATACTCGAATTTAAGCGTGGTTATTGTAAGTGATTTATCTGATGAGAATTTATCCATAACAAGCTGAATATCACCTGTAACTATGCCGCTAAATTCTTTAGTAACTAATTCTCCATTAACTACACTAATAGATTTCATCATAAACGCGTGATATCTTCCAATGCTATCTCTAGCAAGCATACCACCCATCTTATCAGTCATTATGCTTCCTGCTGGAAGCTGATCTTTTCTTGGTACGCCTATCTCAGTTTTATATAGAAGAAAATACTCTGTGCCCTTATCTGTTGTTATGCTTCTCAATGTACTGTCATCACTCTTTATATCGTTTATTACTTTGTAATTCTTGCCGAAAGGTGATATTTGGGCTTGCGCTTTGTCCTTTATGCTATAACTTCCGTCTTTATTTGAACTCAAGCTAATTATAACCGCTAAATGGCCTCTGGCGGTTAAGATTGATCCGTCTTTTCCGGTAGTTACATACGAAGCATTCCCCTTAAGATCAACGAATTTAGTAAGATTTATACCGCCTTTAGAATCGCCCTTTGGCATCGCGACACCCCTTGCTACATCTGCTGACGCAATAAGCTGTATACCCTGAGCGCTTATGGCGATATGATCGCCTTTTATATTTTCAGCTTTAATAATCGAGCCATCGGCTGATGTAAGCTCTACTGTCTTCTTTTCTATAGTCTTATCAAGCTTTAAAACAATATTTACATTGCCGTCTTTTCTAATAACCTCTACTAATGATGTAACCGATACAGCCTTGCCATCTATATTAAATATTTTCTCGCCTCTGGCAATAGATACTATTAGCGCTTGTTCCTGTTCATGAGTAAATATAGATATTACAACACCATTAGTCTTGACCTCTGTGATATCAAATAAGCCCTTTCTTGTGCCGGAGGTAACGGCATTATGACGCAATAGATCTATCGCCTTTCCAGAAGCATCTAATACGCCAGCTTCTGTTAATATAATGGTTAGATTCTGAGATACAACAATATCGCTTATTCCCGCAAATTCCTTTGCTGTAAATCCTGCCTCAATAGTGGTTTGTATCTTATAATTATCACCATAAGGAGAGACTCGAGCCATACCTATACCTTCAGCATCTATTTTTGCCTTGAGTTCGCTGTCCAAGGATACTATCATAACCATGTTTCCGCTTATCAATACCTTTCCATCTTGTTCTATGTACATAAACTGTGTAACCGCATTAGGATCTTTCTCTTTCAGATCAACTAATTTATAAAGATTTACACCACCCTCACCACCTAGGGCCTGTGGCATCTCTATCCACTTACCCTCCTGCCTATAAACCTTTGCCACAAGCAATATCTCACCGGTCATAGGATCAAATACTATCTGATTCCCTTTTATGCTCTTCTCAGCAAATTCAACGAGATTATTGCCTATTCTAAATCTCTCCTTATCTATCGTAATATCATCTTTCGATGTAAGTAAATACTTTACGTCACTGCCATCTGTTAAGATTTCAATCTTAGCGTCCTCTATACCAAGAACCCTAGCAATGTCCTTTGCTATGCCAGTTGCTATCTCAGGATTTTTAAGGTCATCGACTTTTACAAAACTTTTTAGTATTTTTAGGTATGACATTCTATTTCCAGATACATCATAGGCCTTGAAACCTGGATTAGTTGCCATCGACTGCCAATTACCATCAGGCGTAAGCATATATTCTACAATGCCAGTTACATTTATACTTCCATCCGCATTTGTGGTGCCTACTACATAGTTACTTATAGTAGCGCTCTGTTGAGAGCTAGATGAACTAGAATCATCTTTATCAGACTGCTCGATAAGATGCTGACCTTCTGCGAGCGTAACAATCTGCCCGTCGGAATTAAGATAAAGTCCGATTATCTTTGACTGGCCTAGATATCCCAAGCCATTTTCTCTGTCAAATGCCAATTCCAGATATAACCTTCCATCTTTTGACATTCTGAAGAAGTTGTCTGGATTGTCCATGATATTGTTTATATCGAACTGATTAAAGAAGCTTACCATAAGT
>Ga0075122_10001260_pt1 | contig 18323 bp, 12 predicted proteins | sample AntAceMetag02UKB_FD_69790 | JGI IMG/M metagenome (GOLD analysis project Ga0075122, IMG submission 69790) | Saline lake microbial communities from Ace Lake, Antarctica - Antarctic Ace Lake Metagenome 02UKB | ecosystem: Environmental > Aquatic > Non-marine Saline and Alkaline > Saline | place...
CTTCTGAAACATCCTCTTTAGCTTCTTCTTCTACCGGTGCATCTTCTTTCTCTTGCGCACTTTCTTTGGTAACTTCTTCTTCTGCGGGTTCTTCTGTTTTTTCTTTTGAAACATCCTCTTTAGCTTCTTCTTCTGCCGATGCATCTTCTTTCTCTTGCGCACTTTCCTTGGTAACTTCTACCATTTTTTCTACTTCCTTTTTTTCTTCCTTAGCTTTTCCTAATGTTACTTCGTTTTTCTTCTGTTTTTCTTCAATCTTCGCTTTTCTTTTTTTCGTTAAAGAAACAACATTTATTTTTTCCCCTTTAATCACTCCCTCCTTAATAAGAAGATTCCAAACCACATCTGAAGGTTGAGCTCCTTTCTCCATCCAGTAACTCACCTTTTCTCCTTCTATCTTGCACTCTTTAGTGTGAGGATTATAAAATCCTACTTCTTCAACAAATCTTCCGCTTGAAGGTGGGTTGTTTTTGTCGGTAACAACTATTTTATAAAAAGGTTGCTTCTTTCTTCCTTTTCTAAAAAATCTAATTCTTAACATAATTTATCTTTTTTAATTATTTTTCCATTTATTTTTAGTAAGCGCTTCTTTCGCTGCCTCTTCTTCTGCTTCTTTTTTTGACCAACCCTTTCCTTCCCCAACAAGCATATTGTTTAAAAATACTCCTATCTTGAAATATTTTTGATGATCAGGTCCAGACTCCTCTAAAACATTATAGCTGGGAGTAACCCCCGCTTCTTCTTGTGTTCTTTCTTGAAGTTCTGATTTGGGATCACGATAAAGTTCAAGTTCTATAATTCTTGGTAACTTAACTATCAGGTTCTTTTTAATAAATTCTTCCACTATATGATACCCTCTGTCAAGATAAAGTGCGCCAATAAATGCTTCAAATGTATTCGCTAAAATACAAAGTCTTGCTCTTCCATTCTCTCTGTTTTCTCCCTTAGAAAGAAGAAGAAAATCTTGAAACTGTAACTTCTCTGCTGTATCTGCAATTTCTTTTGTATTAACAAGCGCAGCTCTCCAAGTTGTAAGTTCTCCTTCAGAGTTTTCCGGATACTGAAGATAGAGATAATTTGTAACAACAAGCTCTAGTACTGCATCACCTAGAAACTCTAACCTCTCGTTCTGTCCAAGATTAAAATCCGGGTTTTCGTTTAAATAAGAACGGTGACAGAAGGCCTGAACGAGTAAATTCTTGTCTTCGAACTCCACTCCTATTTTTTTTTCTAATTCGTTAAATTTTTCCTCCATCTATTTTAAATCAACCTCTTCATTAATTTCTTTGTAAACAGTTCCCAGTACCCCGTTTATAAAGCGCCCAGAACTGCTTCCTCCGAAACTTTTCGCAAGTTCAATTGCTTCGTTAATCGCAACCTTTGGAGGAACTTCTTCTTTGTTTCCATAAATTAATTCATAAAGTCCAATTCTCAAAACATTCCTATCGACTGTCGTAATCTTGTCAAGTGGCCACTCTGGAGCAGCGGCAGAAATAATCTTGTTTAACTCTTCAATGTTACTGATCACCCCTTGTACTAAACTATAAATAAACTCTGTGTCTTTTATCTCGTCTTTTGCATCTTCAACGTTTTTTTCAATAACTTCCTTGGGGTCTTTTTTTTCTCCAGAAAAATCCCACTCATAAAGCGATTGAAGTGCGATTGAACGTGCTAAGTGGCGAGAAGACATTTTAAGGTTATTTATCTTTTTTAGATAAAGATTCTATATTAAGAGGCTTCTTCTTTTCTGCTGTCTCTTTCTCTTTTGGGGTTTTCTTCTCCTTCAACACATCGATAATTTCTCGATTTTTATAATACCCACAAGCTTTACAAACCGTATGCATCAGCTTCTTTTCTTTGCAGTGTGGACAAACAACAAGCGTTGGCTTATCCAGGTGAATATGCATTCTTCTTTGATTTCTTCTTGATTTTGTCTTTTTTTGTTTTGGTACTGCCATGTTTTTTAGTGAATTAACGTCTTGAACTATAACAAAAAACCAAAATTTAATCAATAGCGGTTCTAGGCAGTTATAAGTATTATCTGATTAGTTCTTTTAATTTAAGAATCACCGTTCTGTCGAATCTTTCTCGCTCTTCAAATTTCTGGGAAATATACTTTTTAACTCTTTCCATCTCTGGAATATAGATATGTTCTAGAGAATTGACCCTTCTTCTTTTTGCTTAATAAGATTTATTGTGTTTTTTCCCATATTTTTGTAATTAAAAACACCCTGTTGGGTGTTTCCTTTTCACGCCGATTATAACAAAGTATAAAAAAAAGTCAAAAAAGACTAAAAGATTTACGGTGAATCGGGCAAGTTCCGTACTTTCTAATCATTTCACGATGTATTTTTGTTCCATACCCTTTATGTCTATCAAACTGATAAATAGGATACTTTTTGTGATATTCAATCATTAATCGATCTCTCTCTACTTTAGCAATGATAGATGCCAGTGAACACTCTAAAACACTTTCATCAGCTCTAATGACTGCTTTTTGAGGACAATCAAAATTTATTGTGAAGTTACCATCAATAATAAGCTGAGAATTATTAAAATCCATTTCTCCTAATGATTTTTCCATCGCCAACTTCGTTGCTTCCAGTATGTTTATTCTATCAATCACTTTTTCTGAAACCACGCTAATTCCATAATCTATAAGAGAAGATTTAGTTATTATCTCATAAATTTCCTCTCTTTTTCCTTCTGAAAGTTTTTTAGAATCAAGGGAGGAATATTTTAGAAAGGAAAAATTTGCCTTTTTAAACTCCGGATAATTGAGAATCTTTACCGAAGCAGCAACAACCGGTCCTGCTAAAGGACCTCTCCCCGCTTCATCAATGCCAATAATCTTTCTTTTTGCCATATCTTTTATAATGATATAGAATTATAGCACATTTTATCTTTTAACTTTTTTAAATATGTCTTTTACACATCTCCATGTTCACACCGAATACAGTCTCCTTGATGGTTTATCAAAAATAAATAAGCTTTTGGATTATGTGAAAGAAAATAACATGGATGCTGTTGCCATTACCGACCACGGAGCGCTTTACGGAGCAATAGAATTCTATAAAAAAGCAAAAGAAGCTGGAATAAAACCAATCATCGGAACTGAAATTTACATGGCAACTGAAAGAATGACTGACAAAAGACCAAACATTGATAATAAGTCCTATCACATGATACTTCTTGCGAAAAACATGAAAGGGTATCAAAATCTAGTCCGCTTAGTAAGCAAAGCTCACCTTGAAGGATTTTATTACAAGCCAAGAATCGACGAAGATTTGTTAAAAAAACACACTGAAGGAATTATTGCCCTTACCGCCTGTATCAAAGGGAAGATTCCTCGTCTTATTCTCTCAAACAAAAAAGAAGAAGCAAAAGAATTTGCACTTTACTACAGAGATCTTTTTGAAAAAGACAGTTTTTATTTAGAAATTCAACATCATCCAAACATACCTGACCAAAAAATAGTTAATGACGGACTAATAAAAATATCAAAAGAAACCGGAATACCTCTTGTTGCCACTTGTGATGCCCATTATTTAAGAAAAGAAGATGCGGAAACTCAAGACATCTTGATGGCAATCGGAACAGGGACCGATATTAATAATCCTACCCGCCTTACAATGACCGACGACGACTTCTCGATGCGTACTGCAGAAGAAATGAAAGAACTTTTTAAAGACACCCCTGAGGCAATCGAAAACACAAACAAGATAAAGGGGATGTGTGATATAGAAATTCCCCTAGGAAAAATAATACTTCCCCACTTTCCTCTTGATAACGGCAAAACAGTAGATGAAAAACTAAGAGAGCTTTGTCTTAAAGGAATTGAAAAAAGATATCCAAAAGAAAAAAAGGAGGAAGTTATGAAAAGACTAGAAATGGAACTTGGTGTTATTGTCGGCGCAAAGCTTTCTTCCTATTTTTTAATAGTTCACGATTTTGTAAATTGGGCAAAAGAAAATAAGATTGTTGTCGGACCAGGAAGAGGAAGTGCAGGTGGATCAATTATTGCTTATCTTTTGGGAATAACTAACATCGATCCTTTACATTACGGTTTAATTTTTGAGAGATTTTTAAACCCCGGAAGAGCAAAAGTTTCACTTCCTGATATTGATTTAGACTTTGCAGATAGAAGAAGAGATGAAGTTATCTCGTACATCGCCGGAAAATACGGAGAAGATAAGGTTGCTCAGATAATTACCTTTGGGACAATGGCAGCACGTGCAGCGATACGTGATGTAGGAAGAGCTCTCGGTTATCCATATTCTTATTGTGATAAGATTGCCAAAATGATTCCTTCCGGCTTGAACTTAAAAGAAACTCGAGAAAGTGTAGCCGAGTTTAGGCAGATTTATGATACAGATGAAGAGGCGCGAAAATTAATTACTCACGCCGAAAAGCTAGAAGGAGTAGTAAGACATGCTTCAACTCATGCTTGTGGCGTTGTAATCTCTGATAAATCACTGGACAACCTAGTCCCTCTTCAGCGCCCGACACAAAGCGAAACAGGAGTAGTAACTCAATACGCCATGGGATATATTGAAGATTTGGGCCTTTTAAAAATGGATCTTCTGGGCTTAAAAAACCTAACAATTATTGAAGATACTCTAAAGAAAATATATGCAATCCATAAAGAAAATCTTGATATTGAAAATATTCCTTTGGATGATAAAAAAGCATTTCAACTTTTACAAGAAGGAAATACAGTTGGAATCTTTCAATTAGAATGTCTTTCTGGAGACACCATTGTCTCAAACACAACAATTAAAAAATTGTATGAAAAAAAAGATAAAAAAAGAATTAATTCTTTATATCTAGACGAAGGAAAAATACACTTGAACAAAATAATTGATATTGTAAAATCTGGAGAAAAAAAGCTATACACGTTAGTTGCTGAAAACGGATGGTATATAAGGTCCACTAAGAGCCACTATTTTCTAACCGATGACGGATGGAAGAGATTAAAAGATATAAGGCCCGGAGACACAATACTAATCCGAAAGAAAGCAAAACATTTGGTTTACAGAACTTGTAATATTTGTCAGAAGCAAATTTACGGAAACCCAGGCAGAAAAACAAAATATTGTTATCGTTGTTCAGCGACAACATATAAAAATCCTAGTAAAGAAAAATCTCGGGAAAAAATAAAAAAAGCTTTAACAAATTTTTATTTAGATGGCGGAAAACCGTGGAATTATGGATTAACAAAAGAGAATAGTGATTCTTTGCAAAAAGCATCATTAAAGATATCGAGAGCTTTAATGGGAAGAAGTCTTGAAAATCGCTGTGGGGAAAAACAAGCCGCTGAAATCAGAAAAAAAATGTCTAAAAGGTTTAGCGGGAAAGGAAACCCGATGTTTGGGAAACCATCTCCTCACGGAAAAAGAGGATTTCGCAAAGACTTAGGACATTTTGTACGTTCATCATGGGAGGCAGATTTTGCTAGAATACTAAACCTCTACAATTTAAAATATTATTATGAACCAAAGATTTTTCCTTTAAAGAGAAAAAACGGTGAAGTTATCCACTATACTCCAGATTTTTATGTACCATCCAAAAATACCTTTTATGAAATAAAGGGATTCTTAAGAGATTTAGATAAAGAAAAAATTACATTATTTCAAGAACAATACCCACGATATAACTTTGTATTGATCAATACAACTCTTTTTGCCGAACTCGCATTAAATTATAAAACATTGGTTGATTGGGAGTGTCCACAAATACCAAAAACAGGATTTCAGTTTGTAAAAATTCAATGCATAAAATATTCCGGCAAAGAAATGACTTATGACATTAAAATGAAATCTCCTGGGAACAATTTTCAAGCAAATGGTTTTATTGTTCACAATAGTGGAGGAATGCAGAGATATCTAAAACAACTAAAGCCTAGTGATATCGAAGAGGTTATTGCAATGGTCTCGTTGTACCGCCCAGGACCAATAAAGTTTATCCCGGATTATATTGAAAGAAAGCTCGGGAAAAAAGAAATCACCTATATGCATCCAAGGCTTGAACCAATCTTGAAACCAACATACGGGGTTTGTGTTTCTGGTGATACTATTATACAAACGAATGATTCGGGAAAAATAATCCAAATCAATGAGCTGGTTGATTCAAACAAAAATCTCAGCGTACAGTCTTACAATTTTGCTAAAAATAGGTTTACAAAAGGATTAATTTCGCGCAAATTTAATAATGGCGTAAAAAATGTCTATAAAATTAGACTAAGAACGGGAAAAGAGATAAAAGCTACTTCTGATCACCTCTTTTTTACCCCTAAGGGATGGAAAAAGCTTTCAAGTATAAAAGTTGGTGATTTTATTGGAACAGCAAAAAAATTATCCACCGGTAGAAAAAAATTTTCTAGAGGAAAAATAAAAGTGTTGTCTTATCTTATCGCAGACGGATCTCTTTCAAATAAATCTGATTGTTATTTTGTCAACAAAAATGAGGCGATGTTAAAAGATTTTAAAAAATGCGTTGAATCTTCATTCAAAAACACTACCGTAAAATTTACAACTCATATAAGAGGAGTAAAAAGAGCTACTCCTTTGAAAATCAATCCAGATAAAGTACCTTACCATGAACCAAATCAGGTTTTAAAATGGATACAAGTCCTTGGATTAAAATCTAAAAAAGGAGGATTACTGTCATCTCAAAAATATATCCCCAATTTTGTTTTTGAGCTGGAAGAGAGTCTTATAGCAGTTTTTTTAGCTTCTTTTTGGGATTGCGACGGAGGTATTGCTAAAAAAATAGCATATCTAAAAACAATCTCGCCAAAAATTGCTTTCGGAACACAAACCCTATTATTAAAAATGGGAATAAACAGTTATATTTATCAGAACAGCGATTACTTGGGTAGAAATAATAAAAAAGAAAAAGTCTATTCAATTAATGTGTATGATCTGGACATCTTTTACGACAAAATCGGGAAGTTAATGATCAGTAGCAAAAAAAACTTCTTAAAAAAAGTGAACAAAAAAAGACTAAAAGACATCTCTTGCAACGATTATGTCCCCCGTGAAATGTTTTTAAAAAAACTAAATCAATATATTGCAAAAAACAAAATATCTCAAAGAAAAATCTGCTCTTTGTTGAATATAAATCGTGGGTTTTTTCGTCACAAAGGAAGACGTCTGAACGTCAATGTAGCTCAAAAAATTTCATATTTTCTCAAAGATGAAGAGTTAAAAAAATATTTTCAAAATCAGATAAGGTGGGAAGATGTATTAGAAGTTCAAAATGTAGGAAAGGAACCAGTATACGACATTGAGGTTGAAAGAAATCATAATTTTGTCGCAAACAACATTTTAGTCCATAATTGTGTCTACCAAGAACAAGTCATGAAAATCGCTGGTGATTTAGCGGGATTTACATTAGAAGAAGCTGATGTTTTAAGAAAAGCTATCGGTAAAAAAATAGAAAAACTGTTACAAGGACAAAAAGACAAGTTTATTGGTGGAATAGAAAAAAACGGGATAAAAAAAGAAATCGGAGAAAAGCTTTGGAGTTGGATAGAACCCTTTGCACAATACTCCTTTAATAAGAGTCATGCAACTGCTTACGCGCATATAGCTTATCAAACCGCATATCTGAAAGCACACTACCCCAAGGAATTTATGTCTTCACTGCTTACCGCCGATCAAAATGATACAGAGCGAATCGGTTTTTTAATTAACGACTGTAAAAAAATGAGGATTGAAGTTCTCCCCCCAGATATTAATGAAAGTTTTATGGGATTTAGTGTTGTTCCCGAAAAATCACAAATAAGGTTCGGTCTTTCAGCAATAAAAAATTTAGGAATAAAAATCGTTGAAGATATCGTAAAGGAAAGAAAAGAAAATGGAAGTTTCAAGTCGTTAGATGATTTCCTAACAAGAATTAACTCACGGAGCTTAAACAAGAAATCGCTTGAAAGTCTTATCTTCTCTGGCGCTTTCGATAAATTTAAGGAACGAGGAGAATTGGCTTACAATATAGAAAGAATTTTAGAACATAGTAGAGAAATTAAAAAGAATAAGAATAACGGTCAAGCCGGTCTTTTCGGATCAGAGATAATGAAACAAGATTTAAATCTTGAAAAGGCTCCCCCACTAAGTGAAAGAGAAAAGCTTGACTGGGAGAAAAAACTCTTGGGTCTTTTTATTACCGGACATCCGTTACAGCATTTAGAAAAAATAACAAACTCTGGAGGAATATCAATTGAAAAAGCAAAACGACAAATGTCTGACGTACGAGTACGAGTGGGCGTTAGTGTTTCCCATGTAAAGAAAATAATAACTAAGTCCGGAGAACCAATGTATTTTGTACGTGTAGAAGATTTAACCGACAATATAGAAGTTATTGTTTTTCCAAAAACATTAAAAAAGAACGGATCTCTTTTTGAGGAAGGAAAATCTCTTTTTATCTCTGGGAAAATGAGTCATCGAGATGAAGCTCCAAAAATAATCTGTGAAAACGCAGAGGAAATTCTTGCATAAACAAAAAAATATATTAGACTATTTATATTAAAAATAATCAAGAGAAAATATGAATTTAGAAAAAAGCAGACACTCACTCGCACATATAATGGCTCATGCTGTAAAAAGTATTTTTAAAGAAGCTTCTCTTGGCATGGGTCCCGCTATTTCAAATGGTTTTTATTATGACTTTGATAATATTAACCTCAAAGAAGAAGATCTTCAAAAAATCGAGGAAAAGATGCGTGAATTGATAAAACAAAATATTCCCTTTGAAAAGCAGACTATTGACAAGAAAGAAGCTGAAAAACTTTTTAAGGACGAACCATATAAAATAGAATTACTGAAAGATATCGAAGGAGAAGAAGTTGTGATTTATAAAAGTGGAGATTTTATAGATCTTTGCAGTGGTCCTCATGTAGAAAATACAAAAGAAATTTCCTCAGACAGTTTCAAACTAGACAGAACAGCGGGAGCATACTTTAAGGGATCTGAAGAAAACAAAATGCTCCAGAGAATTTACGGTCTTGCTTTTGAAACGAAAGAAGAACTGATTGATTATTTAGAAAAGAGAGAAGAAGCAGAAAGAAGAGACCATCGAAAGATAGGGAAAACGCTTGGCCTTTTTATGTTCGATGAAGAAGTTGGGCAAGGACTCCCCCTTTATCTTCCGAAAGGTGGAATGCTTCGTTACTTACTAATTAATTTCGCAATGGAAACTTATCTTCAAAACGGATATGAAACGGTTTCTACTCCCCATATCGCGCGAGAAGAACTTTGGGAAAGATCAGGGCATCTAAAATTTTATAAAGACGATATGTATGGTCCCCTCTCTGTTGATGATAAAAACTACAGATTAAAACCAATGAACTGCCCATTCCATGTAAAAATGTACAAGTCTGAAATAAGAAGTTATCGTGATCTCCCCATAAGATGGGCGGAAATGGGAACAGTTTATCGTTATGAAAAATCTGGAGAACTTCACGGATTAATCAGGCCTCGTGGATTTACGCAAGACGATGCACATATCATCTGTGCGAAAGATCAACTAGAGCAAGAAATCATTAGTGCCCTAGAAATAACTCGCTATATTTATAGAACATTAAAAATGGAAGATTTGATCCTCAAATTCTCTGTTCGTGATCCAAAAAATTTAGAAAAATATTTCGGAGAAAATGATGCCTGGGAAGAAGCAGAAGGTACTCTCAAAAAAGCTCTTTCCATCTTTAGTCCTTCAGGATATGAGCTTGACGAAGGAGGTGCTGCTTTTTATGCTCCAAAAATTGATATTGATGCTGTAGATGCTATGGGCAGAAGATGGCAACTCTCTACAATCCAAGTTGATTTTAATCTTACCTCTCGATTTGAAATGACTTACATCGACGAAGAAGGAAAAGAACAAATTCCCTTCATGATACATCGGGCGCTTCTTGGATCGATCGAAAGATTCCTCGGTGTATACATCGAACATACTTTAGGAAATTTCCCTTTGTGGCTTTCTCCCGAACAAATTTGGGTTATCCCGGTCTCTAAAAAATCAGCAGATTACGCAAAAGAAGTTTTTAATACGTTAAAAAAAGAAAACTTCAGAATAAAACTAAAAGATTCTTCAGAGACTCTCTCTAAAACAGTGAGAAATGGTGAAATACAAAAAATTCCTTATCTTCTTGTAGTCGGAGAAAAAGAAAAGGCAGCAAGCTCGGTAAGTGTAAGATATCACGGAAAAGATGAAGGAGTAGTTTCTTTGCAAGAATTTTTAGAAAGAATTCAAAAAGAGATAAAAATAGATAAAGAGATTATTAAAAAGTAAAAGTATGACCGAGCTATCGCCACTAACTCAAAAATTAATTAAAGACTTAAATCGCTCTTCTCGATCTTTCTCTACTGACAAGATAGAAAGAGTTGTTATCAGCAGAGCTCTACAAAAGTTTGTAAAAAACAAACCCTTATTTTCGATGGAGTCTTTTTTAAAAGAAATACATTGTTCTGCTGGTGAAGATGCCAAAAAAAATCTTCAAAAGATAACTGATAAATATTTTTATATCATCGAAAATCTCCCCGTGAATGCGACAGGATCTAGAATAAAGTTTATCGAATGGCTTTTGTCAGTTGCGTCTTGTGAGATAGAATATCTTTTAAACCAAGAAACCGAAAATGACTTTCTTTTCTATGTTTTTAACTCAATAAAAAAGACTATTGAAGTTGATGAGGAAATAAAGGAAAGAGAAATTCTTCTTTACATCGCTGTCCAGCAAGCGATTTTTAGGTTTGATAGAGCGAAAATCTCCTATCATGTTCTAAAAATGAAATATGAAAAATGGGAAAACTATTCTCTGGAAGATATTAAAAATATCACTCCGCAGATTTATAAAGAAAGACGAGAGATAATCTCATTGTTTCAACACCCTCAGTTAAAGAGAATATATCTTCTTTGCAAATCAAAAAGCCTTGCTTATACTGTGTTACATAACATTTTGGAAAAATCTAAAAAAGATCTTCTTACGGACCCAGAACACATTGAAAAAGAAGTTTCTATTCATTACAAAAATTTCTTAGAGAAAATAAAAAAAGAGTCTTCAAAATTAATAACTCTTTTTGCTTTGTTCTTTTTAGCAACCAAAATACTTCTTTTGTTTTTTATAGAAATTCCGTTCCTGGAACACACAGGAAAAATTCTGTTTAACGACTTTACAATAACTTTAAACGCATTACTTCCGACAATTCTTATAACCCTTCTAGCGCTCAAATTATCTTCTCCTGAAGAAAAAAATAGAAAAAAGTTAAATCTCGAAGTATTAAAAATTCTTTATAAAAAAGATGAAAAGCCTTCTGTTTTTAAATTACCGAAAAAAGAGAAACGCATCTATTTTTTCATTAATTTAATTTATTTTTTTAGTTTTATTCTCCTCGCTTCTTTCTCCGTTTGGGCTTTAAATTTCTTATTTCCCCTCTTCTCTTCTCTCATTTTCATAATCTACCTTATAATCGTTGCTTATCTAGATGTTTTGATAAGAGAAAGGTGGAAAGAGGTTTATATTATTGAAAAAAAAGAAAATTATCTTAATATTTTTGTCGACATCTTTGCTTTTCCTTTAATAATGACTAAAAAATGGATGATGACACAAAAGGAAAAAGATATTAAAAAAATCACTATATCTTTTACTTTCTTTAAAAAAATAAAAAAAGTATTTCCATCCTACTTAAAACAAGTAAAAAAATCTTTAAGAGAAAAGAAAGAGAATATCTATAAAACATGAAATACCATATTGTTACATACGGATGTCAGATGAATAAAAGCGATAGCGAAAGAATCGCTAATTTTTTTGATGAGAAAGGATTCGAAGAATCTTCTTTAGAAGAAGCTAACATTGTTATTATAAACTCCTGCAGCATAAGACAATCAGCGATTGATAGAATGGAAGCAAAGATTAGAAGTATAAAAAAATCAACCAATAAAAAAATAATATTAACAGGTTGTGTTTTAGAAAAGGACAAAAAGAAGCTTTCCCCTTTCTTTGATTACTATTTTCCTCCTCAAGATACAACAAAATGGATTCTTCCTGGAATAAAAGGAGAAAAGAAAGAGTTTTTTAAGATTACCCCTAAAAGATCTGGTATAACGGCCTACGTCTCGATTATGACCGGTTGTAACAACTTTTGCTCTTATTGTGTCGTCCCATATACCAAAGGAAAAGAGATGTCCAGAAAGGCAGAAGACGTCCTTAATGAGGCAAAAGAAGCGATAAATACTGGATATAAAGAAGTGTGGTTACTCGGTCAAAACGTAAACTCTTACAAGGGAGGACTAACTTTTGCTAATCTTCTTAGAGAGATTGACAGCGCAAGGGGTGACTTTTGGATTAGATTCGCCAGTTCTCATCCAAAAGATCTTTCTTCGGAGATAATTCACGCTATTCGAGACTGTAAAAAAGTAACTAAATATTTGCACCTTCCAATACAATCTGGAGACGATGAAATGCTCAAAAAAATGAACCGCCCATATGATGTAAAGAGATATGAAGAGATTATCGAAGAGGTAAGAAAAAATATTCCTGGAATTTCAATATCAACCGATGTGATTATTGGTTTCCCGGAAGAAACAGAAAAACATTTCAGTAACACCGTAAAACTTTTCCGAAAGCTTGATTTTGACATGGCTTATATTGCCAGATACTCTCCCCGTGCAGAAACCGCAGCGGGTAAAATTAAAGAAACCGTAACAAATGAAGAGAAAAAAAGAAGAGAAAAAGTGTTGGAAGAAATAATAAAAGAAAGTGCGCAAAAGAGAAACAAGTCTTTTGTGGGGAAAAAATTAAAAGTTTTAGTTTTTAGAAAAATTAAAAGTAACTATTTAATTGGGAAAACCACTGGATATCAAAACGTAATTTTCAAGGGGAAAAAAGATTATATCGGTAAATTTACAAAGGTTAAAATAACTCATTCTTCTTCATGGGGATTAAAAGGAACAATAATCCAAAAATAGTTGTTATCTTAGGTCCAACTTCCTCTGGAAAAAGTGATCTGGCCGTTTATTTGGCAAAAAAGTTTAACGGCGAGGTTGTTTCTGCTGACTCAAGACAAGTTTATAAGGGAATGAATATTGGAACAGGGAAAATAACCAAAAAAGAAATGCAAAGAGTTCCTCATCACCTTCTTGATGTCGCAAATCCAAAAAGAAGGTTTTCTGTTTCTCAATATAAAATATTCGCAGAAAAAGCGATAGAAAAAATAATAAAGAAGAAAAAGCTTCCTCTTGTTTGTGGCGGCACTGCTTTCTATATCAATTCTTTAGTAGATGGAATTGTAATCCCCGAGGTTTTTCCTGACTGGCAATTAAGAAAGAAAATGGAGAGAAAAAGCGCTGAAGAACTTTACCAAAAACTCTTAAAGTTAGATCCATCAAGAGCAAAGAATATAGACAAAAATAACAAAAGAAGACTAATTAGAGCATTAGAAATCATTGAGAAAACAAAAAAAAAGATTCCAAAAACTAAAATTAAAAAAATATACTCTCCCCTCTTTTTGGGGATGAAAATAGCTCAAGAAGATTTAAACAAGAAAATTGATGAGAGGCTAAAAAAAAGATTAGAACAAAAAATGGTAAATGAAGTAAAAAAACTAAAAAAATCTGGAGTTTCTTTTAAAAGATTAGAAGAATTTGGATTAGAGTATAAGTGGATTGCTCTCTATCTCCAAGAAAAAGTCACTTACGAAAAAGCAGTAGAATCACTTTCTACGGACATTAAAAAATTCAGCAAGCGTCAGATGGTCTGGTGGAAGCACGATAAAAGAATTAATTGGACAGAGAAATACGGCGAAGCAGAAAGAGTAATAAAAGATTTTTTAGAAAAACCTTAATTTATATCAAGAGTTTTTATTTTTATTCAAATAAAATAACTTCTTTTTAAAAATAACTTTTGTTTTCCTTTTGTTTTCACAAAAATAATCTCCCCATTTAGCCAAAAAATATTTTAACATTTTACACCTCAACCTATATGTATTCCAATGTGTCATTATCCCCAAATAAGAGTTCATAGAAGAGGTAAGTAATTCCATTTCTTCTTCCAAGAGACCTTTCTGGGGAAAAAGTTTATTTTTCTTTATAGCAATGTAAAAATTTCCCTTGGTACGATTTGCGATATAAATTCTAAAAGGCTTTATAACTGCCCCTAAAAACATCACTCCTTTTTTATAGTCTTGTAAATAAATTTTCTTTGGATGGAGGGTTAACTCCAGTTTTTCTTCAAGAAAATTTTTTATTTTAGGGATTATGCTTTTTAAGTATTCTTTATCATTGTGAATTACCACAAAGTCATCTACGTATCTACCGTAGTACCTTATCGCCATATCTTTTTTTATAAAATGATCAAGGCCATTAAGGTATATATTTCCAAAGAGTTGTGATGTTAGGTTGCCAATCGGTAATCCACAATTTGTCTTAGCACCAAATAAACTTTTCGTTTTCGGTAGTCCTCGCCAACTATTTCGTTTCCCTTTTACAATACAATTTTTTGTTGGATTATTGTAAATTGTTTTTTCAAGAAGATATAGTATCAACGTTAAATCAAAATTAATCTTTTCCTGTCTCTTTAATAAATTGTCTTTTATAATAGAAAAAAGAATATCCCTGTTTATAGACATAAAATACTCTTTCACATCCATTTTTAATATATAGCAATCTTTTTGATAGTTATTAGAACAAGACCGAATAAAATGATCAACTCTTTTTATTCCATGATGAACCCCTTTTCCTCTACGACAACTATAAGTGTCATTAATTAATATCTTTTCAAAAATAGGATAAATATAATTATATATGAAATGATGAACAACTCTATCCCGAAAATTCGCAGCAAATATTTCTCTTTTTACCGGCCTATCAACAACAAAGCAAATACTTCTTTTTGGTTCATATCTTCTTTCGATTATTTCTTCAAAAAGTGTAAAAATATTTGATTCAAAGTTTTTTTCAAAAATCAGAGCATTGATGGTGTTTCTTTTATTTTTTCGTGCATCAAAATATGCATCAAACATATCTTCAAGCATTTCTTGTTCGTTTATTTTCCTAATTAAATGAAGTTGCGACATTTTTAAAACACTCGCTAAACAAAATTGTTTAGCGAGCATGTTAAATCCCTGAGACACCTCACAGAAAAACCATTGCCCTTATTATTGGCATTGCGGTTCACCGTAGAGTTACTGGAATTCAGGTTCCGTTTCCAAGCATTCGTAGAACTACTCTCTGTACTAGACCAGAAGTTCGCGTTTGTAGTAAGATTGTTAAAACTCCCATCGGTATTCCGGTTGCCTGCTGGTACCTAAAATAAAAACAACCACTCAATTATTTACAGAATCATATCACATACTCTGTAAACATGTGTGTTTAACACATAAATACCTTGTAAAACAAGGGGGCTGTCGGATTTAATCTGCGCTCTCGTTTATGCCTTAACATAAACAATTCCGGCAAATTATTTTACAGATTTCTGCCAACCAAAAAGCTGTTTTGAGACTACTTCAACTCTTTTATTGATATGAACAAATTTTTTTGTACTTATTTGATGTAAATCTTTTACTAGACGAATTATTAGACGAATCTTTTCTAACTTCTCTCTTGTTTTAACAATAATATCTTTTTTATCTTCAGAACAGTTTGCTTTGTAAATAAGCATTACTAAACTTACTGTTTCTTCTTTTAAGGTTTGTCCAATTGTATATTTGTACTCCCTAGTAAAATCTTTAACAAACCTAAATATTTCCAATAGCAAATCATAACTTGCTTTGTATACTGGTAATTCATCGTAATTTGCCATTCTCTATTTTATTAACCCCCTTTAAAATGTGACCTTCGAAATCTGCAAACAAGTTGCAGATTTCGTAAATAGTCAAATAGTCTAATCCCTGAGACACCTCACAGAAAAACCAAGGCCCTTATTACTGGCATTGCGGCCCACCGCAGAGTAACTGGAATGCAGGCCCCGTGTCCAAGCAGGCGTAGAACTACTCTCTGTACTAGACCAGAAGCTCGCGTAAGTAGTAAGATAGTGAAAACTCCCATCGGTATGCCGGTAGCCTGCTGGTAATGCGGTAAATCCTGAAATATTATCTCCGCCAAAAGTAGTTGCTTTCAATTTTGTTCCTGCGGGTGAACAGTCCCAAAGGCCACTTCTTCCTGAGTCACATGTTCCTGTCGCAAAATAATTGTCTAATGCATGTTGCTCTGCGTCTGTGGGTAGTCTCCATCCTGAAGGACAAGCAGTCATTGCTGCCGGCCAGTTGTAAAGCACTCCTCTTCCAGAGTATACGTTTATTCCACTTTCAACATGTGCTTTAGCTACTTCTACGTCTGTTCCGTTGTATCCGTAGACGTAGTAATAAGGGGTTAATGTGCTTCCTGTGGCTGGTCCTACTACAGAAGGAAGGTATTTAAGGTTCTCTGCTGTGTAGCACTGATTGTTGATTTGTACTGTTCTGTAGGTGTTCGCACCTGAATCGACAATTGTAAATCCACATGTCTCTCTTTTGGGAGCATGGACTTTTACAGTGTTTCCCTTGACTACCATTTCATATCCTATTCCGTTGGAGTTTCCGTGATATCCTTGAGGATCTACTGGAATGGGAATGTTCATAGAAGAAAGATCAACAAGTCCACTGCAATCTGGGGTTTCCAGGTTAGTATTGCATATCTCTATTAATGTTGTAGGACTTCCTGGGAATTCTCCCTCGTCAATGTTGTATACGTATAAAGCGCTCTCCAGCGCATTCAGGTGTTTTGCTCTTGTTGCATCTCTTGCTTCTGCTAGTCTTTGCCCGGGAGTAATGGTAATGATTACTGTTGCTGCCAGGATAGCAATGATGCCAATGACGATTAATAGTTCGATGAGAGTAAAAGCCCTTTGCTTTTTATTGTATTTTAAAGTGTTTTGAGGAAACATATTTCTTTAATTGTTACATTTTCTTTTTTATCGCCTTTAATATATTTTACTTTTTTTAAAAATATTAGCATAGTAATTGGGGGGCCAATACTTTTTCCTCTTTTTTACAAATTATACAATAAATTACTTATTTAGAACATCTTTCAAGATACTATCTACCTCTTCTGGGTTGGCTCTTCCTTTTGTTTTCGCCATCACTTGTCCAATTAAAAATGTGAGAGCCTCTTCCTTCCCCTCCTTATAATCATCAACTGCTTTCTCGTTCTCCTTAACTACCTCTAAAACAATATTTTTTACTTCTTCTTTGTCATCCATCTGAGAAAGATTCTTTTCTTCGATAATCTCTCTTGGGCTCTTGTTAGAGCTCATCATTTCTTTCAGGACAACTTTAGCAATTTTACTTGATATTTCTTTGTTTGAAATAAGTGTTACAAACTCTGCAAAATTATCTGGAGTTATATTAATCTCTTGAAAACTCCTTTCAAGCATCCCTAAAATATCGGTTAAAAGATAGTTCTTTATAATCTGAAAAGAGCTCTCATTTTTAACTTTCTTAGCAACTTCTTCAAAATAATCGGCAAGCTCATGGTTACTGATAAAAACATCTATCTCTTTTTCATTCTCTATTTTATACTCTTTTTTAAAACGTTTTCTTTTTGCCTGTGGAAGCTCTATCTCAACTTTCAACTCTTCTTTATTAAAAGGAGTCTCATTTAAATAAAGAGGCGGAAGATCTGGTTCTGGAAAGTACCGGTAATCATGTGCTGACTCTTTTTCCCTTTGACTAAATGTTTTTTCTTTTTTATCGTCCCAACCACGAGTCTCCTGAACAACCTTATCACCTCTTTCCAAAATCTCTGTTTGTCTTTTAATTTCATATTCGACAGCAAAGCGAACCGTACGAAAAGAATTAAGATTCTTTATTTCTACTTTTGTGCCAAAAGGCTCTCCTTCTTTGGAAATTGAAATATTAACTTCGACTCTCATCTGCCCCTGTTCCATGTTTGCATCAGAAACATTAAGGTACCGAAGAATTAGTCTTAGTTCTTCGGCAAACTTATGTGCTTCTTCACCAGAAGAAATATCAGGTTCAGTAACTAGCTCCATCAAAGGTATCCCCGCTCTATTAAAATCAACAAGCGAGTATCTTTTTTTCTCATCATGAACAAGTCTTCCTGTATCTTCTTCTAGGTGTATTCTGTTGATACGAATTTTTTTATTACCAATCTCCAAATATCCTTGCAGACAAAAAGGTTTTTTATCTTGAGAAATCTGATAACCTTTTGGAAGATCAGGATAAAAATAATTTTTCCTGTCAAAATGAGAAACATCTTGCAATTTGCAATTTAGCACTTTTCCAACAAGCAAAACTTTCATAATTGCATCCTTATTCGCAACCGGCAATGCACCG
>Ga0075122_10001262_pt1 | contig 18275 bp, 35 predicted proteins | sample AntAceMetag02UKB_FD_69790 | JGI IMG/M metagenome (GOLD analysis project Ga0075122, IMG submission 69790) | Saline lake microbial communities from Ace Lake, Antarctica - Antarctic Ace Lake Metagenome 02UKB | ecosystem: Environmental > Aquatic > Non-marine Saline and Alkaline > Saline | place...
CCCAACTCCCATTAAGTTTAATTTCAAAGTGTAAATGAATATCGCATCCCATCGCATGATCCTCCTAAGTTTTAATTATTTCCTGTCAATAATTTTATTCAGCAAATAAACGACCATACCGGAGAACGTCTGGCCTTCCTTTTTTGCACGTTTGTCCAGTTTCGCATTGAGATCGTGCGGGTAGCGCACCGTTCTGTGTACTGCTGGTTTCTTCTTCATGTTGCCTCCTTTCTGTTTTTGGTTAATTCATTGACTTAACTACAGTGTAGCACACTGTACCACAATATCAACCCCTAAAATGAAAATAGTTGAAAAAAGATTTATTTGACTTTTGTGGATATATGTGTACACTAATAAGAATGAACACAAAACTGATTCACGGCGATTGCTTAGAAGTAATGAAAGACATACCGGATGGCTCGGTTGATTTAGTTCTTACAGACCCGCCATATGGCACCACTGCATGTAAATGGGATTCAGTTATACCGCTTGAGCCAATGTGGGAACAGTTGAAACGGATAATCAAAAAGAATGGTGCGATTGTATTGTTTGGCTCTGAGCCGTTTTCAAGTGCGCTGAGGGTGTCCAACATTGATGATTTTAGATATGATATTATATGGGAAAAAGAGCAGGCCACAAACTTTATGTTTATAAAGAATCAGGTAGGTAAAATACATGAGTTAATAAGTGTTTTTTATCAGAAACAGCCCACATATAACCCACAAATGACACCTAATAAAGAACCATCAAATAGTGGTACTAAAAACAGGGTGGAAAGCCATATTCTAAACGGGGGTACTCCAAAAAGAGAGGGGTCTACAGATAGGTTCCCAACTTCAATAATTAAATTTAACCGAGATAGAACAAACAAACATCACCCAACCCAGAAACCAGTTGCCCTAATGGAATACCTTATCAAGACATACACTAATGAAAATGAAACGGTGCTTGATTTTACAATGGGATCAGGTACAACGGGCGTGGCTTGCAAAAAGCTCAATCGTAACTTCATTGGTATTGAGAAAGATGATAAGTATTTCAAGATAGCACAAGACCGTATAAGCCAACCAGTTGAAACACCACTGTTTTAAGGAAACCATGAAACCAGAAACCCTACGTAAAAAATGTATAAAGTTAATGGTTGCCACGGGCATGGATAAGATCCCACGTTACCGCCTGGCATGGCTCATGACACCAGACAAACCGGAGAACCCGCAAGCGCTGTCAATGGCGCTGACAGGGTACAGAACAACAAAGGCCGCTGTTGGGATATTGGAGAGGCTACATGAATATTTATTAAACGTTGATAAAAAAACTTGACTTTCAGGTTTTACGTGATATGGTAGTAAATGACGGTATTAATTGGAGTGTTTAATATGTTCACAAAAAGCCAGACTAAGATCCCCATTGTTTATCAAGCGCTCCTTGGTATCGTCAGCAATGGGGATTTTTCTTTGGCTTTTTTTATGGTGATATTATGAATGGACATGAGCAAGCAGTAATCACGGCATTTCTTGACGGCAAACAACAGCACCTTATTCCCCGTATCCCGGTTGCATACTTTTCAAATAGAGAATCACAAGACGTTTTTAGGGTCATAAAAGAGCTACACACAAAGATGAAGCCGGTTGACTATTTCAACGTTGCGCAGGATGCGCGTGTTGATGGTTCTAAGCTTGCAGACTTGATGAAGAACAGCTTTTCTGTTATCACGCTTGACAAACACATTGCAGAGCTGAAAAACGGCTACCTGCGAAGGCAGATTAAAGCCAAGATTGTTGAAGCAAATAAAATGGCTGATGATGGTGCTGAAATTAGTGATATTTTAAGCGCCTTGAAACTTGAAGATTCCGAAACAATAGAAATGTCTGCTAAAATATACAATCCATATGAGCAGGCAGACGCTTATTTTGAGCATGTTGCCGCAATTGAACACAACGTGCTTAAAACCGGCATTCATGCCATAGATGAAATCGTTCACGGTATTGCGCCCGGGCAGGTATTAACGTTTTTGGGTCGGGCCGGTTGCTTCAAAACATCATTCCTGCAATATTGCCTTCATAATTACAGTGTTAAAAGTGGTAAAGTTGCTGCCATGTTTTCGCTTGAAATGCCCGTTGCTTCACTTGTAGAGCGCAATATTCAGGCAATGCAGGGATGGTCATGCACATCTGTTGAAAATCATTTCAAAAGCGATTCTCACGTTGATGAAACCATGACAAAATATGCGAAGGCATATAGAAACTTTGCAGTGGTTGACGGTCGCGTTGCACTGGATGAAATTGCAGACTATGTTCGGTTAATTAATAAAAAATGGAATGGCGAACAGGTCGGGGCTATTGGTATTGACTACATGGGATTAATTGAATCCGCCGGCAACGAAAAAGAATATGAAAAAATAAGCAAGATTGCTCGAGATATAAAGCATCTTGCAAAAGAGATTAAAATGCCGATTGTGGTTTTAGCACAAACAAACAGGACCGCAACTGATGGAACTCAGGAAATCTTTTTACATCAAGGGCGTGGATCCGGGGCAATAGAGGAAACAGCCGACTATATTTTAGGGGCTTTTAAATCATGCGAAGATGAAAATGCGGGGCTAATATTTAAGGTTTTGAAAAACCGCAGGGGCCGCACCGGGGATATGTTTACAGTAAATATTGATAAAAGCACTTTTAAGTATAACGGCGAAGCATTTCCGTGGGAGCAAAAAACCAAACAATCCAGTTTTCAGGGATAGAAAAATGGCGAGACCAATAAAGACAGGGCTTGATTATTATCCGATGGATACAGACATTGAAAATGATGATAAAATGCTATCAATTGAAGCCGACATTGCTGTAGATTTTGGACAGGAAAATGCAATAAAGGCATTTGGTATAACCATTAAACTTTTAAATAAAATATATTCTGAAGGGTATTTTTATTTATGGACAGACAGACAGCAGAAATTATTCTGTAGAAAGGTTAATGTTGACATTAATCTATTAAATGCTGTAGTTAAATCAGCTTTAGAATGTGGTCTTTTCTCACAAAAAACATTTAATGACTATGAAGTGCTAACATCGCCCGGTATTCAAAAGCGATATTTAGAAGCAATACGCCGCAGGACAGAAGTTAAAATTGCAGAAGAAATACTGCTTTGTGATGTTAGTGAATACATAAATGTGGTTATTGTAGACATTAACTCAATTAATTCCAACATTGGTACACAAAGTAAAGTAAAGGAAAGTAAAGGAAAGAAAACACCCTCTTGTCCTCCGCAAGCGGATGACCCACCACCGGAACCGATTAAACCAAAAATAAAACAATGCCCACATACTAAAATAATTAATCTTTATCATTTAAAGCTTCCTGAGTTGTCAAAAATAAGTACAAAACAGGTTAATGGAAAAGATGTCTATAACTGGACAGGTGCAAGGGAAGCGCATTTGAGGACAAGATGGGCTGATTCAGAGCGCAGGCAGACGCTTTTGTGGTGGTCAGAGTTTTTCGATTATGTCAGAACGTGTGATTTTTTAATGGGGAAAATAACCGGGTCAAGGGGCAGATCGTTTAAAGCTGATTTAGGATGGTTGATAAAACCTGAGAATTTTAATAAGGTGGTTGAAGGCAAATACGCAAAATAACGGAACGCAAACGCGAGCGGCAGTTATACCGTGAGCAAACTTTATAGGGGGAAAGAAATTATGGCAAGCAAAAAACGAAATGGGCAACTAGAATCACTGCTTGACTGGGAACGCGAAGGTGGACGCCTACCTGAAACAATAGAGCTTTTCAATAGACAAATTTCACCGTCTATGTTATTGCGCGAAGTTGGTAGTCGATCTTGGGAACTTGAGATTTTTGAAGAAGATGATAATGGCAGAAAACGTCAATGTATCTTAATTAAAAATGAGACGCTTATTAGTCTTGGACTTTCAATATTGGACGCTGTAAAAAAAACAGGGGACAGATATATAAAAACAGGTAAATAGGCTCAGGGAGGACTAAGTCATGCCACGAACAGGAACGGAAGAAATAAAACATGATGATTCAAGATCAACCGTTTTCTTTTGCAACGAATGTGGTGGCAACCCGTGTATACTTTCCTTTGATACTCTGGATGATACACTTTTTCCAGATCTTTGCGTTATAGGTGGCACTAACTGTAACTGGAGGGAACTAAAATTAAAAGAAAGCCAAGCAAAGGCGAGGTACAATGAATAAAACTGAAGCAGAAGCAAAATTAAAACCGTGTAAAAAGTGTGGGTCAAAATTATTAATTTCATATCAGGGGTGTGGCTTTTATCGGGCTACATGCTCAAATACTGAATGCTGGGCACTAAGCAAAAAATATAATTCATTTGATGAGTTGGTTGACCGCGTTAATAAAAGGAACTAGAATGAAACAAGAAGAATATGATACACAGTGCGCAGTTTTTAAATGGGAGTTGACCGAACGTGTTAGGCACCCAGAGCTAAAGTTTATGTTTTCAACGCTTAACGGTGTTCGACTTACAGTTGGCGGGGCAGTCAAGGCAAAGAAAGCAGGCAACAAAAAAGGCGTGCTTGATATCTGGCTACCTGTAAAGCGTGGTAAATATAGCGGACTTGTCATTGAATTGAAAAAGGAAATCGGTGGCGTTGTTTCAAAAGAACAAAAGGAATGGATTGCATTTCTGAATGAGCAGGGATTCATGGCGGTTGTGTGCCGTGGGTTTGTTGAAACTGTAACCGAAATTAAAACATATTTGAGCATGTGGAAATCAAAATAATTAACCAGCAGAAATGGGGGAATTATGACATTAACAGAAGCACTGAAAACAGGTAGGAATTTTAGGCAAAAGAGTGGCTCAATACATGGTTGTCACCATTGGATGAAACTTCCAAACGTTAAAATGTTCTCAACAAGCGAAGTTCTTGCCGATGATTGGGAAGTTGAGCCTGAGGTTTATACGGTTGAAAGCAACCTAATATGTACAAACTATGTCCCCGGAGAAATTAGCTCTTGCGCATTTTTTGCAGACAGCAAAACCACTGATAAAATACACGGCAAGCGCACAAAGCTAACAATTGAGGTGTTACCGGAATGAAAAGAAAAGCGAATAGGAGAATCAGGGGTTGAACTGATTGAGCTAGCTATCTGTATGAAAAAAGGCGATAAAGAAAATGGTGTACGATGAAATACCAAAACACAGGAAGCGCAAAACCGGAAAGAAGCCGTACGGGATTCTATACCGTTGCGCTGCGGGTTCCAGCGGACAGAGAATGTTTGGCGAAAAGTGGAGCAAGTGGGGAAGCTATAAAACAGAAGCACGTAGGGATCAGGCTATGAACGCATTAAGCTTAAAATGTTTTGAGTATAAAAAGGGGGAGTTATAAAATGAAAAAAGTTAAATGCGAAAATTGCAAACACTGGGACATGGATAATAAAGAAAAACTTGAAAAGTATAATGTGGTTGTGGCTGAGTGCGATTGTGGAAATGGTTTTCATCAAGGGTGCAGCGGTGCTGAGTGCTGTTTTTTCGAAGTCGAGCCGCAAGTGTATGAGGTTGAGTGTACTTTTGAACAATTAAAAAGCGGTCACATTATAGCATGCCCAGGGAATAATTTTTTTGAGGATAAACACCTTATCGGCAAGCGCACAAAACTAACCATCGAGGTGCTACTATGACCGAAGACCGCAAAGCAGAACTGTTGGCAGAAGCAGAACACCTGAAAAGCAAATGGGATGCTCTTAAGGCGATGGCAAATGAAGCACACGAAAACGGCAACTACTCTATCGCATGGTCACTGTTGGCTGAGATGACCGGCGTGCTGGCAGAAGAAGCGAAAATATCAATTGAGTTTATGGAGGGATAATGATTATGTTTATTTCAAAAAAGTGGTTTAAAGAAGAACTTAGGCGGTTAAGTGATAGGCTGTGCGATGTAGAAAAACAGATAAGTTGCAGCCATAATTTTAAAGATTGGTTTGAAGTGCCACCATCTTACGTTGGCGAAAAAGGCTACTATGTTGGAAAATGCAAGGACTGTAATTTTGAAAAAAGATACAGCATTGAAGATGGTAAAAAAATAATTAAAAAATACCATGAGCAAAAACTTAAAGAAATTAATGAGACCATTGGAGAAGATGATGGCTAAGAAAAAAGCACTAACACCAAAACAGGAAAAGTTTTCACAATTATGTGTTGAGCTTGGCGATAAAAGCGCAGCATATAGGCAGGCATATTCAACGAAGCGCATGAAGGAAACAAGCATAAATGTTAATGCTTGCAAGCTTGCCGCCAGCACTAAGGTTGCACTAAGGATAAAAGAACTCCAGGCCGCAACCCTTAAAAGACATGAAATAACAGTGGATTCTCTTGCTGCTGAATATGAAGAAGCAAAGCAATTGGCATTAAAGATTGAACGACCTGAAGCCGCCATAAAAGCTATTGACGGCAAGGCAAGAATCACAGGGCATGATAAAAAGGTTATTGATTTAAAGTCAACCGATGGAAGTATGTCACCAACCGGCATAAACTGGGTTGAAGATGATTAAGCCAAGCATCCCAGCTGCATTCAAATACTTAAACCGTCCTATGCGCTTCAAGGGTGCATATGGTGGTCGTGGCTCCGCAAAGTCGTGGTCATACGCTGACCTCCTGCTTAAACTCGGCACACGCTCGGCGCTTAAAATCCTGTGCGGTAGAGAATATCAAAAGTCAATTAAAGATTCAGTCAAAGCCCTGCTTGATGCAACTATCCAAAGAAGAGAATTAAATAAATTCTATCGTTCGCTTAATAGCGAAATAACCGGAGTGAACGGTACGCAGTTTATATTTATGGGGCTGCGGCATGACCCAGACGGCATTAAATCGCTCGAGGGAGTTGACATAGCATGGATAGAGGAAGCACACACCACAAGCCAGGAAAGCCTAAACATTCTCATCCCCACAATCCGCAAAGAAGGCTCAGAGCTTTGGTTTTCATATAACCGGAAACTGGTTGACGAACCGGTCCACAAACTTGCAGAACGTGAAAACGCAGACTTCCGCAAGATTAACTACCCACAAAATCCATTCTTCCCCGAAGTGCTGCGCAAAGAAATGGAATACGATAAGGCACGCGATTATGATAAATACTTGCATATATGGGAAGGCGAACCACAACAGCTCTCAGATGCAATGGTGTTCAAGGGAAAATACACCGTGCAGTGCTTTGAAACGCCCGCTACGGCACAGTTTTACTTTGGGGCTGACTGGGGGTTCTCTGTTGACCCGAATACGCTTGTACGATGTTTTATTGTCGGCAGGAAGCTGTTTATAGATCAAGAGGCATATGGCGTTGGCGTTGAGATAGATGATACCCCCGCCCTGTTTGATACCGTTGATGGATCACGCAAGTGGAAAATAACAGCAGATTCAGCAAGGCCTGAGACAATCAGCTATATGAAGCGGCATGGCTTCAGAATGGAAGGCGCTAAAAAAGGTAAAGATTCTGTAATTGAGGGTGTGAAATTTTTACAAGGATATGATATAGTTTGTCATGAGAGATGCAAGCATGTTGCATACGAGCTTGGCAGGTATAGTTATAAAACAGACAGGTTGACAGGTGACGTGATCCCAGAGCTTGAAGATAAAGACAATCACTTCATAGATGCGTTAAGATATGCCCTTGAGGGTGTTAGAAGAGCGAAGCCGTTCAAAGTTTTCTAAGGGGGTTGGTATGAAAAACCATATAGCACAAGCTGTACACGCTCATATAGTGGCAATGAAACACAATCCAGACATGACAGACTATGGCAACCAGATCGGCTGTGCAATTGGTAAGTTCTTAAATGAGAATAACCCTGGATGGCAAAAGGATGATTTCATGTCAGGGCTTGAACACGGGTTATCACTACAAGATGGCACACACAGATAGGGGGTATAAGCCATGATTGAGCAAGGCGCAAGCGATACATCAAAAGACTTCTCCGATCTTTGTGCTGAATTAGAAAAGCAATACACGCCGATAATATCACTTGAACAATGGATGTTCGGGGAAACCCCTTGTTCAAAAATGATATCCGACATGATAAAAGAAAAAGGTGAACTATGACAGGATTCTATTTCAAGATAGACGCACGCAAACATATCGAACAGTGTCCTGAAATTACCATAACGATTGCAGGTAAAGCCATAAAGTGCATTCCCTTTGTGGTCCCAAAGTATTGGCATTATGATGGTGTGCGAGATGAAGAAACAATAATATATTAAGGGGGCTATTTTGATTGAATGCAGCGCAAGCGTTATACCGTTGCCGGAGAAGCACCGGCGCAATAGTCAGTGGCCTTTTTTATTACCCACCATTTGACACCCTGTCAATTATTTTTGACTATTTGACATTTTTGACAAAAAGTCCTTGACAAACTGTCAAACTACGGCTATTAAAGGGATAAAAGATTAACTATTCCTGGATTAGCTTATGAAGTGGCCTTTAAAGTGGGTTGGAATCAACGCTAATACAAAGGCAACACAGGGTCCGACCCGCAACATCGTTTTTAACAGCTTGGAAAATGAGTTCCTTTCTTGTTCGCTAACCGGCGAAACAATCACGCCACAAAAAGCATTTACCATATACCGGCAAAATTCAACCGTTGCATCTGACGTTGATATGATTGCTGACGCTTTTGAACAGATCGTGCCGGTGCTGAAGCTGAAAGATGGCACAGTGATTGACAAGCATCCATTGCTTGACCTGCTGAAACAGCCAAACTCATACATGGATTACTCAGGCTTTGCGGCTCGCGTTGCCAGGCATTACCTGCTGACTAAAGATTGCCCGATGTATGCGCTTGGCGTTTCTACTATGCCCCCACAGGAAATCTACCCCGTGCGGCCTACGTTCCTATCGTATTCAACAAATGGCAATGAGTACGTTGATGTGTACCGTGTCGGCTCTGGTGTCGCTCAAGGCACATACAAGCAGGAATTAAGCAAAAATAAGATTGCGCGGTATTACGATAAATTAGGATTAAAAGAGCTTTACCGGATTACAGGCTTTTCTTCAATGTCAACTGATGCACAGCCAGATAGCCCGCTCCAGGCGGCTGCACTTGAAACAAGCCAACAGCTTAAAGGCAAGATAAGCAATGTTCAGCTTCTGAGCAACGGCGGCAGGCCGTCAATGCTGATTATCTTCAAGGACACCGGCGTTGATGATGATGAAATGAAGCGGCGCATACAGGCGTTGAATGAAAAGCTTGCAGGTGAAGAAAAATCAGGAACGATTGCAGCGGTTGAAGGCGGCGAAGTTCAATCTGTAACTGAGATGGGGAAAACGCCCAAAGACATGGATTGGGCTGTGCTTCACAATACATCGGATAAGGCTATTCACTTCCGGTTCCGCATTCCGCTCCCGTTGGTCAGCACAGACGCGACAACATTTGACAACATGGCAACAGGCGTGGAGATGCTCTATGATTTCGCCGTGCTTCCACTTGCTGACAAGATTTATTCTGGTTGGTCGCGCTTTCTGCTGCCCCGGTTCAAGATTGCTATTGGTGATGCTGAAATCACTTATAACAAGGATTCCTTGCAGCCATTAAAGAAACGTATGCTTGATGAGCTTGAACAGCGGAAAAAGATCGGCGTTGAGACTACCAATGAGATCCGCGAAGCAATGCCGAACCGTGAGCCGCTTCCAAAGGGTGACGTGTTGTATCAGAACGTGACGCTTGCGCCAATGGGTATGGATATTAACGATGATGGGGGTGGGGATGATGTCGAATAAAAGGCAGGTCAAAAAAGGCGAGAACACGTTGATTGAAAGGATATATAAAGATTTTGACAGACTTGATGCCAAGTTGAAAAATAAACATATGTCATGCTATGAGTTCGTTCACAGTGGGGCCGGACATAATACGGTTCAGTTTGATTTAAGATGACTCTTAACGACCAATTAGCACTAAAGCTCAAACTTGAAGGGATATTCAACCGTGAAGTGCGCCGCCTTTTTAATCGTATTAGCATTCAGTACCGGATTGGCGTTAGTACTGGCAATCAGGTTAGGGCGCAGAAGTATGCGGCGGCGTGGAATACAACGCTTGAGAACCACTACAGCAGGACGCAGCGTGCATTTACTGGCATCGTTAAAGACGATACAAAAGCGCAAGATGACAGTCGGGATGACGAGTTAATCGCCGCTTTAATGGCTTGGAGCCTGAATAGCTCACAAACAGTCACTAAACAGATCATTGATACGACACAAAACGAAATGGACACAGCATTGAATCAGTCACGGCAGGCATTACAAGATGATGGTAACTTTCAGTATTCACAAAGGGAATTAGCTATTGTTGCCGCTACGATCATAAACCGGAAGTTCAAAGGGCGTGAAAGTTCAATAGTAATTACAAACACGCAGCAGGCCGCTGAATCAACGAAGCTCCTGGGGGCATACAGTGAAGCAGGACTTGACCCAATGGACGCTGTAACGCGGGAACGTATCCCGATTAAGCCCAAAGCATTAAAAGAGTGGCAAGATGTTGGAGACAAGGATGTGCGCCGGGGGCATCATGCATCAGAGGTTGCATCTGTTCCCATAGATCAACCATTCTCCGTGAACGGAGAAAGGCTGATGTACCCTGGCGATTCATCTTTAGGTGCAAGCGCAGGCAATACTATAAATTGCCGTTGCAGCACGTTATACACATTCAATTAGGTGAACATATGAAAATCAAAACATTATGTCATGGCGGGATTATTACAGAAACCAAAGAGGTTGAGCGCAATGGTGTCAAGGTTGGCGTTATTGAGGGTTACATTGCCACCTGGGACGTAGACCGTGGCGGATGGGATGGCGTTAAAGATAAGTTTATCAGGGGCGCATGGGAAAAGAGCCTTGAGAGACATCGGAAAACGGGCAGGCAGATTAGGTTTAAAGATCAACACGGGCGCACTGTTGGCGGGTTCCCGATTGAAAACGTAAAAGAGGATGACCGTGGCTTGTTTGGGGCAGCTGAAGTCAACCTCGAAGTACAACAGGGCAGGGAAGCGTTTTCACTTGCAAAGCAGAGAGTGCTTGTTGATTTCTCAGTTGGTTGGAGTTTGGGCGAAGGGTCAAGCATTAAAGACGGCGTGCGATCTATCCCTGAAGCTGAGATTTGGGAGGGCTCGATTGTTGACGAACCGATGAACCCGCTTGCAAACGTAACCGCTGTAAAGGCGTTGGATTTTAGTGAACTGGACAGCGTGGATCTACGCGCCGTTGAAGAAGCAATGTTGCACGGCATTAAATTCTCACAAAAGGAAGCTAAGAAGTTAATTGCTTATATGAAGTCCGATGGAATGCTACGAGACGTGCAGGACATCCACCGAGACGGTGAGGACTTGAAACAGCTTAATGAATCACTGGATAAACTTATAAACATTTGCAAGGAGTAATAAAATGACACCAGAAGAGATTAAAGCAGTACAGAAAAAAATGAATGAAGCGGCTGATGCCGTAATCCACGTACAGGAGAAGGTTGTTGCACTTGAGGGCAAGATTGATGCTGTTGATTTCGCAAGCATGAAAGATGCCGCAACTAAGGCATCAGAGCTATTTGAATCAGCGCAGACAGACCGCCTTAAGTTTGAAGCCGAGAACAAAGAACAGATGGATGGCATTGTTAGGGCGCTTGCTAACATGAAAACCGGAAAAGACGGCGAAAAGATTGCACCTGAGCATTTAAAAGCATCCTATGATTACCTGCGAAAAGGCACACCGATTCCGAAAGATACCATCGAAGTTGTTTGCAATGATGTAGCTGAAAAGGGTCTGTTTTTCTGTGATGATATTAATCGACAGGTTCACATTAAATCACTCATTGAGGGGTCTAATCCTCAAGGCGGTTATTTCATAACGCCTGAATCTTCGGGCCGCATTGTTAACCGTGTTTTTGAAACGTCAGCAATGCGCAGCATTGCTTCTGTAATAACCACTACCAGTAATGAAGTTACGGTGGGCATTGACGATGATGAGGCAAGCGTGCAGACTAGCGTTGGTGAAGTAACCGCCCGCACCGAAACTGATACCGCTGATATCGGTGAGAAAAGCATCCCGATCCACGAAATTTCAGCTTTTCCGACCATCTCCCAGCGTATGCTTGACGATGCTGGTTTTGATGTCGTTGGATGGCACGGTGGTATGGTGTCGCGCAAGGTTTCACGTACTGAGAACACATGGAGTGTTACCGGCGATGGTAGCCAAAAATGGGAAGGGATTCTTTCCCTGCCTGCATGGGATGCTGCTGGAGTGTACCAGCGTGACGCGATTGAGCAGTACACGTCAACTGGTACATCTGCCCTGCTTGACTCTGCTGTTGATTTCATGAACTTGCAGAACATGCTTATTGAGGAATATCAAGCTGGTGCTGTTTGGTTAATGAAGCGCGGCACATGGGGCGCTGTAACTCAGTTGCGTGACGGTGTTGGCAATTTCTTGCTTAATCCTTTTATGATGAAAGAAGGCACTGGAAAAGAACTGCTTGGAAACACTGTCGTTCTTTTTAATGACATGCCTGCTATTGCGGCAAGCTCTCTGTCGGTTGCATATGGTGATTTCAACGTGAGTTACACCATCGCTGACCGTTTCGGCATCCGAGTGTTCCGGGATGAGATAACCTTTCGGCCTAAAATCGGCTTTTACACAACCAAGCGTTCCGGCGGTGCAGTAACATCGTTTGAAGGCTACAAGATCATGGTAACCAAAGCATAATCATCAATTTTTAAGGAGATAGCAAATGGCTATTAAAGAAGTAGCAACAAATCAGGTAGTGCATTATGCACTTGAAAACCAGACCGTTGGAAATGCAGGTGACGTAAGAGGTGCGGTTATTGATACCGCTAAATATGATATGGGTGTGTACTTCGCCATTATGGTCACTTCATGGACTGCCGGAACCGGCGCATTAACCATTTATGAAGATGACGCAGTTGGCATGGGTACTGAAAATGTCGTTGCTGCTGCAAACCTTATTTACACTTCCCCGACTGTTGGAACCGCTGCAACCGTTGAAGGCGCATCATGTGCCAAGCTTGGTTGTTTTGGAACCAAGCGTTATTTGCAGGTGCGTTTTCTCGGAAACGGAGCATGCAGTATGGACGTGGTTGTTGTAGCAATCAAGAACCCTGAAAGCCGCCCCACAGGTCAGGGTGGACTGTAAACAATAATTTGGCTATGCGGGTGTAAAAACCCGCTGAGTCAATAGGAAGGTGAATATGAAAAAAGCATATTTAGCTTTAATTATTTTCTTTGTGTCTGTCAGTGTGTGCTTTGCTGCATACACAACCAAAGTATACAAAGATCAGGGCGGTGATCGGATTGTTATAGCATCCGGTGGAACGCTGTTGGTTGAGGACGGCGCGACTGTAACAATGGATGACGGTGTGCTTGCTCCTGGAGATATTGCGCTTGCTGATGGCAGCATCATAATCGGGAACTCTTCCGGTGTCGGCTCTACCCTTGCTGCCGATGGAATAGTTCGGAACATACGCACCCGGGTAATCATAGCTGACGTGAATGCAGGCGTTGACTTGCTGCCAGCTGTTACTGGTAAGCGGTATCGCTTAATCTCATGCAGTGCTATCGCTTACGGTGGCGCTGTTGGTACGCTAACATCGGTTGATGTGTCTGGTGATGATGGGTCTGCTGCAATTCTGGTTTCATTCTTGCAAGCAAACCTCACGCAAAGCACAGTGCTTATAAGCGGTGGGACAGGCGCAACGGTGCTTGCTGATGGCGCAAGCTATGTGTCAAATACCGCAGCAACCGCGATATCGGTCAAAACGGTTGGCACTGCTGGGGATACTGCAACCGGGATTGATTTTATCGTGGATTACGTGATCGAATAACTTTCAACCTCTCAGGGCATGGCCTGTTGAGGTGATTCCGTGTGTTGTGTGGGGAGTTTGTACCCCCTTCGCCCCACGCAGCACACACCCCTTTATGGAGTTGAGCAGATGAAGATTACAGCATTGAAGTCAGGCAGATTTGCGCATCCGGTAGTATCGGAGCCTCAGATTGTAGTTGTGGAAGGCACTGAGTATCCAGTTGATGCACAAATGGGACAGGCAATGATTGATTGCGGGTGGGCAGAGGAAGCCAAGCCTGAGAAGAAAAAAGAAGCCCCTGCACCTGAAAAGCCTATTAAAAAAGAGGTCAAAAAGACCGCCAGAAGGAAGCGTAAGTAATGATCACTGATAATTACGTTGTCAAAACTCCAGCAGCCATACAGCCCGTTACGCTCACGGAAGTAAAGGCGTGGTGCAAGAAAACGGACACCACTGAAGATGCCTTGCTGACAGCCTTGATTGTGTCTGCAACCGAGAAGGCTGAGAAGTTCACGAACCGTGTGTTTGTCACGCGCACGATTACCGGGCATATCTCAGGGCTTGATTGTGCATGGTGTTATGAGATTGGCTATTTTCTGACCCTCAGACGCGCCCCGCTGGGAGCTGTAACGACCGTGAAGGTTTATGTGAGTGATGTGCTCACAACGGTTGATAGCGATGATTACAACGTGAAAGATACGGGCGGCTTTCCACGTATTATATTTGAGGAAGTTAACGACAGACCCGACAGTGTTCCTTATCCATATCAGGTTGAATTTACAGCGGGTTATGGTGTAGCGGCAGCAGTTCCGAGCGCGATCAAAACGGCTATCATGGAAACGGTAAGCTATTGGCACAGTAACAGAGGTGATTGCGGCGGTGGGGATGAACTGCCTGGCATCGCAAAGGGTATTTTAGGGGAATTTAAAATTAGTAACACGTTTGCATAGGGGGCTGACATGAAGCTTGGATTAGCATGTGAGGAAGGTTTTTGGCCATACGAACATACATTTTCAAAATACCAGCAAGACAAGGCAGTTGAATTTAGGTCAGAAATAGCAAAGGCCCAGCGAGATATTAGCAATGTTACACAGAAATATTTTTATTAAACGCCGGTGTAGCTCAGTTGGTAGAGCGTCTGCCTTGTAAGCAGAGTGTCAAGGGTTCAAATCCTTTTACCGGCTCCAAAGAAAGGGAATGAAAATGGACAGAGGCGCAAAAGAAACGTGTGGCAAATATGAATGGCCTGATGAGTTAGGTGGAACAACAGAGATAGACCCATCGGATAAATAATGGCTAACTGCGACATAAAACGAATAAAAAAAACGAAACTCTGCACAGGTGACAAAACTCACCTTGTAGACATTCAAACCCGCGAAATGAAGGGATCTGGTTTCGGGTCAAGTCAGCCGGTGGAGAAGTTTACGACAGTTAGGCAGCAATGGTGCGCACTTGAAACAATAAGCCCAGGGGTTGCACGCTTTGCAAAAATTAACATTGACGAAACGGCTACTCACATCTTTTGGTGTGATTGGGATCCTGATTTTCCTGATGTGGAGCATCTCAATCATTATTTGCTGGACAATGCAAAACGCTACAAGGTTCTTAAAGTCGATAATGTGAACGAACGGAATGAAGCCCTTGCAATTCAGGTTACAGAGCGCGGCGAAACTTCAGAGGAAGCGGCGAAGGCATGAGCGATTTAAAAGCATGTCCGTTTTGTGGGTCAAAAGATGTTGTCGGGCCAAACATTAATAGCTCATATATAAAAATATCATGGTGGATTGAATGTTTAGGTTGTAATTGTGTTGTTGAAAAAGATGGCGATAAAACCGCAGTAGTTGAAATGTGGAATAAAAGAGCATGAGCGTAACGATTAAAACAACAAGGCGCACAAAGCAAGTCTTGATTGACGTTACTAAGCTTGAAGGCACTACAAAGCGCGGCCTGAGGCTCGCATTGCATGAAATCGGCAGTGATGTTGTCAGGGAAACAGCTCGATTGATTAAGGCAGGCCCGAAAACAGGTAAGGTTTACACTTTTAAAGGCAGACCACATCAAGCATCGGCCCCGGGCGAAGCACCGGCAAATAGAACAGGGCAACTTGCTAATTCAGGAAATTACAAGGTTAAGAACCATCAGGAAATGACCGTTGGCGAAACAGCAGAATACGCAGGCTTTTTAGAGAACGGTACAAAGGGGCGCATGGCTCCAAGACCGCATTTGATAAAGGCGATCAATAACAAAGCACAAGACACGGTTAATTCGATACTTGAAAGCGTTAAACGGGAAACAGGCGCATGATCACACCAACTGAAATCACTAAGCATCTTAAAACGTATTTACCGCTATTCACGGATAAGTTTACATCATATATGACCGTGACAAGCGCAAGCGTGGGTGCTTCTAATATTGTAACGGTAAACGTTACTGATCACGGCAAGTCTCCTGCTGATAGTGTGGTTATAACCGCTGGCACGACACGCAATGCCCTGATAGCAGCAGAAGAAAGCGCGGGTGGTGTAACCTTCACCACAGCGGCACAGCACGACCTCATTAAGCCGTCTCAGGCGCTTGATACTGACGAAATCACTTTGGCAGGGTTCACGGGTGGTGGAACGGCATGGAATGCAACACACACGATCCTTGACGTTCAAGACCGCACAAGTTTCACGATTGCACTTCCAGGCGCTGAAGTTGCACCGCCTTCACTTGACGGTGGGCAGTATTTGATTGAACAACGACCTGCAGGGCTGAACGGACTGCAGACAATTGCGACCGTTCCCGATGATGACAGCTTTACAATTGACTATTCAAGCGTGCCGGATATGCCCGATGGAGCAATTGACGGCATGGCAATCGTTGAGAGCTTTAGAATATACGCTGCTGCTGACTTTAAACGGGCGCAGGCAGTCTATACCAAGCAGACCGCAGGAGATTGCACCTTGTTTATCATTATGGGCGATGGTGACGTGTCGAAGGATAGGCACACGCTCAACGATGGAACAGCAGGATTGACAAAGCAGGATTTGGGGAAACTTACAATATTACGTGATTTCTCAACGGTTGTGTTCATTCCGACAGGTGCTGACTTATCCGGTTCGGATGCACAGGATTTAGCATACAGCACGATATTGATTGCCTTGCTCAAAACCCTGTTTGGGTTCACGGACTTTGCAGGCGGTAGCGCAATACAATATTTAGCAGTGCCGACAGGTGACGGTCCGACAGAATACAATACCGCGTATTACGGTCATGCTTACGGCTGGCAGTTACCGCATACAGTCACTTATGAAGATGGATTCTTGCAGCAGCAGTCTGTTGCTTTTAGAGACATAGCGCAGACACTTAAACTGTTCGCAGATGACCAAGCTGAAATGACAGCAAACATTAACTTGGATGAGGGGGAATAATGGCTGATAGCGTATGTGTGATTTGCGGAACAAAAAACCTCGGTGGAGAAGGCCTGTACACCCACCAGAAGTTTGTTTGCTTCACATGTCAGAGGGATATTGCAAGGGCATATGCAAACACGCACCTTGACCCGATTGAGCTATATAAACTAATAGATTCAGGTGTAAAAGATGTTTAAACCGCAAGGGATGGAGAACAAAATGGCTAAAGTAATGATTGAAAATAAATCATCGGTTGAGCTTCACGGTTTGGGAGCTGGCAAGCAAACACCTATCGAAGTTGATAAGGAAGGCACGCCACTTGATAAGCATTGGAGGCGCAGGCTGAGAGATGAAAGTATAGTGATTATAAAACAGGAAAAACCAACTAAGAAAAAAGAAATTAAAATCAAGGAGGAAGCATAATGGGTAGCGTGACAAGTAATCCGAAAGTTAATATCAGCTTACTGCCAGCAGCGGTGGTTGATGCCTTTGCAAACCGAAGGGATATCATCTTTGGTCAATTGGGCGTGACAGGTGCGCCAACAGGCGTGAGTGATGCTCTTAACAGCAATGTTGAAGCAATGACAACGACAGAAATCAAAACACTGTTTGGCGTTGATTCCTACCTGACCAATTGCATCCTTGATTGGAAAACATCGAACAAAAGCGTTTCCCCGCTTGACGTTGTATGCGTTACCGCAGGGGCAGGAAATGCCGCAACCGGCACGATCACATTTGTTGGCACATCAACATCAGCCGGTTCGTATAATGTTTCTATTGTCGATGAAGAGAAGTATAAAGTAACCGTTGCGATTCCAAGTGGCTCAGATCAAACCGCAGCGGCACTTGCTGTTAAAACTGCGTGTGATCTTTTGAGTGACGCTGTATTCTCAACCGGAGCTGCATTGGGTGTTAATACCTTCACAGCTAAAGACGCTGGCCCAACCGGCAATCACTACGGTATTAAGATTGAAGGCGTTGTGCCGGGCCTTGTAGCAACTATTGCATCGTTTCAAACCCTTGCAACTGGTACGGGCGCTCCTGTTATTACCAGTACG
>Ga0075122_10001263_pt1 | contig 18258 bp, 18 predicted proteins | sample AntAceMetag02UKB_FD_69790 | JGI IMG/M metagenome (GOLD analysis project Ga0075122, IMG submission 69790) | Saline lake microbial communities from Ace Lake, Antarctica - Antarctic Ace Lake Metagenome 02UKB | ecosystem: Environmental > Aquatic > Non-marine Saline and Alkaline > Saline | place...
TTTCGCAGTTTCAGGAATACCGCGACTTATCGAATAATTATGTCGAAGTTCAGGAAGTCTTTTAAGATCACGCTACCAGAGGCGGCGTAGTGATGAAAAACTCTAAACTGTCAAGTTAATCAGTAGATAGAGGATCACGCCAAATGTCAACTGGATATACAAACGGACAACTGCGCCGTACGCATTGGGGGGCGTCAGCAGCAGATAGATAACAAAGATCGCTCCCAAAACCAGATAGAATCGTTCAACAAGCCTGGATTTGTAACGGGGAAACAGAGCGTGATAAAACAGAATGATCAAAAGGGGCTGCAATCCATATGATATCAAAGTCAAATCAATCGAAAGACGCCAGGGAAGACCTGGGAACAATGTTGGGGCCAAGCTTCCTCCCCCATCGCCAAATACGGAACCAACCGCCCAGATCAGGCAAAACAGGCCAAAATAGAGATTGGCGGTTTGAGGCCGATACAAAAAGTAGAGTATCAGATGGAATATACCGACGAACAGGAACATTCCGGCCAGAGTTGCGGTGATCGCCCACTTTGTCCGAATTAAGCGGCGAATAGTCGGTACGCTGCCAAGTTCAATGGGGGCGTTGAGTCCCCCCTGCACATTGTGAAAATTGGAATGCTGAATAATAATTTCCAGGCTGTCTCCGGCAACTGTAAAATTGGACATTAACAGTGGCTGGACGGGGGTTTCTGCCTGTTTATCCTTTCCCAGTACTCCGCTGGAAGAGATCAGTTTGCCATTGACCCATACCTTACAGACGGACAGCAAACTCCTGATGACCAGGAGTTTGGGAGAAGCATCCGGAGTGATTTTTGCTACCAGACGATAGGTTGCATATCCATGGGGAAGCAAAAGGTGTCCATCAATCTGGCTCTCCTGCCAGAGTCCGGGGAGTTTTATTGTACTGACTTTTCTGTTCGGATGCGACCCTTGAAAATCCACAGGCGTATATAACTGCTGCCAGTAAAATTCCCAGTCACCGGTTAACCGCACTTTCCCGTCCGTATCAAAGCGCCATTTTGACAGATCAATAGTCCCGTTTTTTACAACGGGTTGTTTCTTGTCTTGACTGCAACCAGCGCATATCAACAGGACCATGATGCTGATAATCAAAACCCGATTTATGGTTTGGTGTTGTTTCATGTCAGTCCAAGACCTTTCCGCCGTAACGATTGGATGGGGCAGATATTTTTATATCTCTTCAAACAGAACGATGTTGCTCCAGGGAGCAGGCTCCATCTTCAGATTAACAGACACCCGCCGAATGACAAAAACATAGGGAAAATTATCGATTCTGGCAATCATCAAAGTTGATTCAGGTCTGGCGTTTTGCAATAGAATATACTTCCCTACAGCAGCCAGCGGTGTATCATTCACTATTGATGAAGCGGCGCGGCGAGCCCCGGGATATAAACCAACGCGTTTCTATAAAGCTTTAAAAAAAAAAAATTCTAGCAGTTAATCCCCAGATTTTTATTTGCTAAATTTTCATTTTTTTTGGAAACTACTAAACAACTGCTGCATTCTTATTTGATAAGACTGTTTTCCTGGTAGTGATAATTTTCCAATCCAATTAACAAATTTGTAAATGGCTATTTTCACAGCAACCTTAAACTGGTTTATTCCATAGGAAATTCTAGATGATGCCAATGCGTACAGCAACGCAAAAATGATTGTCGGAATCGGGCTGTTGCTTGGCATTGTTTTTATACTCCAGAGTCTGCGCAGTTTATTTATGATGTCCGGGCTGCGGTCGGGGATCATCCATTAAACCAACGGTCTCAAAATCAGCAAAAGTGGTTTACGAGATAGATAAATAATGTTAAACCGGGGTCAGACATGATAGCCTGGAACGTCGAATAACAAGCTCTCACAGCAAGTTGATGACTGGAACAAATCACATGAATGGAGTAAGGGATGGAATTCAAATTTACTGAACAGGAAGCTGCTTTCAGGGAAGAGGTTGAAGCATTTTTGATTGAAGAGCTGCCGTCAGACTGGGCGGATAAGTCGAGGCACTGGCCGGGAGGATATGGCACCATGGAGTTTCCAGAGGAAGAGCAGAAGAAGATCAATGTCCGTTATAAGAAAAAGCTGGCAGAAAAAGGCTGGCTGACCATCGCCTGGCCCAGTGAGTTTGGAGGCAAAGAGCACACCTATATGGAGCAGGCGATCTTCGATGAACGCACCACTTACTACCGTGCGCCCGGTGGGGGAATTGGGATCGGTATTGCAGGCCCCACAATCCTCACATTTGGTTCCGAACAAAACAAGCAGGATTGGATTCCAAAAATCGCTACCGCTGAAATCGAAATGTGGTTGGGTTACAGCGAGCCCAATTCAGGCTCGGATCTCTCCAGCATCGAGACAACTGCCATCGAAGAAGGGGATCACTATATCATCAATGGTCAGAAAACCTGGAGTACTATAGCGCATACGGCGGATTATGCCTGGATGATCGTCCGCACAGATCCCGGTGGTCATCGACATAAGAGTATCAGTATGATGGTGGTGGACAACAAATCGCCCGGGATTACAATCCGTCCCCTGATCAACATTGCAGGAATGCACTCCTTCAATGAGGTCTTTTTTGATAATGTCAAAGTGCCAAAAGAAAACCTGATCGGTGAAAAGAATATGGGTTTTTATTACCTGATGACCGCTTTGGATTTCGAGCGTTTGTTGGTCGGGATCGGTGGTTACAAACGGGTTTTTGAGCAGTTTCTGGCGTATATAAATGCCAACGAAGCCAATGGACAGCTAAATGTCGATCAATCGGCCCGACGCAGACTGGCGGAGATCGCCACAAAAATTGAAGTCGGTTATATGTTTTTCTGGCGCACAGCGGAAATGCTGGACAAGGGGCAGTTTCCCAGTGTGGCGTCGTCTGCACTTAAACTGGTGACAACAGAACTCAGCCGAAACCTGGCGGATATCACGATGGAGATCCTTGGACCCCACGGGCTGTTAATGTCAGGCTCAAAATGGGCCGCGTTCAGAGGATTTTCCCCGCGGGGATATCTGGATTGCATTTCGGCAACCATCGGTGCCGGTACCTCTGAAATTCAGCGTAATATTATCGCTACCAGAGGACTGGGCCTGCCAACCAAATAAGACAGGACTGAGATGCCCATTCATCAAACGACTTGAACGAAAAGACGCTCAAAAAAAACGACTTCATTGAAGAAGGAGAGTGAGTATGGAATTGGAACTGAATAAGGAGCAATTGAGACTGAGATCATCTGCCAGGGACTATTTGAAAAAAGAGTGCCCGATATCCCTGATGCGGGAGATGAAAGACGATAATCACGGATTTCCGCAAAAAACCTGGCAGCAGATGGCAGACCTGGGCTGGCTGGGGATTATCACCCCAGAAACCTACGGAGGGATTGGTGGGAGTTTTGTTGACCTGGCCATCATTTTGGAGGCCATGGGGGAGGTGTGTTGTCCAGGACCGTTTTTCTCCAGCGTGGTCTTGGCCGGGCAGACGGTATTAGCACTGGGATCGGAGACACAAAAACAGGATCTGCTACCTCGCCTGGTCGATGGCAAGTTGATCCTATCACTGGCCCTGAATGAACCCGGGGTCTGGTGTAATCCAAAAGAGACACACACCGTTGCTACTAAAGATGGTAACGATTATATCATCAGTGGTACCAAACTGTTTGTTGAGAGCGCACACATCGCTGATTATCTCCTGTGTGTGGTCAAAGACGGATCTGCTGCAGGAAAGCTCAGCATCTTGCTGGTGGACTCGAAAAGTAACGGCATCGAAACGACTCTGCTGGATACGCTGGCTTACGAAAAACAGTGCGAGGTCATCTTCAACAACGTCCGTGTCCCCGCAGAGAATATTCTGGGCGCCGCCGGACAGGCAGGCCCATTCCTGGAGACGTTGCAAGAGCAGGCTGCGGTAGCGAAGTGTGCAGAACTGCTGGGGGTCATCCAGGCGGCTTTTGACCAGTCAGTGACTTATGCAAAAGATCGCAAACAATTCGGCAGGGCCATCGGGAGCTTTCAGTCGCTACAGCACCATTGTGCAAATATGGTGATCGACGCGGACGGTGCCCGCTTTTTGACCTATGCTGCTGCCTGGAAAATAGCCGAAAACCAGCCGGTAGAAATGGAGGCGGCCATGGCCAAGTCCTGGACCAGCACCGCCGCCCGCAAGGTCACGGCCCTGGCCCATCAGATCCACGGTGCCATCTCTTTTTGTGACGAACACGATCTGCATCTTTATTACCGCAAAGCCAAGGCTGGTGAAGTCGCGTTTGGAGACAGCAACTATCACCTGGACAACATCGCAGGACAACTGGGCTTGCAAGGTCCCGCCTGATCAGGAAAATGGCAATCGGTTGGCAGAACCGGCCGCTTGTATCAAGACCCTATATGCTACTTTCCACCTTTTCAATGGCTCGTTGTAATACATCCTTTAGAAGATGCCAAGAGTTGGCCCAATTGGTCTAAAGGATTTAAGAAGATTGAGATCTTAGGACCAGAGCCCAAGATTCAAAAAGGATCTGTTTTGGATTGTGAAGTAAAAGGTTCATTGCCGTATTCACTTTACTTCAAGCTGGAAGTGACCTCTGTTGATTCTCCAAAGAGTATGGCATACAATGCTGATGGTCATTTAAAAGGATCCGGTAAGTGGACCCTGGAAGAAACAGATGAGGGAACAATTATCAAATATTGGTGGAATGTCGGTATGACCAATCCACTCTTTAATCTCATCAGCAAGATTGGATTTGTGAAACGAGCTATGGAGCGTAATCACAATCGGGTGATGGAGCAAGGTCATGTGAATCTGCAGAAGCAACTGAACTCAATTTAGCTGAACGTCGGGATATTCCCATTGATAAAGCCATCGACCTAGGAATTGGGATGGAATCTCTATTGTGTTCTGACAGAGATAAAGATGCCCCAATTTCGTATGTGTTAAAGCTCCGAGGGGATGTTTTTTAGTTCCGATAAAAATAATGAAAGACAAAAAAATTACAGGTCGCTCAGGGACATTGAAAACTTAAGGTCCTAAGCAGTGCCTGCTGGCAGCATTAATTATAATGAAACAGACCAAGAGATATTAGAAAAAGGAAATATGAAAATTACATATTATGTTGCAACCAGTTTGGATGGTTTTATCGCAAGAGAAGATGGGGATGTCTCTTGGCTTGATGATCTGGACATTGATATGACGGATACGGGTTATGACGAATTTTTCGCACGTATTGATGGTCTTGCCATGGGGCGAAACACTTATGACTTTATTTTCAATTATGGATCATGGCCTTATGAAGATAAACCAACCTGGGTTTGCACAAGCAGAGACCTGGAAACTTTAGCAGGCGCGAATCTCAACTTGGTTAAAACAGTAGATGATATCGCCAAGGAAGCAGAGTCAAAGGGGTTAAAACATCTTTGGCTGGTGGGTGGTGGCAAACTTGCTTCCTCGTTTTTGGAAAAAGGCATCTTAACCCATTTACGCATCTCTGAGATGCCTGTGAGACTCGAGTCAGGTATACCGCTTTTTGCTGATCATAAGCTAGAGAATCTTGCAGCTGAAAAGACTGACATATTCCAAAAAAAAGGTTTCAAACAAGTAGAAATTGCGCTTCGTGATTAATAAAGCACACAGCAAGCACATCAAGACCGACAAGGTCCACATAGTGTCACCTGACTTGTTTCTGAAGACTGCATACAGGGACAATTAATGTGTTGTAAACTCAGCAATTAAGGACGAAATAACAGTCATGTATTCGGCTGGTTCCAGTACTTGTTATGCCTTATTAATTAAAAAAAGCGGGCTAAAAAAAATAGGAAAGGCTGTCTGAATTGGGTAGCGGACTAAAGAGCGACTATGAATGATACTTTATTGATTTGGGACAGAAGGTATGCCCAATTTAAAAAAAACAAGATCAGTTCAAAGTATGACTCCTGGATGGATCGCTGGAAATTCCTTTTTGACAAAGAAAATAAAGAGATTGCGCTTGATATCGGTTGCGGTATTGGACTGGATACACGGTATCTAGCCGAATTAGGATATACCGTCGTCTCAATTGACTTATCAGGTGCAGCATTGACCATTTGCAGACAAGCTTTGCCAGGCAACACATATCTTCAAGTAGATATCAGAGAAGCGTTACCCTTCTCAAAAAACAGTTTTCAAGTCATCACTGCAAACCTTTCACTCCATTATTTCAGCTGGGAAGTGACAAAAAAAATCGTAAACGAGGCCCAGTGTTGTTTGATCCCCGGGGGGTTGTTTTTAGTCCGGTTAAATTCTGCTAATGATCTTCATTTTGGGGCTATGGGTCATAAAGAGATTGAACCAAATTTATTCCTGGTAAATGGAGAACCCAAAAGATTCTTCGACCATAAGTCAATCAAGGAATTATTCGGAGCTGGCTGGCAATCGCATGGAATTGAAGAAGTGACCGTAAACAGATACTCAAAACCGAAAGTTGCGTGGGAAATTATTGTAGAAAAGGAATAACATTTTACCGAAGATCGGCCGTTATAGTATAATACGCTCAGCTCACCACTGATGATAGTTGAGTGCACCTGGGGAGAATGATGGATATCAGTGCTTCAACTTCACGGTAGCGCAAACAGGGGTTATGTATTCACTACATCTTCACTTAACGAATACTGGCAATTCATGTATGGTGGAGATACGATCAGCAAATATTTTTTAACTAATTCAAACAAAAGGAGAAACCATGGCCAAGGGAAAAAGTGTTCAAAAAACAGATAAGAAAAAATCTGAAAAATCCTTAAAAGAAAAACGCAAGGAAAAAAAAGAGAAGAAAGATCAAAAAAATAAGATCTAACTCTTTCCAGGGATGCAACGGGTTGCTATCACGCCCGCTTATCATCAAGGCATGGCTTCGCAAGCTTTCGCGATATTTTGTCGACAGCGACCATAAACATCGCCAGATATATTATTCTTTAAGGATTTCTTATGAAAGCGATTATATGCCTAAAATATGGTCCCCCGGAGGTTCTTCAACTCAAAGAGATAGAAAAACCAACTCCAAAGGAAACAGAGCTGCTCGTAAAGATACATGCCACCACGGTCAATCGGACCGACTGCGCAACACTGAGAGCAAAACCGTTTCTTGCCAGAATTGTGACCGGGTTACTCAAACCCAAAAAACCGATTCTGGGGACCGAGTTTGCAGGCGAAATTGAAGCCATTGGAAATAATGTCTCCACTTATAAGGTCGGTGAGCGGATTTTTGGACTCGGTGACATGGGTTTAAGATCCCATGCAGAGTATATCACCATTTCAGAAGACAGCGCCCTGGCTACAATCCCGGAAAACATCACTTATGAGCAGGCCGCAGCCAGTACAGAAGGGGCACATTATGCGAAAAATTTTATCAACAAAATCGACCTTAAAAGTGAGCACAATGTTCTCATTAATGGTGCATCGGGGGGTATCGGATCAGCAGCGCTTCAACTGGTTAAGTACTATGGAGCTAATGTCACAGCCGTTTGTAATACTAAAAATATCGACCTGATTAAATCATTGGGAGCCGATAAAGTAATTGACTATCTCGAAGAAGATTTTACAAAAGATGATCAAAAATATAACTTTGTTTTTGACGCTGTCGGCAAAAGTTCGTTCGCGAAATGTAAACCTTTGTTACTGAATGGTGGCGTTTATATATCGTCAGAATTGGGTGCTCTGGCTCAAAACCTTTTCTTTGCAATGCTAACACCCATATTTGGAAAGAAAAAAGTCAAATTCCCTCTTCCGGTCGATGCCAAAGAAAGCGTGCTTCTGATTCACAAGCTTCTTGAAGAAGGAAAATTCAAAGCCGTCATCGATAGGAAGTATCCGTTGGAACAAATTGTCGAGGCATTTAACTATGTCGAACAAGGGGAAAAGACGGGAAATGTGGTCATCACTGTGGAGCATAACAGCCCCACCTGATCATCGTGCGCAACGAAGCGCGACAAGCAGACATTAATGTGTTCAAATAGACGTTACCCGGGGAAAAATCGTAGAATGAAAATCAGAGAATTTGATGTCCGTGACCAGGATGCAGTAGTTGATTTGTGGAAAGAATGCAATTTGACAGTCCCATGGAACGATCCTTACAAGGATATTCAAAGAAAATTGAAAGTTGATCCGGATTTGATACTGGTCGGGGAGCTGTCCGGATCCATTATAGCGTCGGTCATGGGAGGATATGAAGGCCATCGAGGCTGGATTAATTATCTGGCTGTCTCCACTGATCATCGACGAAAAGGATACGCTTGTGCCATGATGGAACACGTAGAGAGGCGATTAATACAGAAAGGGTGTCCAAAAATAAATCTTCAAATTCGCGAATCGAACACGGAGGTCATCGCCTTCTATGAAGCCATTGGGTACGGCAATGACAATGTGATCGGATTTGGCAAACGACTTGAACATGATAATCCGGAGATGAGCTGACGAGAACCCGCAATCGGAAAGATAAAATGGCTGCTAGCCTGACAGGACACGTCACGATAAGGGACAACAACCTTTGACTGGAATATGTAGCTGGGGTCCAGGAATCCCTGCTTCTTTTCTTAGGATCGGCGAAAAATTCTGTTCACTAAGTGATTTTAATTATTAACGATCCTGTAGATACGTCTTAAATCCAGGAGGATTTCCACATGAGTATTCCGACCTACCAATCATATATTCATGGACAATTCGTCAGCAACGGCACCGGTGATGCCTTTCCGGTGGTGTATCCAGCAACCGGGGCCTGCATTTATCAGGTTGAGCAGGGCACTCAGGGACTGGTTGATCAGGCAGTTCAAAGTGCCTGGGAGGGGTTTAAGACATGGTCGGCCCTGACAGGCATGGAAAGAATGCGCATTTTAAACAGGGTGGTGGCCCTGCTCAGGGAACGAAATGAAGAACTGGCGCGGATTGAAGTTCTGGATACCGGAAAACCCTGGCAGGAAGCTGTTGCTGTAGATGTCGTTGGTGGCGCTGATAGTATCGAGTTCTTCGCCGGACTGGCACCCAGTATTAGCGGGGAATACCAGGATCTGGGGGGCGATTTTTACTATACACGACGAGAACCCTTAGGAATCTGTGCTGGCATCGGCGCCTGGAATTACCCCATCCAAATCGCCTGTTGGAAAGCCGCACCGGCACTGGCTTGTGGAAATGTGATGATTTTCAAACCGTCGGAAGAGACTCCCCTGGGGGCTCTCAAACTCGCAGAAATCATGATTGAAGCCGGGGTCCCCCAGGGGGTCTTCAACGTTGTCCAGGGGGACTATCGGGTAGGACAGGCTCTGACGGGTCACCCGGAAATCGCCAAAGTCTCCTTTACCGGAGAGGTGGGGACTGGAAAGAACATAATGGCAGACTCTGCTTCGTCCATCAAAGAGATCACCATGGAATTGGGCGGAAAATCACCATTGATTATCTTTCCGGATACGGACCTGGAAAACGCCGTCAGTGGCGCACTACTGGCTAATTTTTATACCCAGGGGGAGATATGTACAAACGGCACACGGGTGTTTGTACATGAAGATATCTACGATGCTTTTCTAGAACAGACACAATTTCGAACAGAAAACAATATCGTAGTCGGTGATCCCCTACAGGAAAAGACCAATCTGGGAGCCCTGATTTCAGAGGAACATCTCAACAAGGTCATGGGATATATCGAAAGAGCCAAACAAAGCGGCGCTCGCCTGGTCACCGGAGGAGAACAAATTCATCCGCCTGGTTGTGAAAATGGCTTTTTCGTTGCACCGACTATATTTGCAGACTGCTCCGATGATATGCCCCACGTCCAGGATGAAATTTTTGGCCCTGTCATGTCCGTCCTCAAGTTCACAGGGGAAGATGAAGTGATTAGACGAGCCAATGACACGATCTATGGCCTGGCGGCCGCGGTTTTCACCCAGGATATTCAACGTGCCCACCGGGTCATCAGTAAATTGGAAGCAGGGATTTGCTGGATCAACACTTACGGGAATTCGCCCGCAGAAATGCCTGTCGGAGGATATAAGCAATCCGGAATTGGACGAGAAAATGGTGTCGAGACCCTGCAGCAGTTCACGCAAACCAAAGCCATTTACGTCGGCATGGGCCCTGTCGAAAGTCCGTTTTAGCAAAATAATTCTGAAAACCAGAGTTCCTCTAAACAGAATAACCGGCTATGAAAGACCCTACAGTCATTTCAGTCAGCAATTTATCAAAATATTATGGCGGTGTGCCCGGTGTTCAGGAAATTAATTTTGATGTGAACCGGGGTGAGATCTTTGGTTTTCTGGGCCCAAACGGTGCCGGCAAAACCTCCACCATTCGCATGTTACTTGACCTGCTCAGACCGACCTCCGGGAAGATAAAAATATTTGGTCAGCAAATTGAGAGACACTCCCAGGAAATTCGCAAGAGGTGTGGGTATCTACCCGGTAGTTTTGCGGCCTATGGCAATATTTCCGGCGCGGAATTTCTGCGCTTCGCCGCAGCCATGCGCAGAACAAAGCCCAAAAAACAAAAAAGTCTGATTGACCGCTTTCAACTTTCACAGGGTGATCTGGCTAAAAAGATAAAACACCTATCCCAAGGGATGCTCCAGAAATTAGGGATCATCCAGGCATTTTTTCATGATCCGGATCTGCTGATTCTGGATGAACCCACCAGCGGTCTCGACCCGCTGATGCAGGAGGAATTCTACCATCTGCTGCGGGAAATCCAACAGGCCGGAAAAACCATCTTCTTTTCCTCCCATAATCTTCCGGAAGTCGAAAAAGTCTGCCACCGCATCGCAATCATCCGGGAAGGCAAGCTGGTGGCGTTGGAAACCCTGGAGGGTCTGAAAAAGAAAAAGCTGAAACGATTGCGCTTCACACTCAGCCATCCCGTTCCCGGTCTTGAATTGCCAGGAGCCAGTTTGATTGTGCAAAAGGACTTAAGCTATGAATTTCTGGTCGAAGGAGACATTCAAATGCTCTTGCAGCGGTTATCGACTTTCCCTATCGAAGATTTAACGCTCCCCGAGACGGATCTAGAGGAGGTGTTCATGGCTTATTATCGCAGCGAGGAATAAGAATGACGTATATCTTTTTCATCTGGAAATCCCATCGTGGTTTTTTGCTGGTCAGTATGATCTTCATCTCCGTCATCCAGTTCCTGATTTTAAAAATGGTCACGACTATCGATTATTCGACCATGCTCCCCCAGTTACTGGAACAACTCCCCGAAAATATTCGGGTGCTGTTCGGTGATAATGCGTTTTCTATGGCCACGGTTGAAGGGGCTGCCGCCGGGGGTTTAAACCACCCGCTGGTCCTGGTGCTCCTGTCTCTTGCTGCCATTTTGATTCCAAGCCGACATATTGCCGGAGAGGCTGAAACGGGAACATTGGAGCTAATTCTATCGTTCCCGGTCAGGAGAACAACATTATTGATAAATCTCTACATTTCAGCAGTGGTGTTTCTATTTGTGGTGATTTTTTGTGCTTTGTGTGCCTCCCTGCTGTCCATCAACATGTTTCACCAGTTAACACCAGTGTTGTTTGTAAAATTGCTTACCATTTGCTGTAATCTCTGGCTGCTGTTTATATGCATTATGAGTATCACAATGGTGTTGTCTGTATTTGAAAAGGAAGGCAGCAGAGTCGGCATGAGAGCCGCCAGCGTAGTCCTGTTTTTTTATCTGCTTCACTATTTGAGCTCCATCTGGAACACCATTCAATTCACCAAACCGTTTAACATCTTCACCTATTACCAGCCGAGCAGCCTCATGAGCGAACAACGCAGTTTTTTGCTCCATTTCGGGGTCCTGTCCACGTTGATCCTAATCTGTTTCTTCGTCAGCCTTTATCAGTTTAATCGCCGGGATATCCCCGGATAAAAACAGTTGGGGGTCAGGCTTTGCTTATTTGCTTATTTATTGGAGGTCAATAAGCAAATAAGCAAAGCCTGACCCCACTGTGAATAAGCAAATAAGCAAAGCCTGACCCCACTGCTTGACTAATTACATTAAATCAGAAATAATATAATTTTAAACTGGTCAGACCTCTTACCAAAGAAGTTAACTTATTGGAGTTTTAAGGAAATGCCGATAATGAGACCCAAGGCATATGCGATTAATCAGATTATTCGTGGGATTTTGGATAACACATATCCGGCGGGTTCGGTTTTACCTGCCGAGCGGATCCTGGCTGAGGAGATCGGTGTGACCCGGCAAACTGTGCGAGAGGTGTTACAACGACTGGAGGGGGAGGGGTGGATTACCATTCAGCATGGAAGACCCACCCTGATAAATAATTACTGGCAGGAAGGGGGGCAGGGAATTTTAAGTTCAATCGCCCGATTTGCAGATGAAATTCCATTGGATTTTATCCAGGAACTGTTGGCCATCCGGCTGATGATACTCCCTATCAGTGCCAAAACAGCAGCAGAGTCGGAACCTGAAATCTTGTTGCAATTGTTAGCGAAAGCAAAATCTCTGGAAGACAGTGCCGCAACTTATATGGAATTTGACTGGGAATTACAGTGTCTCTTTGCCCGGTATTCAGGCAACCGCATTATCACTTTGATGATGAATGATTACACGGCCCTCTTCAACCGGTTTGGTTTGTTGTATTTTGCTCTGGATATTGCCAGGGAAAATTCAAAAAAATATTATCTCAGTTTGATCTATGCCATCCAGCAAGGGACAGGCAATGTCGAGGCAATCGTCAAAGAGACATTACAAAAAAGTGATGAGATTATGGAACTAGCTACGACTCAATCTTATTAATATAATCACCAGCATCTACGGGTTTACCTGCCATCCTCTGGGAAGCGCATTTAACCATTTTCGAAAGGAGATCTATGACTGCAAAGACGCATATTCTGGCTATCGATAACGGCACGCAAAGCATTCGCGCACTCCTATTCGACCTGAAAGGCAACCTTGAGACAAAGGTCCAAATTCAGGTAGAGCCATACTTTTCAGAACATCCAGGTTGGGCCGAGCAACATGCTGAGGTATTCTGGGAGAATCTTTGCAAAGCCTGCCAGGATTTATGGGAGCAAACCTCTGTTGCCAAAGAAGCAGTTGCGGGTGTGGCCGTGACCACTCAGCGCGGATGTATCATCAACCTGGACAAGGAGGGGATTCCGCTGCGGCCTATGATCAGCTGGCTGGATCAGCGTCGGACCGAGGGCGTCAAGCCAATAGGTGGCGTAATGGGTCTGATGTTTAAACTGGTGAAGGCGGACGGTATCATTCGCAATCTACAGGCTGAATCCGAGGCCAACTGGATAGCCACCCACCAGCCGGAAATCTGGGAGAAGACAGATAAATATGCAATGCTGTCCGGCTACCACATTTTTAAGCTCACCGGACAATTCAGGGATTCCATTGGTGCCCAGGTGGGTTATATTCCTTTTGATTATAAAAAACTAAAATGGTGCAGTAGTAACGCCTGGCAGTGGAAAGTCATACCTGTCACCAGAGAAAAGCTGCCCGACTTGGTACCCCCCGGAGGTGAACTCGGGAAAATCACTGCTGAGGCTGCCGCCGCCACGGGGATTCCCGAAGGACTACCCCTGATCGCTGCCGGAACTGATAAGGGGTGTGAGATCCTGGGTGCCGGGTGCCTGGAGAAGGATGTTGGTTGTTTGAGTTACGGTACGACCGCTACCATCAATACGGTCAGCGATGTATATATCGAATCGAGTCCGATGATACCCCCATGGCCGGCACCGGTCCCTGATGCTTACAATATTGAAGAGATGATCTATCGGGGCTATTGGATGGTCGGTTGGTTCAAGAAGCAATTTGCATTGCGGGAGCAGCAAATCGCAGATAAACAGGGTATCGAACCGGAGAAACTCTTCGATGATCTGGTGAACGAAGTGCCGCCCGGATCTATGGGACTGACCCTGCAACCCTATTGGGGACCTGGAATGGGCATGCCTGAAGCCAAAGGGGCCATAATCGGATTTGGTGATATCCACACCCGTGCCCATATCTACAGAGCCATCTTAGAAGGGTTGGCCTATGGCCTGCGAGAGGGAAAAGAACGAATCGAAAAAAAGAGCAAAGTCCCCCTCACAAAACTGGTTGTTTCAGGAGGGGGCTCACAGAGTGATGCCGCCATGCAGCTGACAGCTGATATTTTTGGACTTCCTGCGGCCCGGCCCCATGTATATGAAACCTCCGGTCTAGGGGCTGCGATTGATGTTGCGGTGGGCCTGGGACTACACCCGAATTTTGAGACCGCTATTAAAGAGATGACCCGGACGGAGAAGGTCTTTCAGCCTAATCCCGAAAACCAGAAGATTTATAATGAGCTCTACAACAAGATTTATCTGAAGATGTATCAACAGCTTAAACCGCTGTATCTGGAAATTCAGGATATCACCGGATATCCGGCCAAGAATTAAAATGACTATGCACCACAGAGACACAGAGTTCACAGAGTTGAATTAATTAGCAGGAAGCTGAGTGTCTGGTATGAACCTGTTTCAGACAATCAGACGAGATTCTAGATGATCTTGAGGTGAGTCTCTGTCTGAAAGAGAGTTATACCAGACATGGTTATACACATAAGTGTTTTTTTATTTCTCTTCGAAAACCGGTGATAAGTATGGTTTATATTGAGAAATCATACTATTAAAGAAGGAAAAACTAATGACTAAAGGTACAGCCCTGAACTTGACAAATCGGCAGCAGAGTTTTGCCGATCTGGGGGCAGAAACATTTGATATATTAATTATCGGAGCCGGGATTACCGGTTGCGGAATCGCCCGGGACGCAGCCATGCGCGGCTTACGCACTGTATTAATAGATACAGGGGATATCGCTGCTGGCACATCCAGCCGCTCCTCCAAGTTGATTCACGGTGGGCTACGATACCTGGCCCAGGGACAAGTCGGTGTCGTGCGTGAAGCAGCCAACGAAAGGCGGACGCTGAGACGAATTGCCCCACACCTGTCCCAGACGACTTTCATGGTGATTCCGACCCCTTCCAAAAAGGTAACCACCGGCTTTCGGGCTGTGATGTGGACCTATGAAAAGCTGAGCAAGGTCAACAAGGCCGAGCGCCATGAAATCTGGGATTCGAAAAAATTAGAGGCACAGGAACCCGCGGTTATTAAGGGAAAACACACCGACGCCGTTGTCTACCCCGAATATCTAACCGATGACACTCGTCTGACACTGGCTAATGCCAGAAGCGCTGCCGCACATGGCGCACTGGTTGTTACCTACGCCGCAGCCAGGCAGTTGATTACGGAAAATGGCGTTGTCACCGGTGCTGAAGTATGCAGCACTCTGCCGGGCCACAATCAACAGGCGATGGTCCAGGCCAAAATTGTTGTCAACGCTGCCGGACCCTGGGTAGATGCTGTCCGCCAATTAGAGGATCAAAAAGCCATAAAGAAACTACAGCTGACCAAGGGCATCCATCTGGTTTTTTCCCAACAGCGCTTGCCTGTTCAGCGCACCATCATCTGGAATGCGCCTGATGGCAGGAGCATATTTGCCGTGCGGCGCGGGAAATTCGTCTATATTGGTACCACCGATACATTCTACCCCGAACCGGAATACCGGCCTGAAATTACCCGGGAGGATATCGACTACCTGCTTGATTCAGCTAACCAGATTTTTGATGTTGAGCCACTGACGACCAAAGATGTTGTTTCGCTGTGGAGCGGACTACGGCCCTTACTGGGCGGGGAAGGGAAATCCCCCTCAGAAATTTCACGCCGCAATGAGGTATTGACAGGTCCCGGTGGTGTCAAAGCGATTGCGGGTGGAAAACTCACCAGTTACCGCTCCATGGCGTCGCGCCTGGTGGATCTGTGTGAAAAACAGCTGGGTCGGAAACCCTCTCCGGCCCCCACATGGAAAGAACCCCTGCCAGGAGGTGATTTCAGGGAACCCCTTGTAGAATTGATGGCAAAACTGGAATCATTCGACCTCTCTCCGGTCGAAGCGGAACGAGCGGCCAGACTCTATGGCAGCGAGGCCCTCGAACTCTTTGCCAAAGGCGGTGGCCCGGCTGTTGAAGCCGCTTTCGCAGTAACCCATGAAGGGGCATTAACCCTGGAGGACTATTGGGTCCGTCGCAGTTCCCGAGCCTGTTTCGATGATAACGGCGGGTTGGCTGCGTTGGAACCTGCGGCTGAAGTAATGGCCGCTTTACTGGGCTGGACAGACGATGAACGCAAGCGGCAGGTTGATTTCTGCCGCAAACAACGAGAAGAAGATTTAATACTATTGAAACCCCAATCAGGTAAAACATGATGAGCAATCCAATTATTGAAAAGCTGCGCCAGGCAGTGGGCAATGAAAAAGTCAGTACTGAAGATTCCCTTTTGCAGGAACGCAGACACGACTATTCCTATATCAGTCAGCTCGACGACCTTCAGGGTCGTGGGGCACCGGTGGCGGCTTGTGTCGCCATGCCGGCTACTACGGCTGATGTGGTCAAGATCGTGAATACCTGCCGTGAGAACAAGACCCCGCTTATTCCTTTCGGCCTGGGGTCGGGTGTGGTCGCTGGTGTGATTGCTGATCCGGATAGTGTGATGCTGGACATGAGTGGTATGAAACGCATCCGTAAAATAGACACCCATAATCTGCTGGCCACGTTTGAGGCCGGTGTCAGGGGTTCAGACGCAGAAGCGGCACTGGTCAAACAGGGTTTGATGCTGGGTCACTATCCACAGTCCATTGATGTCAGTTCTGTCGGAGGCTGGGTGGCAACACGTGCCTGCGGCCAATTTTCAAGCGCCTATGGCAGTATCGAAGATGTCGTGATGGCCCTGGAAGTGGTGCTACCGAATGGTGAAGTACTGGAAACCCGCCAGACCCCTCGTGCCTCCGCAGGCCCAGACCTCAAAGAGATTTTTCTTGGCAGCGAAGGGACTTTGGGCATCATTACCGCAGTGACCTTTTCCGTACGCTGGCAAGCGGAAAAAAGGGAGTATACTGCTTTTTATGCCCCGAATATGGACACGGGCTTCGAATTCCAGCGGAATATCATGCAGCACGGCTGGGAACCTCCTGTCATGCGCCAATATGACGCCACAGAGGTTGCAAGGCTATTCCCGGATCAGCTCCGTGGAGAGGACAGCCTGCTAATTATGGTTCATGAAGGACCCGCCGGCAAAGTCGCCGCAGAAATTAAGGAGTGCCAGGAAATCGCTGTCGATCTCGGTTGTGATCCGGCCCCCACAGCAGTGGTTGAAAAATGGTTTGCAGATCGAAATCATGTGCCGACATTTGATGAGTTTCTTTCCCAGGGGGTGGTGGTGGACACAATTGAGATTGCTGCTGTCTGGGATAAAATCGGGGGTATTTACGAGGCCGCCCTGGCTTCCCTGAACGAGGTTGAGAACATGGTTAACGCCTCGGCCCACAGCTCACACTGCTATCGCTCAGGACTGAATCTCTATTTTACCTTTGCTGCTATCCCCACCGATTCCGAAGATATGGCGGATGTCTACCGCGATTGCTGGCACCGGGTGTTGGAAGCGACTCATGCTGGGGGTGGTGGCATTGCGCATCATCACGGCATCGGGCGTGTGCGACGGGACTGGATGCCCGCCGAGGTTGGAGATGCCGGCATGACAGTCCTGAGAGGACTGAAAAAGTCATTGGATCCGCAGGGAATCATGAATCCCGGGGTGTTGCTTAAATAGAACATGCCATTCGCAAGCATTGTGCGGTTCACCATAATGAAGACCCCGCCTTTTACAAAAGTTTGTCCGAGAAAGTTGAGAATCTGATCGATCAACATCAAGACCAATGGAAGAGGTTGGCGGAAGCGCTTGAAAAGCTGCGTACTGAAACTATTGCAGGCCGACAGACGGGTCGGGAGGGTATGAGCAAAGAAGCGACCACCTTCTACGACCATATTGCCAACAAAGCTTTTGCCGACGGGAACGTATCCACAGAATCCAAAGCCAAGCTGAAGGTATTGATGGAAACCATTGTTGGAACCCTCCAAGAGAGTATCAGCAGCTTTGACTTTTGGAACAATGCCGACAAACAAAAGAAGACGCGCAGTGAGATAAAAACAGCGCTGACTCTGACCGGAATCTTGGAATTGAAACAGAACCGCGAGCGGGTTGCCATTGAGATTATGAAACTGGCAAAGAACCGGCATGATGAACTAATTAAAGGTACCCAAGGAGGGGATAGAGCATGAATACAAGGCGTGTACGAGACATTGATTATCAGTTACTGCATGGTACTGATCGAAAAACAACCGACATCGTGATTGAGCGTAACGGCGC
>Ga0075122_10001264_pt1 | contig 18253 bp, 17 predicted proteins | sample AntAceMetag02UKB_FD_69790 | JGI IMG/M metagenome (GOLD analysis project Ga0075122, IMG submission 69790) | Saline lake microbial communities from Ace Lake, Antarctica - Antarctic Ace Lake Metagenome 02UKB | ecosystem: Environmental > Aquatic > Non-marine Saline and Alkaline > Saline | place...
GCTGGCTCTTTCTTCTTAAGAAGCTCTCTTAATTCTTCTTCTGTTACAATCTCCTGAGTGTTTCTTTTTATTAGCTCAAATCTCTCTTCTATGTTCATAATCTCCACCTAAGAAACAGAGATATATTCAATAATATATATACTTTACCAAGCAAAACATTTAAATACTACTACATCCACCGATATGACTATACAAGAGGTATAAATCTATCATATCGGGTGAATTTCATGGTTGAAGAAGAAGAGAAAAAATTTTCAAAACAACTCATCGGTAAGACGGTTGTTTCCAAAACAGGCAAGAGATTCGGTGAAGTAGGGGACTTAGTCTTCGAAACAAGGTCTGGAGAGCTTATACATCTGATTCTTGTTAATCCTACAAGTTATACTCAGAAGTTAGAACTGGAAAAAGATAAAGAAGGCAATATCTTAATCCCATTCTCAGCAGTAATTGCTATTGGCGACTTCATGGTCATAGCTGAAGAAGATATTATTTAATTTCTTTTTTCAATTACCTTTATATATCATTAATTCTCCCCCGAAAGTATGGAAAGCACGATTTGGACTGAGAAATATCGTCCACAAAAATTTGGAGAGGTTAAAGGCCAGATAGGGATAGTCAAGAGGACAAAAGCTTTTGTTGAAAAACAGAACATGCCCCATTTGATGTTTGCAGGTCCTGCAGGCGTTGGTAAATCTACATTAGCACTAGTCATAGCCAAACAGCTATTCGGAGATACATGGCATCAGAACTTTCTTGAATTAAATGCATCTGATGAACGTGGAATTGATGTTGTAAGAACCAAAGTCAAAGATTTCGCAAGAACCAGATCCATAGGAGAGGTCCCTTTCAAAATAATTTTCCTTGATGAATGCGACGCTTTAACGAGAGATGCACAGCAAGCATTAAGACGTACTATGGAAAATTACACAGCAACTACAAGATTTATTCTTAGCTGTAATTATAGTTCAAAAATAATTGATCCAATTCAATCAAGATGCACATTATTCAGATTCAGGCCTTTAGAAAAAGAAGAGATATTCAAAATCATAGACAAAATAGCAAAAGAAGAAAAATTAAAATTAAATGATGAAACTAAACAAGCTTTATTTGATGTAAGCAACGGAGACTGCAGAAGAGTTGAAAACATTCTCCAAAGTTGTGCAGTTGTAGATTCTAATATCACTCCTTCTTCAGTACATTCTATTGCAAGTGTGGCTAAACCAAAAGAAGTCAAAGAAACTTTGGACTTAGCAATAAATAAAAAATTCATTGAAGCAAGAAACAAACTTCTAGACATAATGTTAAAATATGGTTTATCTGGATTAGATATTATAAAACAAATTCAATCTGAGATTTGGAATTTAGATATTGAAGAAAGAGACAAAGCTGATTTGGTTGAAAAATGCGGAGAAGCTGAGTTTAGATTAAGTGAAGGCAGTGATGAATATGTTCAACTAGAAGCTTTGTTAGCTCAGTTTACAAAATATAATAAGAAATAATTAAGAGTAATTCGTTTCTGTATCGTTCATTATCTTCAAAATTTCATCTTTTGCAAGAGTATAATCTATACATCCTTCCCCATTCTGAATCATATCTCCTTCTTCAAGTTTGAATTTTCCCATCAGGCTTATGACTCTATCTACCAACCGGCCTTCCGAGAAAGGATTCATTACAACCTCAGCAGTCTTATAATGTCCTTCGATTAATCCATCTTTCACATTTAGAATCCAATAACATAATCCCAACTTTCCAGGGTGAAAAGAAATCCCATGGAAATATTCTGGTTTTTCGTTCATTCTCTAAAGGAAAGACAAATGATATTTAAATTTTGCTACTATTAAAAGAAAAAATAAAAAACCCTAATTGGGTTCGTTTCTAATTCTAACCGTTCTTTGAATCAGGTCTTTATATTTATACGAAAGTTCAAGTGTGACTTGCTTCGTAAATAGGGTTCCATCAGCTAGTTCATTAGACCTGCATGTTACAGAAGTTTTTCCATCATTGAACCTTGCAATTTCTGGATTACCAGCACTTGAGCAAGTAAATTCAATACCATTTCCTTCTCCTTCTGTGAGCTCAAATTTCAATTGGTCGTATAGATTACTGAATGTTCCATTAGGCGAAGCAACATCTCCTCCCCCCACATTTTCAATATCAAACCTCAAACCAATTCTTTTTGATCCAGATGGTTCTTGTGTAACTGTTGCAACGATAATCGGAGCACCTGAACTGAAAACTTCTTTTGTTTCCTGTAATTCACATACACTTTCATCTTGGAAGTCATATTTGAAGCATACTTTCGGAACTGCCGCATGTGTTTTATACAAATACACTACACTTGCAAAGAAATCTGCATCATAAAACAAACCAGTCATATCCGTTAATTTTGCTGTTCCGAAATTAATAGTTTCTTCTCCTCCTTGTTGATTGAGTTCAGAAATTTTTTCCAGAACATCTTCATTCTCTTTTTCAGGATCAGCAATATTGAATAACTGTGTGTCAATTCCTTGAATTGTAACAGTTAAATCTCCAATTGCAATAGCTTCCTCCCCTTTATTTTTAACAGTAACCTCTACAGGGAATTCATTATCAACCCAAACACTTTCTATTCCCTCATCTTCCATTCCCATCTGTTCAAATTCAGCAATAACTCCTTGCGTTCCACCGTAGAACGTTGGAGGGGTAGTTGTACTCCCTCCTCCAGTATCATTGCAACCCATAACAAACAACATGGCAATAACGCCAATTATTAGCAAAGCTTTACGAATCATTTTGATAACCTCCTAATCATACCCTCTTATTTGAATATTTTTTCTTATATAGTCTTTGTACGCATATCCTAATTTTACTTCTACAGGTGTTGTAAAAGCAGTTGTTCCACCAATTGGTGCAGTACAACTTACTCTTCCAAACCCATTGTTTAGTTTAATTCTTCCATTTGGTGTACAATCTGTCATAACCATCGTTCCAAGTTTTGCGTAATCCATATACACAACATCTATGTCTGCAGGAGAAAATCCTGTTGGACACTTACCATCAAAATATGCATAAGGATCTATGATTGTTCCGCCACCAACGTTGTTTATTGTAAATGTTAATCTTATACTATCCCTCATATTCACGACATTAACATGCGAAACAGAAACTGGTGCTCCCTGGCCACCACCAAATGATGCATCCTGTGTAATACATGGTTTGTCAGAATATGTTCTGTGTGGTTCAGGGTCAACACAAATTTTTGTAGATGCAAGAGTTTCATACAAATAACATGCATATACAACTAATGGAATTTCATATGTAGTTAATCCTTGAACATTAGCAAAACTTATTTCTCCTGAATTAAATTCAAGAATTTCATATCCGCCTTCTCTATTGAATTGGTTTTTTGCTTCATCTATAGTAAAAGGATAAGGTGTGCCGTAAGATGGTAAATTTCCAGGCGGGTAACTGCCTAAATTATTGTTTATTATATTAGGATCAAATCCAGTTATGTAAAGTTCTGCATCCCATATAGGCGATGTGCCTCTGTTGAATAATTCTACAGATATGGGGAGTATGTCATGTTCATAAACAATGTAAGGGGGATTTCCATCAAGTAATCTCATTTCCAGTCCTTGTGAACCTGTTCTAAAATTTACGTCCCCTTCTTCAGTCCTTGCATTCCCTGCACAACCTGAAACGAAAACTAACAGAACCAATACAACTATTACAAATATGTTTCGAGACCTCATTATGATGCTCTCACCAGTACTGACTAGTGAATCTCTTTTATTTAAAGGTTTCGTTTGTTTCCCTCTAATCTTTATCCAAGACTTTTTTGTATTGTAAATTCCTTAGAAATAGAGAAAGCATACCCATACAACAAATCCACTTCAAGTATTGAAGAGTATGCGCTTCCAGTATCTTCCAATCCTCCAATTAAGTTGCACATAGTCTTTGTTCTTCCTTCACTGTTTATTTTTACAGGATTAGGATAACATGAAAGCGGTTTGCTTGCAACTTTTGCCGAAACATCAACTGTACCAAATTCACTTTTTGAGAAATCTTCAGGTCCGCAGTATTTTTCCACACTTAAAAAGTCAATTACATTCCCTCCTCCCACATTTTCTATTGTTATCTCAAAGGTAGGTATGACCAAAGAAGGGTCATCTCTATCCCTAACTATACTCTCGCTGACATACGTGACTGCTACAGGTGCGCCCTGTCCCGAAAAACTTTTATCTTCCACATAACACGGTTTTTCTCCTTCAAGGAGATTATAAACATCTGGATCTATGCAAATGTTTGAAGACAACCTAGTTTCATATTCATAGCACGCACTAACAACAATTTGTGTATCATGTATCTTACTTAATTTATCAAGCTTTTTTGTTTTAAAATAGAACATTTTGACTCTTTCTTCTCCTTCCGGATTATATACAGATCTTCCCATTAAAAGCAAATTAAGATCGTCTCCCTGTATTTTTTCTAGGTAATCCTCTTCGTAAGAAAATACCATGACACCTCTGTTTATGTCAGAGGCACCGTAATTTTTTACAAGAATGCCAACAGGGATTTCCTGCAGCTCATAAACAAAATAAGGTGGTGCATTCAATAAAAATTCCATATATAATCCCTCAGAACCATAATATGGGTCATAAAAATCACCACCACCATAACAACCTATAACAAACAAAAAAATAATGACAGCGATAAGATATTTCATAATTTTTCTTCCTATTTTGTTTTATATAAAGCTTACGGCCTTTCCTTCACATAGAAAGTTTTGTAAGATGTTGCAACGTAATCATAGTCTACTATAACTCTTATGTATTTTGTAGAAATGGGAGAATCTCCAATGATGTCTGCGTAACTATACATGCCACATCTAATCGTTTGGAATTTTTCAACACTGCCCAGTTTCTTTTTGGCATCATCTACCAATTCATAAAACCTGCAGTTGTCACAATCCGTCTCACAATCATCATTGCCTTCACACCTTTTTATGCACCCGTCTGACTTTGCATCAGTCATATTATGGTCACATTCCCTTAATATAATTCCAAATGGAACTTGAATTTCAAGATCATTAATCTTCTTCACTTTTCCTTCCCATCTATTTTCTACAGTTATGCCAAGAACTGACATTCTTTCTCCACTTTTTTTAATAGGGATGGGTTGTTCATATGTCGTACCAATGCCTAATTTTATTGGGCCGTTAGTAAATACTGCCGTAGGGTCTCTGTCCCTAATCCCATATTCATCAAGCGGGTCAATATTTTGTCTTCTTAATGTCCTTAGTCTGTCAACACCCATGAAATATGCTTTATTATATCCTAAGGTCTGGAAATTGTAATCTGCCCAAAAGGTTATTTTTGCGACCCCTTTAGGGAGACTGCTAAATTTACAATCATAATCTAATTGTTCAAATGAATATATTTCATATTCTTCATCTTTACTTACTCTGTTTTCATCACCAAGAGTGGAATTACAACCAATTTTTACTGGTATAACATCTTCCAATGCTTTTCCTCTTACTGTTATCCAAAATGTAGCTTCTTCTCCAGCAATCATCAAAGGATCTGCGGATTGTAAATCCTCGAGGTATATTCCCAGCCGGGTATCTTTCTCACCTTCCTCTACCTGCCCTTCAAAATACCCACCAGTGGCATATGCAACTTGCTTATCCATGAAATTGCTCCACATTTCAGCAGGGTTGAATTTTTTTGCTGATTCAATAACTCCAGCGGTCGATTTGGCTATGTCTTCAACTATATCTTTAAATGTTTTTGGACCAACTAAACCACTATCTCCAAGAACATAGGGGGCAAAAAGATACAAAACAACACCTATCAATAATAATATCATAAGAAATTGAATAACAGGATTTCCTTTAACAAAATCTGACCTAAGAATCAGAATAATCCCTACAATAATTGCTGCTGGAATTAAAAAACTTGGATACATAAAAAATATTATTGCAAGAAATATAGCGGCTATAAACCAAGTCAATAAACCTCTCAACATCCTATGTTGCATGCCGTCACTTACACCATTTCTTACAGCACTAAATCCATTTTTAATATTTCTTCCAATTACAGAAGATACATTTTTCATAGAATCTGCAAAGTTACTTCCTTTAAATTTATTATAATGACCTTTTGCTTTACCAAGAAATCCTTTAATCGCTGCACCTCTGCCTCCTGGCCTACCTTCTGGACTATCTTCCATTTTAATGCAGCAAGAACTTAACTGCCCACCTCTTCAATCTCATTCTATGGGAGTTATCTCAACAATCAGCCTGGCCACATCAACCATACTCCCTCTAGGTTCAAGCTTGACCCAATTATCATCTTCTCTTAACACGTCCAACGCGACTGATCTTTCATACTTTTCATTATATGTGCTTATATATTTCTTGTGTCCGTTGACGGTCATAATAATCCTATATTCTTCATCCCCTACATACTCTTCGTAATCGGGATCGTAAATTCCTTTAACATTTTCATCCACAAATTCTACTTTTATCGTAAGATTTGCATCGTCATCTTCAATCCATTCAAGTTCTTCTTCCTTGATATCAAAGTAATACACAGGATAAGTTATATCTCTTAAATCTGTTCTGATTTCAACAAGATCAATCATATAAGTCCCCCCATCAGTATTAAATGTGAGGAGGTTTTCTCCTTTTTCAAGATATGCAGGTGCAAACTCAATCACATTAAGAAGCTGACAATCAGGAACCCCATAATACAGCTCTCTCGAATTAAGCATTATCTGAAGCATGCCTGCTGTTGCTTGATTGCAATCGGGACTGAATTTTAGCCTTGCTCTTTCTGCATTGTAAAACTCACTATTTGTAACGTAAAACATATTTCTGCTCTTTTGTTTTGAAATGTCAGTTATGTCGCCAATTATTTTCATATTTTCTATTTGGTATTCATTTGTCTTCCAGAATTTCCAACCAACTGACGATATGCTGAATTCTAACCTATTAGTTCTGGCAAGCATGCCGTCTGGCAGTTCAATTGGATCAGGATTGAAGGTATCAAGGTCTTTCTCATATATGATGTTCCCGTTTAACTTAATTGTTAATATTCCATCATGTTTGTAAGAGTTGAATGCAAGGAAAACATCTTCAGTGTTTTCTAAGTCCATTACTTCAAATACTTCTGTGTGGAACTTTTTCGTCATGACATTATTTTTCAATACAAAGGGGTTATATCCTTCAATTTCTGCTGAATCAGTAGTCTTGAAAAGCATGAAGCTTGTAATCTCATGAGAACATTCCTTCCCCCTACAATCAGTTATATCTAAGACATCTAGTCTTCCAGGGCTTTCACTTAAAATCAATCTATATTCAGTATCGTTATCATTATTATTTGTTTTATTATTATCATCGTATGGGTCAAGATCATCGTCAAGAAGTTCCTCTCTTATGTCTGCAGGAAGAAATAATACATATAATATTATGAAAAGTCCAACCAGAGCTACAAGGGCGGCTGCACCACCAGCTGATTTGGCCTTCCTAGTTCTGATTCTCATGAATATTTCTCAGGATTCCTCTATTTATATTATTTTCTATTTCAGAACTGATAAAACGATAGAAACTATGTTCTTAGGAACATATCCCTTTTGTCCTTTGTCATCTCAGATACGTTTTTTAATATGTTTTTGTCGTATTCTTTCTGCTCAATTTTTCTTCTTGCCATGACAATTTTTTGCACATCAATTGCCTTTTCAAGAAGAAATTCGCTGTTTTCCGTTCCAATTCCCTTTGTCAGATTCATGAATGATGGAATATCTTCTGTTATGTTTCCATAAAGATATGCATTTACCCCAATAACCTTGCCTGTGAATATAGAGGTATTAATTGCGGTTTTTGTATTATCTCCAATTACACATCCAAGAATTTGCTCTCCTGTATCCACTTTATTTCCTTTACCATCGATTACTTTTATTTTTCCATAAGTATTCTTTAAATCACTATTTGTTGTTCCTGCACCTAAATTAACCCAGCTTCCAACAAAAGAATTGCCTAAAAAACCATGATGCTGTTTATTAGAATAATCCATAATCACACTACCTTCAACTTCTCCGCCAATCTTGCAAACATTTCCAATAGCAACATTGTCCTTTATAGACGCATGATCTTTTATTACTGTATTTTTCCCCACATAAACTGGACCTTTTATGTAGCTGAAAGGTAGAATTTTGCATCCATCATCAAGAACAACATTACCTTCTTCTGTGTCAAATACAACATTTTCACTAATAACAACATCTTTTCCCGTAGAAACACCTTTTTTTAGTTCTTTAAAAGACTTTGATTTTAACTCAAGATTTTCTTTACATAATTTCTTATTCCATATAATAATTTGATGAGGATATTCTATTAAATCTAATTCTCCTTCAATATTTTTCATATTTTTTAAAGATGGAACAGCTGAGGCATCGATGATTATCACATTTTCACTAAGTTTTTCATTTTTAATCTTTACACTTTCAGAAATATAATCTCTAACTTTATACCCGATTTTTGCATTTGGGAAATGTTCCTTAATCATAGAATACAAAGTATATCCCCCAATAAGAATATCAAATGCAGGTCTTGTTAGTGCAATTGGATAAAGTTTTTCAACATCCTTCTCAACAATCATGATTTCCATTTTATTCCACCGTAACTGATTTTGCAAGATTTCTTGGTTTGTCTATTTCACAATTTCTTTTCTTCGCAATTAAGTAAGCCATCATTTGCAATGGCAGTACTGATAAAAAAGGGGTTAAAGATCCTAGTGTATTAGGGATGTAAACTACATGATCTGCGAGTTTTTTTATTTTCTCATCTTTTTTAGTTGCCACTGCTATAACAACTCCCTTTCTTGCCCTAACTTCTTGTATGTTTGAAATTACTTTCTCATAAGAATCATCTTTTACACATATGAATACAGAAGGCATTTCTTTGTCTATTAAAGCTATAGGACCATGTTTCATCTCTGCAGCAGGATATCCTTCAGCATGAATATAACTTATCTCTTTAAGTTTCAATGCACCTTCTAGTGCTATTGGATAATTCACACCCCTGCCCAAAAATAAAGAATTGTTCTTTGAATAATGTTTTTTTACTATTTTCAATACATCTTTCTGCTCTTTCAATACTTCTTCCATCATATCTGGCATCTTTTCGATTTCTCTTAGTTTTTTAGCTATAGCACCTTTTGTAAGAGTTTTTTTAACAGATGCAAAAAATAATGATAATAACAATAATACAGATAATTGTGTTGTGAACGCTTTTGTTGAAGCAACTCCTATTTCAGGACCTGCCCTTGTATACAATCCGATATCACTTATACGATCTATAGTGCTTCCAACAACATTACATAAGGAAATAACTTTAGCTCCTCTTCCTTTTGCTTCTTTTATTGCAGCAATTGTATCAGCCGTCTCACCACTTTGGCTTATAGCTATAACAACCGTTCCCTTTTCTATTAACGGGTCTCTGTACCTAAACTCTGATGCATATTCTACTTCAACAGATATCTTCGAGAAGGATTCAAACCAATATTCACTAACTAATCCTGCATGCCATGATGTTCCGCATGCAATGATGATTATTTTTTTTATTTTGTCAATGTTTTTTATAGCATTTCCATTTAGATACTCATTAAACCTTAATTTTCCATTTTTTAAGTAACTGTCAACAGTTTCCTTAACAACTTTTGGCTGTTCGTATATTTCTTTAAGCATGAAGTGTTCATATTTTCCTTTCATTGCTTTTTCTACATCAAGATCTGTCTTTTTTATTTGTTTCTTTATCTCTTTACCATTAAAATTATAGAATTTAACCTTGTCATCAATAACGACAAGGTCTTTATCATCCATGAATATGATTTCTTTTGTGTAAGGGAGGAATGAAGGTATATCCGAGGCAATGTATGTTTCGTCTTTTTTTACCCCGATAACTAATGGGCTTCCGTTTCTAGCAGCAATAATAACATCACTTTCTTTGTCTATTGCAACAAATGCGAAATTCCCTTCAAGCATTTTTACAATTTTCTGTACAGATTTCACAAAACCAAGGTTTTTATATTCATATATCAATTTTGGAATGATTTCAGAGTCAGTTTCAGAATAAAATCTCTTATCTTTTATTTTTTTCTTCAGAGCTTCATAATTTTCAATTATCCCATTGTGAACAACATAAAATCTTCCAGATGAATCGTGATGAGGATGTGAATTCTTTTTTGTTACTTTCCCATGTGTTGCCCAACGAGTATGCCCGATACCTATTCTTGAATTGGAGGGTTTTTGTTTCTTTGCATCAGATATCTTACCAACATGCTTCTCAACAATTATTTTTTTGTCTTCTTTAACGGCAATACCCCATGAATCATAGCCCCTATATTCTAATGCTTTGAGGCCATCGATAATCTTTCCTTTGCAGTTTTCCTTTCCTTTATATCCAAATATTCCGCACATAGTATCCCTCATATTTTATTAAGTAGTTCAGGCAAATCCTCATAATTATTTATTGAATAATCAGCCCTGTTATCCTTCTGACCGAAGCAAATGGTTGCTGCACCCAAGGCTTTAGCTATTTTTAGATCTTTTTCATAATTATCTCCAATAACCAAGCATTCATTCGGCTCTATATTAAATTTTGAAAATACTTTTTCGTAATATTCTTTTGATGGTTTCATCTCGCCAATTTTATCAGAAGTTATGATTGTATCAAACTTCCCATCGATTTTAAACTTCTTGAGTTTAGGAAGAGTAAGATCAGAACCATCTTCACTCATTATCGCAAGTTTATATTTTGATAGAGAAGGAAGTATGTTTTTCAAACCAGGCATGATTTCTATATTGTTTATGAGTGTTTTCATAAATACATCAAACCCTCCAGTCACACCATTGAACTTATTCTTTTTAGCAAGTAGGTTGTACGAGTATTTCCTTGTCCTCTTCTTAGGATCTTTGTTGTTAATTAATAACTTGACAATTTCTTTCCATTCATTATACAATTCTTCCGCTTTTCTGTTAATTTGTTTTGAAAAGAATTTCATAGCTTCCATATCAGCTTTCTTCGCTACGTTTTTTGTTGCATAAATCGTATTATCGGCGTCAAACAATATAGCTCTTATTAATTTATCACTTACAATGTCTTTCGTGATTATTTTTTTCGGAAAAACCATCTTACCAGGCAATGATTTGAGATTATCCATAATCATTACCCCCTTTCCTGTGAAAATTCCCGCTTTCTTTATTGTAGGATCGACATATCTTCCCTTCACATACATCTTTATTTCTTTCCCTTCAACAATAGTTCTAAAATTATCTCCAATCATGTTATCTCTTCCAATTACACTTGCTTCGATAAGGCAATTTTTCCCTATCTTGCTTCCTTCCATAATGAACGAGTTTTTTATTACACTCCCCTTTCCTATAACTCCATTTACAGAACTATAACCTTCAATAATTACATTTTCTCCAATAACTGCATCAGGACACACATATGAATCTGAGCTTATCTTTACATTTTTTGCTATATTTCTGCTTTCTACATCTGCTCCAAATCTTTCTACAAGTAATTTATTTGTTTCGAGTATGTTCCAAGCTCTTCCCAAATCAAGTCTTTTTGCGTCTGTTACCCAATAACTGGCCTTACCACCAGCGCTTAACACATGCTGTGGTGGAGGAACTTCTTTCTCAAACATATCTTTCTCTAGTCCTTTAAAGAAAAATTCAGAATTGAGGATACTTAATCCAACATAAGCTTTGTTAGAAGGAACAGTATCTTTTGGCTTTTCAATTATCTCAACAGCTTTACCTTTTTCAAATCTCACCATCCCATATTCATGGGGATTTTTTTCTTCCAATCTTAATGTAATGACGGCATCACTTTTTTCATTTTTGTATATTTCCAATATACTCTTTACTTCATCTTTTGATGAAATGCTATCCCCATATTTGAGAAGAAAATCACAGTCTTTCAAGTATTTCTTTGCTGAAAGAATTGCATTGCTAGGTCCCTTCTGCTCTTTCTGTAGAATAAACTTTATCCCGCGGCCTTTAAAATGATTTTTTATCTGCCCAATATTAGATTTGTTGCATATAATTATGATATCTTCAATTCCATTTCTTAAACATTCATCTACATGGTATTCAAGCAATGGTTTTCCTAAAAAAGGAATCATGATTTTAGATTCAGAAAATGAAAAGGGTCTCATCCTCTTTCCATCTCCAGCAGCTAATATGACTGACTTTAATTTTTCTTTTTTCTTTACAAGAGACAAAATAACCTTCACTGTCTTTAATGAATCATGTCTTATACTGCTTACCTTATTCCATTCCTTTTCTTTCATCTCTTTCTTCAAAATATCTTTTTCTATTACTTCAATACCAAGTTTTTTTATCATATTTATATCAGTTTTTATAAGATATCCTCCTTCTTTTCCATACTCTTTCATTATTTTCTTTGAAGGAATATTATTATTAAGAAGTACATAATCTATAGAATCACCACTATACTTCATAATCTCTTCTACATGCCTGACAGTGTCGTAATTGTCAGTCTGTCCGGCTTGCGTAATCATATTACAAACAAATATCTTTTTTGCTTTTGATTCACTGACTGCTTTTCTTAAATTAGGCAATAAGAAATGTACTAATATGCTTGTGTATAAGCTTCCAGGTCCAATAACAATGACATCAGCTTTTTTTATCGCAGAGATAACTTCTTTCGGGGCTTTTGCTTCTTTATCCTTCATAAAAAGTCTCTTTATAGGGGCTTTATTTGGGGTTCTAACGTTAAGCTCTTCTTCAACGATGGAACCATCTTCCAATTCAGCGCAAACATGAGTATTGCTTAATGTCGAAGGCAAGACTTTTCCCTTAATCTTCAAAATTTTCCCTGCTTCTTTAACAGCAGAGAACATATCTCCTTTAACCTTTGAAAGAGCCGTTAGAAAGAGATTTCCAAAACTCATCCCTTCATAGTCTCCCTTTTCAAATCTGTACTGAAACAAATCTCTCAAGAGTGTTTCAGATTCAGATAAAGCAACTATGCAATTTCTTAAATCTCCTGGTGCAAAAATATCAAAATTTTTCCTTATTATCCCTGTGGACCTTCCAGAATCTGTAACAGCGACGACAGCAGTAATATTACAGTCAAATTGTTTCAATCCTCTAAGTATCTCTGACTGTCCACCACCTCCACCTATACATACAACGTTAATTGCCATGTGTTCTTGTGTGTTGGACAAGTATTAATACTTTATTAAAAAATATCCTATAATATAATTTAAAAAAAGTCAGAAAACACCTTGAAAAGAGAATATAAGAAGTATTAATATCTCATAAAAAGAAATAAGGAAGATTAAGCCTTCAAATACATATTAAAGTCCTATTCTGTCATAAAAACTAGAGTACCATTATAGAATTCTATAAGAATATTATAAGATTTCTTATAATAATAAAAAAATATATAAACAACTAAAATATATTAGCATTATGCCAGATACGTTTATTGTAAGAGAAGGAGAAAATGGAAAAGAATATTCTAAATCACTTCTTCTCGATGATCCGTCATCGCTGAAGCTCATAAATCATGAAGTAAGGATAAAAATTCTCGAACTTCTTTCAAAAAAACCAATGTATGCTGCAGAAGTAGCTAGAGAATTAAAGATGCATGAACAGAAAGTTTACTATCATATTAAGCAGTTGATTAATGCTGGTGTGTTAGATGTTGTAGAGAGAGAAGAGATTAGAGGAACAGTTGCTAAGAAATATGCTCCAAATAGTCTCAATTTCACAGTGTCATTAGGCGGAGAATGGAACCCTTTATCACAAATAAACAAACCAGATATGGATTCAAAACTATCATCATTTCTTGAAGGGTTTATGGACAACAATCAGATGAATTTCCGTTTCGTCGTCGGTAGCCCTGATCCGCATGGAGAGTTTAAAGCATATTCAAGAGATGGTCATTATGCTGTTGATCTCTCCCTCTTTATAGGGAACCTTGCTAAACTTTCAGATAAGTTCTCAGTCATGCTTGATGTAGATGTCAAGAAGGAAAAAGAACAGGGAAATAACCTAATACTCGTAGGGGGTCCTGTAACTAACACCATCGTCGCTGAGGTAAATGACCTCCTTCCAATAAAATTTAGCGATAGCAGGCCATGGGGCATTAAAAGCACAAGAACATCAAAAGAGTACACAGACGACACAATTGGCTTAATAGCTAAAATACCGAATCCTTTCAACGACAAGAACAGTATAATCGTCCTCGCTGGTATAAGGTTTATAGGCACAAAAGCGGCTGTATTAGCTCTTACGAGGCATTACAAGCAGCTTCTCAAGACATATACAGGCCAGAGAAGCTGGGCAGCCATTGTACAGGGATTTGACATGGATGGAGACGGAAAAATTGACAATATTGAAATACTAGAATAGGTGCAAAAAATGAGGTTTATCGACGATAAAAATATCAAAAAATGTAAGGAAAAAGGCTTAATTTCATGGTGCCTATCCCTTTATCCTCACTTTTTCATATGTAATATTTATAAAAGGTGGTATAAATGTTGAATCTTTTCAGAAAACCAAAAAATGAGGTAATGAGGCTAAGCAGACATCTAAACTTTGCCTTCTCTAAGCTAGACGGTGACGTAGCTAAAGTCCAGCAGTGGATAACACATCTCCACGAGAAAAACACACACCTGGAGCGATCACACAGCACTCATTTAGATGTCACAAAAAGGGAATTGTCGACGATAAACAAATGGATTCACCACTTAAACAACCACAATCTTGAGCTCCAGAAGTACCTAAAAGAGCTTACAAATCATCTGATATCCCTTCAGAACAAAGATACTGAGCTTCTCGAGAGAATCCATATTCTTGAGAAGGAAAGCCAAGGACATTCAAGGACATTACAAAGGACAAGTCAAGGACAAGTCAAGGACATGTCCTTAGAGCAAAAAAGAGAAGAAATGCCTAAAAAACAAGAGAAAATTGTATCAATAAACAAATCTACATTAAACGGAGCACAGTTAGAATTACTAAATGTATTCTATGAAACTGACAGACCATTGAGCTATAAAGAACTCGCTAATATAGTCGGTAAAAAAGAAAAAAGTATAAGAAATTTAATTTATGAGATAAGAGAAAAAGGAATAAAAGTAAAAAACAGATTTGTTGGATTAAGAAAAAAAGGATTCTTTTTAACGAAAGAAGAAAAAATACAACTAACAGGAAGATAAGAAGTGTAATGTCCTTGAGGACATGTCCTTATGTCCTTTAAGGACAGGACATTACGGGACATTCAAGGACAAGTCAATTTGTGTTTTTTTAACGCTTTAATCGCATTTTTCACAGAATTCTTAATATCTTTTGAAGTGTCAACAGATTCAACAACATGGCCTTCTTCAACAGCCTCGATAAGGCATGTTTCAAATATCTCGCTGTCAAGGTTTTCTCTAATCTTCTCCTCAAGGTATTTTCTCTCAATAAGCCTTTTCTTGAGTACAGGCAGATCTGTTTTACAGACGAGGCATATAAGGGCATTCTCTTTAGGCACAAAGTGAGATAAATGGCCCTCTACAATCACTGTACCCTCACTTTTTTTAATCCCCTTAACTAAGAGAGAGGTCAATTTTTTCACATCTACAGGGTAAGTTTGCCTTCTTTCGTCAAATTTCTCGAAAAGACTGTGCTTTTTAGCAAAAATAGTCGTGGAAATAACGTCCTTTTTAAGTAAAAGTGAGAGTTCCTTTGCTAATATCGTCTTCCCCGTGCAAGGAATACCTGTGATAAGGATAGCTTTTCCCATCATTTCATACCTGAAAAAGCTCCCAAAGCCGTTTTAAGCCCTTCTGAGAGCGTTTTCCCTTCTTTTGGAGGGTTCATTAACATATCCTTCAGCTTTTCAGAACTGATGAAAACCCCGTTTTTTGGGGTTTCAGAGGAAAAAGTAAGACTTTCATCATACGTTCCAGTCAATATAGTCATGTTGTATCGACTTTTTTTAGAGTAATCTTTATACGTCCCAGATCGCTTTAATCCGGTCAACGTGCCAAATTCACTGCCCAGGAGCCTGTATGCAGCTTCCTCTACACTCTCCCCCAAAGCAAGATTACATAAAAGTGAGTCAAAGTTATCACCATCTCTGACGAGAAAGCGGTCTTTATCGTCTTTTAATAATATAACGGCCCCTCTTCTTGTGAGGTTATAATTTTTAGTTTCTTCTACAGAAGCGATACCCATTGTTTCATCTGCAGGAGAAACAACCTCTGTATACGTGTTTTTTAAAAAAGTGAGAGTTTCACATACCTTTTTATCGTCTATTTTCTTTATAGAATCCCTAATGTTATGCCAACTTATCCTAATCAAATGGCTTTCGGGGCTTAATCTTCCCTCCCAGTTACCTATAAGAACAAAAAGTGAGCTTTCATTCTGCTTTAAAATTTCAAATTCCTCTACATGGATCTTCAAAACTTTTTTAACAGCGTCGATAATACTTGTTTTTTTCGTATCGGCAAGTTTTTTCGTAGGGAGTGAGACTTCACCTTTCTCTAGATTTGTTTGAAGAGCTAATTTTCTATCACTATAAACCAAAAAATATCCCTGCACCATAAGTGAGGATTATCTTGTGGAGGTATATAAACTTTTTCAAATTATACGTTTTTTAGGCACTATCATATTAGTTCTTTTTCGTCACCTTTCGATGACTTTTACAGACGAGGAATATTATTATTAAAGAAATTAAAGATATCAAAACAGGTACAATTTCCAACGCTTTTTGGTCAGTTGAAGTATACACAATTGAGAGCATACTCAGAGTTACATTTTGGGTTTATTATTCTTTTCCCTCAAGAATCCGGAACTCTTACGTAAAGATTTCAAAAAGCATTGTATCAGAAGTTACAAAAAAATGGACTGTCTTTTATTTTTCTACGAAGGATTTAATAAAAATTCTCTCTCATTTTTGAAAAACAAAAACTATATAAAGACGATTTCCATAAAAAATCGCATCGTTACGACGGAGGTCAAATACAATGGCAGAAAAAGTTGTTAAAGTTGGTATAAAAAGAGAAGAAGGATGGCTTTACTTTATCGATAAAAAAGGAGATATCTCGAGGGTAAGAATGGCCAGAGGCGGTAAGAAAAAGAAGAAAACAGTTAAGAAAAAAGCTGTGAAAAAGAAAACAGTTAAGAAAAAAGCTGTGAAAAAGAAGATCGTCAAGAGAAAGGTCGTCAAGAAAAAAGCAAAGAAGAGAAGATAATTACACTCATTGTTTTATTATTTTTCTTTTTTGTTTCTTATTCTTTTTGTCTTTGTAGTCATTCCACGATACTCATAAAAGTATTTATAGAGGTAAAATGATTTTCATCTGAGGTGGTAGAGACATGGGTTTCTTTAAAAAGTTCTTAAACAAAGAAGAAAAACCAATTGCAGGACAGAATTTGGATGAAGCACCTATGCCAGTCCCAGAATCACATGAAGAAGTTCCTTCTGCACCAGCCCCTATGGCATTAAATCTGACATCTCCAGAAAAAAATATTGTTGATGTGCCCCCAGTACATGAGGAAGTTCCAGCTCCACCTGAACATGAGATGGAACATCCAGAACCGAATATTCCAACTCCATCTGGTGAAGAAATATATTCCACTCCCTCAGAAGATTTAACTCTTCCTCCACTTCCAGGACAACAGGGAGAAGAACTGCCAACATTTGCGCAGAAATTTGGAACTCACCCAGAGGGAAATGAAACACCTGCCCCTCCAATTGACGTCAGCGAGCAGGAAAAATCAGTAGACGAACCTTTTGAATCAATACCTTCCAATATGGAAGATTACGAAGAGGACAATCCTTTTAAGGAATCAACAACAGAAAAACATATTGAACATATTGATAAAAAAATAGAAGAGCATTTAGACGATGACTTTTCTTTCACTGGATCAAAATCAGTAGACGAACCGAAGGAAGAGATTAAAGAAGAACTTCCAGAAGAAGAACTTCCAGAAGAAGAACACCCTATACAGGCGGAGTTAGACAAACCTCTGTTCGTTAATATAGAACGGTGTGAAGGGGTATGGGACATCATAGCTGATATAGGAGCAATAATAAGAAACAGCGACCAAATCGACCATTCTCTTAAAGAAATAGACAGAAAATCTGACAGTGTGTATGCAAAGTGGAAAGGAACATTAGAAATGATAAATTTAAACTTATTTAATATAAACAAGAAAATTTTTGGGTGATATAAATGCAAAA
>Ga0075122_10001265_pt1 | contig 18252 bp, 16 predicted proteins | sample AntAceMetag02UKB_FD_69790 | JGI IMG/M metagenome (GOLD analysis project Ga0075122, IMG submission 69790) | Saline lake microbial communities from Ace Lake, Antarctica - Antarctic Ace Lake Metagenome 02UKB | ecosystem: Environmental > Aquatic > Non-marine Saline and Alkaline > Saline | place...
ATTGTCCCATTCCGGACGCACCAATCCTAAATAAATCCCTTACCGTTCAACACACCACAGACCACCCAAAACAAGGTATCAGGTAGTAACTGATTTTTGTCCCACCTATTGTCCCATTCTGGACGCACCAATCCCCGAAAATAATTAAATTTCCAAGGCAGCAACAAAAACAGATTAACACAAAAGAAATCTTTAGCAATCAGTATTTTACGCTGATTGTTAAAAGTTCTTGTACTGAGCTGCTGATTTTTCTTGTACTGAACTACTGATTTAATTACACTATAAGGAAATAGGTCACATTGAGAGGTCACATCAGGTTGTTTTTTAGAATGTTATCTCATTGATATATATAACTATTTCAAGTGGTGTCGGTTCCCGCCACCTCCACCATGCGTCCGCAACCATATGTAATAACTGATTTATTGAACAAGTAAATTCTTTGAGAATTCATTCAAGGGAGTTTTCTGATCTTTTTTCCATAGCAAAGCTAAAGCTTTCCCCCTTTGTTCCTCAGTGCTGACGAATCTCACAAGCAAACTTCAGAAATCCCGGTACTTTGTAAAGCCTTCATTCGCAGTGCTTCACACAAAATTCGGCAACCCTAATTGTTGTTATATTGTTGATTGAAGAAAAGCTTCAACGCAATTATTGAGGATTTGTGGATTGTTGTGGATTGAAAAAGGGAGTTATTTGGTGTACTTGAGGATGGTAACTATCTGAAATTGAATGGCGTCCCCAGCAGGACTCGAACCTGCAGCTGAGGATTAGGAATCCACTGTTTTATCCAGCTAAACTATGGGGACACCTTCCCTGTGGAAGTTGCCAGTTTGGCGACTGGCAACATGTTTGGTGCGTTACTACTAGTCAAGCGCCTTGATTGAAAGCTTGAGCTTGCCACGTTTGTCCTGGCCGATGGCCTTGACTTTCACCACCTGTCCTTCGGTGAGCACGTCCTTGACCTTGTTGACCCGTTCACTGGAGATTTCGGAAATATGCACCAGGCCCTGAACGTTGGGCAGGATCTCGACAAAAGCCCCGAAGTCAACGATGCTGACCACGGTACCGTCATAAATAGTTCCGATCTCAACTTCTTGTGTCAGTTCTCGAATCAGTGCCAGCGCGTGCTCTGCGCTTTTCTGATCAGCAGAGGAGATATTGATGATACCGGTATCATCAATATCAACCTTGGCGCCTGATTCTGCTTGAATGCCCTTGATGATCTTGCCACCCGGACCAATGATATCCCTGATTTTCGTGGTGGGGACTCTGTATTGAATGAACCGGGGTGCATTACTGGCGATAGAGCCTCTGGAGCTTTCGATGGCTTTGGCCATTTCGCCCAGGATATGCAGTCGTCCTTCATTGGCTTGTTGCAAGGCTTCTTTGATCAAATCGGTGGAGAGTCCATCAATCTTGATATCCATCTGCAGCGCAGTGATTCCTTCCGCTGTACCCACGACCTTGAAGTCCATGTCTCCGACATGGTCCTCGTCGCCTAAAATATCTGTCAGGATCACGTTCTTTTTCCCGTCTGTGACCATTCCCATGGCGACTCCGGCTACAGGCGCTGCGACAGGAACACCGGCATCCATCATCGAGAGGGACCCGCCACAGACACTGGCCATTGAGGATGATCCGTTGGATTCAGTAATTTCTGAAACCACGCGGATGGTATAGGGGAATGATTCTTTGCTGGGTAGTCCACTGCGCAGTGCTCTTTCTGCCAAGTGACCATGACCGATCTCTCGTCGTTTGGGAGCGGCCGCTCTCCAGACTTCACCGACTGAGTATCCCGGGAAGTTATAATGGAGATAGAAATGTTTGTATGAAAGCCCGTTGGGGTCATCCACCATCTGCTCGTCGTTCTTGGTGCCCAGAGTGGTAACCACAATCGCCTGAGTTTCGCCCCGGGTGAACAGCGCTGATCCGTGAGCCTTGGGCAGGATGCCAATTTCGCACTCAATCGGTCTGACCTCGTTCGCGGCTCTGCCACCGATCCGTTTCCCGTGTTTGAGGATATTCTCCCGGATCACTTCTTTTTCCAGGTCGTAAATCAGCTCTTTGACATCTGCTTCCGTAATCTCCTTATCTTCGTCCACCAGTTTTTCACAGGCCTCCTCTTTCAGAGCCTTAAAAGCGTCTTGTCTTTTCATTTTGTCCGAGATGTCCACAACACCCTGGACTTTTTTGCGGGCGAACTTTGAGACAATCTTCATCAGGCTGCTCTTATCAGCAGGCGGTTCCACGGTTCTTTTAAATTTGCCAATCGCTTTCTGAAGATCCTTCTGCAGCTTGATGAGTGGCTGCACCGCATCATAACCAAAATCGAGAGCTGCAACAATCACATCTTCACTAACCACTTTGGCGCCGGCTTCCACCATGACGATAGCGCCTTCTTTTGCTACCATGAACAGATCCAGTTCGCTCTCTTCCAGCTGTTTGGGAGAGGGGTTGATCAGGAATTCGCCATCAATGAGCCCTATGTTCACACCTGCTATTGGTGTTTCATAGGGGATGTCTGAGATCAGTAACGCTGCTGAAGCACCCAGCATGGCCGCTGAAATGGTATTGGCTTCGTCGTCCCAACTCATCACCGTTGCAACAACCTGGGTCTCTGAGGAGTAGCCTTCTGTGAAAAGAGGGCGTAGCGGCCGATCAATCATACGGGACGCCAGGATCTCCATTTCAGAAGGCATCCGTTCCCGTTTGATAAATCCACCTAAAATCCTACCCTGAGAGTAGGTTTTAACCTGATAAACACAGGTTAAAGGGAAAAAGTCCAGCTTGGACTTGGACGTCTCTGCTGTGGCAGCTACCAGAACGGTTGTGTCCCCGTAGGTCACCATGACGGATCCGTTTGCCTGCTTGGCAATCCGTCCGGATTCCAGCGCCAGCTTTTTTCCGTTATAATCTATTTCAATTTTTTTCATTTTATCATTTGTTGTTGGGTGCCTTCAAATCGCCTTTTCCCATTTTGAGTATTTTTTCGGTATAGTTGTCCGGAAAAGCTATTTCCTTCATCAGATTCCCCTACTCTCTTTTTTGAATCAGGAATAGGTGGAAAGAACTCTTCTGGGCAACTATAGATTGAGGCTTGAAGTGGGAAATTCAAAGTCGATTTTGAAAGCACACGGTCCGTTTATTAGAATGGTCAATTTTGATCTTCAGGTGGGTCGAAGATTTGACTGTCTCAGCCATGGCTGAGTTTGTCAGAAAGGGAGGCGGGGATGCCGAGCGCTTTCTGTTGCTCTCCCCCCTGGAAAACCACTAATGCAGCGATCCGGGGAGAAAACCTTACAAACAGTCCTACTTTCGAAGTCCCAGATCCTTGATCAATTCTCGGTACGCGTTAACGTTCTTGCTTTTCAGATAGTTCAGTAGATCACGTCGGCTACCAACCAACTTCATCAGTCCACGTCTGGAATGGTGATCATGTTTATGTGTCTGAAAATGCTCGGTTAAATAAACGATGCGGGCTGTCAACAGGGCGACTTGAACCCGTGTTGAGCCGGTATCGTTTTCATCTTTGCCGTACTTCTTGATAATTTCTTTTTTATCTTCAATCGTTAGCATGTCTATTCCTATCCAGCTTAATTATATCAGAACATCTGATGGGTGAAATGTGCCATGACCATCCTGGCTGAATTCGAGACGGCCGATCGCAATAATGCGATTCTGTTGATCTTTCACCAGAGATTTTGAAAAATGTTTCCCTTTATCTGAGAGACAAAGAGCGTCAGGTGTAACCGGAATGGATCTCCCCTGACCGAGATGCGCTATCGTTTCCGGCGATTGAGTGCTGATTATGTGCCACTCAGTAAACAACCATTGTGGATCAATGAAGCATTTCTGTAAATCAATTTTGTTTAATTTAATGATTTCGTCTAGTTTTACAGCATTTTTGTCAGAGAAGAACTGGCCACAGGCAGTACGAGTCAGCGCGCTCATATAGGCTCCACTGCCGACTTTTTCTCCCAGATCGCTGACAAGCGTTCGGATATAAGTTCCTTTTGAGCAGTGGACATCAAAACTCAGCTCAGGCAGATTGCACTCAATGTTCTTTATCCAATGGATCGTAATCTCCCTGGGTTTCCTGGCAATGGTTTCCCCTTTTCGGGCATATGTATAAAGCCTTTTACCCCCAACCTTCACTGCCGAATGCATCGGGGGAATCTGTTCGATCTCACCCGTAAAACCCTGCAAAGCTTTTACGATCGATGAGTTACTGCAATCGTCCGGGATCGGAACAGCGGTGATCTCTCCCTCACGGTCCATGGTGGAGGAGACCGCACCCAGGCGGGCCTGCACAGAATAGGTCTTGTCGTCCAGGTTAAAATGCTGGATCAGCTTGGTCATTTTACCGAGAAATAGCGGCAAGACTCCCTCAGCCATGGGATCCAGAGTACCCAGATGACCGATTTTCTTCTGGCCACTGACCTGCTTGACCTGCCGGATCACACCATATGATGTAATCCCTGCAGGTTTGAAAACATTGAGAATTCCGTTCAAAGAAAAGGCTCCGGTGATCTATTACGAATCGAGATTCATATCGGGGTAAGGGCTTGTCAAATCAAGATTAACAGGCTTGTCAAATCCGGGGATCTTCATCGACTTGTCCGTCATGTCCAGATGGTCGTCATTCAGTACCCGCTCACTGTCCTTATAGATGGGATCGGTTAGCCCGCGGATCGTGTCCTGGTCATACTGCTGCGCTTTCTCGACTACCGGTTCGTTCAGGGCTTGATATGAGTTGATCGCGCTGCCGCCATGTTTCTTTTCGATCATTTTTAACGTGACCTGGGGTGACAGAATCACACCGGTTGCGTTATTCCCGCCAAACCCTTTTGAATTAATAAAGGCAACGTCTGTACCGTCAGGGCCAACATCAATATGCTCTTTGCTGAACCTGAGGTTGCTGGTCTCGACATCTTCCGCGATCTGATCCAGAGTGAAGATCCCCGGGATCAACCCATATTTCCATGTGCCGAGTGCCGTCACGATCTGGTCCCCGGATGCGGGCGTCAATGGATGCCCCAGATAACACTTGATCGCTGAAATCGGCCAGTTTTTAATTCCAAATGCTTTGGCAATTTCGTTGAGCCCACGGGATTCAGTCGTGCGATTAAGTGGGGTGCCGGATCCATGTGCCGACATGAAAGTACGGTGTCTTAACCGATCTTCTCCCAGTATGGCCCGTGCCAAAGCCAACGCTTTGGCCAGGGTTAAATAGTTGCCAAAACCCGGTGAAGAGATGGATTTTTTGAACCCATCCGCCTTGATGAAGACATCAGCGATAGAGCCGAATACTTGAGCGCCGGTCTCCAGCACCAGTTTGTCGTCGAACAGTATTATGTATTGAGAAGATTCCGCCAGCGTAAAGCCGCAGTTCTCGCCAAAAGGGCGACAGGATGTCGCCCTGTGCTGTTGAGTCAGTTCTGTAACATTGTTCAGTGTCAGTAGGCGGTTGTCATCTGCCAGAGCGCTCATGGCTCTGTACCCATCAATAATTTCAGGGATCAGAGGGGCTTCACTGTTTCCGACGATAGCTACTCGCCGTTTGCCTGAGCGGATCTCTTTCAGGCCCAATTCAAGATTATATAAAAAGGTGGCGCAGGCAGCTTTCTGTGTACCCGTGTGCCCAATATTACCGACGACATAGGCGTTGATGAAATTTGAGGGCATGTCCAGCAGGCTTAATGGCAGATGCCTGGAGGAGGTGCGTTTGCCGAGTGTATGCGCCTTCATTAAGCCGCCACCGGCCTCGTCATGCATCTGTCCGTGTCCACTGCCGGCATAGACGCCGATTTCATCCGGATGAACCGCTTGCCTGATCACTTCCCAGTCGATACCCAATGAGCCGATTGCATCGGAAGCACCGTAAACTGCCATGGCCAATCCTCTGGGATGCTTACGGGAGTTGTAACGGGCGCCCGGATCAAATCCAGTAGGCAGTTGACCTGCAGTCTGTACCAGCATGGTTTTGGAGTCGGGAATCAGGAATTCCAGATCGCCGCAGACGTCGATGCTGACTCTTTCAGAATCCTGGGGATCGTCACTGACAACCCAGTTTGCCGGGATGTGATTGGGGAGGTCCCTGCGGCTGGTCTGCAGTTTGATGGCGGACTGACCGTTCGTCTGGGTCATCATCCGCTTATTTATGGGTACCCGATCCACATCGAAATGCTGTGATTCAATCCTGCGCAGCAATGTGCTCTCAAGAATCTGTTTGCCGAACCGGTTGGAGACCTCTGCAGGAGCACATTCAACTCCTTCTGTATCGACAAATTTGCCGTTCTCATAATGTAACAACCCCATCATTGTGGCCAGATTAGTCCAGGTGTCGGACGTCTCCGCAGCAGGTAACCCATCAATGGTCATTCTGCGATAACTGTGATGAAAGGAGGTCCTGCCTCCAGAATTTGCGCCGCCAAAGCCAACAATTACTGGTAAATGTGTCACAATATCTCCGTTGTCTGTTTTTTCGGGGGAACCGAATCTTCGGTTAAGGGTTGCCTGGTCCGGGGACTTGCATATCAAAAATGAATTCTGGCTTGGCTCTATGATTCGATGCCTTTATATATATCAAGTCTTGTTGTGTCTTTGATATTAGCAATACCTTAATGACTCGATCAACCCCAAAAAGTCGTTGACGGATCGCTATTGGTTTTCTTAAAATTTATTCTATTGTGTTTTTGAAAAAACCCTCAATTAGCGGTTGACAGAATATGGTCGTTTCGCTAATTATTTAAGTTTGGTGAGGAAAACCATTCAAGATAGTGGGCCAGTAGCTCAGTAGGTTAGAGTACGTCCCTGATAAGGACGGGGTCGGTGGTTCGAGTCCACCCTGGCCCACCACTGCAGACTGAATAGTTCTTCTGACCGAGTGTTTCTCTATTACAAGGGGGATTAGCTCAGCTGGCTAGAGCGCCTGCCTTGCAAGCAGGAGGTCACCGGTTCGACCCCGGTATCCTCCACCAAGACGTAGTAGGTTAGGAAGCAACTAATCGATAGGCGCGTAGCTCAGTGGGAGAGCACTACCTCGACACGGTAGTGGTCGGCGGTTCAATCCCGCCCGCGCCTACGGTGTAACTTTTTAAGGAGATGATATAGCCCAGCAAAGAAGAAGGAAGCCGACTAAACAGGACGTTGGCCGTGTAAACAACACCATTAGTGCAGCAGTAGTGCGGGTGATTGATGAACAGAGTCAACAGCTTGGTATCATGGATACAAAGGAGGCAATAGCGATTGCTGAGAGCCGTGGATTTGATCTGGTTGAAGTCAGTGGGAAATCTGACCCGCCGGTTTGCCGTATCATGGATCACGGAAAGTACAAATATCAACAGAGTAAGAAGTTACATGATGCAAAGAAGAAGCAGGTAATTATTCGCATTAAGGAGATCAAGCTTCGACCAAAGACCGAGGAGCACGATTTTCAGTTCAAGGTCAAACACGCCAGAGGCTTTCTGGAGAGTGGCAACAAAGTTAAAGTGACTTTACAGTATCGAGGGAGAGAGATGGCGTTTACGCAACTGGGTATTCAGTTGTTACGTCGTTTCGCTGAAGCGGTTGATGATCTGGGTGTGGTTGAAGTTCAACCCCGCGCCGAAGGTCGATCTGCACAAATGATACTGGCACCGAAGAAAAAAACAGAGAAGTGATGCTGGCATCGCAGTAAAAAACAGGAAAGGAAAAATGGCAGGCTATAAAATAAAAACAAAGAGTTCAGCGAAAAAGCGGTTTAAGTTTACCGCCAATGGCAAGATTAAGCGGAAGAAGTCCAAGCTGCGCCATATACTGACCAAAAAAAGCCCTTCGCAAAAACGTAATTTGAGAAAAAGCGGTTTAATCGCACCTAATGATATGGCAGCGGTCAGAAGAATGCTGCCAAACGGGTAAAACCCCATTAGGTCCATCAACAGTACAGTTAATCCTTTAGATCTGGATCAGAAAAAATGTCACGAATCAAAAGAGCGGTTCACGCACGAAAGAAAAAGAATGCGTTTTTTAAAGCAGCCAAAGGATATCGGGGCGGAAGAAGCCGCCTGCTGCGCACAGTAAAAGAAGCGGTTGACCGAGCAAGATGTTATGCTTACCGGGACCGTCGTACAAAAAAGAGAACATTTCGAGCGCTGTGGATCATCAGGATCAACGCTGCTGCCCGAATTTGCGGACTGACATACAGCAAGCTGATTCACGGGTTGAAACTGGCGAACATTGATATAGACCGCAAGTCTCTGGCTGATCTGGCCGTAGCGGATATGGACGGTTTCAAAAGCCTGGCCGAAGCCGCTAAAGCAAAGCTGTAGATTGAATTTCGAACATTCAGCCCTTCTCAGGCTGAATGTTTTCTTCCTCGTTTCTCTCCTGTTCCAGTGCGATCCTCTTCTTGATCTCCTGCAAGCGTAATTTTAAGACCCTTATTTCGACTTTCAGCTGCTGTTTTTTAATGAAGGCAACCGACTGTTTTCCCAGTTGCTGCAACTGTTTTTTGATCTGTTGCGGGTTATGTGTTGTCACCTCCAGCAGGTCATTAATCCGGATGCCGGTGCTATCAACGAATGTCGCCATTCTCTGCAGTTTCTGCTCGATTTCCTGTTTGGTCGGGGTCATCTTTGGATTTTCTCTAGAATATTTTATAAATGACGCATTCCTCTTGAAAGTTAAGTGAGGTCTAGATACTATTTTCGTTATTGGACGGACGACAGTCAACCGTTAATTTGCCAATTGCTGTAAACAGGCAGGCGGGGGACGATTGTTGCTTGAATTGCAAAAAAAAAGGGCTGTGCTGTTTGAGACGGCAAAGACAGCGCGATCACTGTTAAATGGAGCGTTATGTACGGACATATCAAAGAACTGGAAGAAAAAATAAAAATTGAGAGTCTCAAGATTCAGGATATTCGCACCGAGATCGGCAAGGCGATTGTCGGTCAGCAGTACATGCTGGATCGGTTAATCATTGGTCTGCTGACAGGGGGACATATTTTGATCGAAGGACTGCCGGGACTGGCTAAAACCTTGTCAGTCAGTTCTCTGGCCCGCAGTATCAAGGCGGATTTCAAACGGGTGCAATTTACACCGGATATGTTGCCGGCGGACCTGATCGGAACAAATGTGTTCAATCCCAAAGATGGTACTTTTTCACCGAAGAAGGGACCGGTCTTCACAAATGTGATCCTGGCGGATGAGATAAATCGAGCCCCGGCCAAAGTACAGAGTGCCTTGCTGGAAGTGATGCAGGAGAAGCAGGTTTCTTTGGGCGGAACGACATACCCGCTGGATAACCCTTTTCTGGTGCTGGCCACTCAAAATCCGATTGAGCAGGAGGGAACCTATCCGCTGCCGGAGGCTCAGGTGGATCGTTTTATGATGAAGTTGAAAGTGTCCTACCCCACAAAAACGGAAGAACGGGAAATACTGGATCGCATTACTGCTTTTTCCCAGGAATCCCCAGTCCGTCCGATGATTACACTGGAAGAAATTCTGAACATTGGTTCTTTGGTGAATGATGTCTACGTAGACGGAAAAATTAAGGATTATATTGTTGATTTAATCGATGCCACACGGAATCCAGGCGACTATCGTATGGAGAAACTCGCCCCCTTAATTGAAATTGGGGCTTCTCCGCGAGCGACCATCACTCTGGCGATTGCGGCAAAAGCATACGCCTTTTTGCAGGGCCGGGGCTTTGTTTCACCCCAGGACATAAAGGTCATTGCGCCTGACGTATTACGGCATCGTGTCATTATCTCATACGAAGCGGAGGCGGAGGAGCAGACTTCTGACGATATTGTGCAGACCGTTCTTTCCGAAATTCCGGTACCCTGAGAGAGTTGTTGCCCAATCTGAATTCACTGTTTCCAGTCGCTGATTGGCTGGAACCTTTCATACAAGGAGTCGAAATGAGAACGAGACACTTCTTTTTCGTTCTATTGCTGTTCTGCTTTGCAAATCCGACCTTAGCAGAGAAAATTGTCCAGCAGAAGAGCAGTACGGGTGGGAATATTATTGAAACCGTTTATGAAGATGGGGATAACGAGTTCCACTACCAGAAAAAGGTGAGCCATTATGACACCTCAGGCCACAAAATTAAAGATGAGCGCTTTATCCTCAGCAATGACTACAACCATCTGGGGTTAGAGAAAACTGTCAAGATCTATGATCAAAACGGAAAATTAACTCAAGTAGAAATCCATTTCCGTAAAGAAATAGGCTTTATCGTTGGGTATCAGCGACTGGTTCTTTTCTACGACGAACTGGGCAATTGTAAACACATGGATGTTCATTTCAGCGATGAGCATGTCGATGATCAGATCTATGCCCTTTCCAGAAGCTATTATAACATCAGTGGCGCCAAAACCCGGACAATCTATTTCTTCACTGAGCGTGTAACCGCGGATACCGGATATCACCGGATAATTGAGCAGTACGACCAACACGGAAAAAAAGTCAGCGAGCAGATTCTGGATAAGGAAGGGAATATTCATTAAAAACAGACGGAATGGAAAAAGGAAAAGCAAGTGCATAAGACGAACGGTGATGGAACAGTGGAAGCGGAAGAATTTTTTATACAAACACCATTTTTTCGTTTTGCAGCGAAGCGCTGGGGCAATAGGAATGGTTTGCCCGTCCTGGCGCTTCATGGCTGGCTGGACAACGCGGCCAGTTTTGACGGTTTGGCGCCCTATCTGCCCGACATTCATCTGGTTGCTTTGGATATGGCAGGTCATGGCCATTCGGATCACCGCCCGCCAGGAGTAAAATATCACTATCTGGACTATATCGATGATGTGATTGCTGTGGCGGATGCACTGGGCTGGGAAAAATTCGCTTTACTGGGGCATTCTCTGGGGGCGGGGATCTCAAGTGTGGTGGCGGGAAGTTTTCCGGAACGGGTGACCCACCTGGTACTTTTGGAAGGAATCGGTCCCATGACGAAGGAAGTAGATAATGTCTGTCAATCACTATCTAGATCCGTTTTGCAAATGAAACGCTATCTCGATAAAAGGACTGTTGTTTATCCAGATTTTGAAACAGCTGTGGAAGCGCGAGTCAAGGTCGGTGACATGGACTTGGAATCGGTTCGGGTACTGGTACAGAGAAATCTGATTGAAACAGAGGCTGGTCTGACCTGGCGCAGTGATCCAAAACTAAAGGCAGGATCCCCGTTGTATATGATGGAGGAACAGGTGACCGGTTTTTTGAACGGCATTGTCACACCGACACTCCTGGTGACAGCAGACAAGGGCTTGAGCAAGCGGTTTCTGAGGATGAAAGCCAGAATCGCTTGCGTCAAAAATATTCGCCAACAAGTGTTAACCGGGGGGCATCATCTTCATCTCGACGACCCGGAACCGGTTGCAAAGCTCGTGGCGGCGCATTTAATCTGAACGAATGATTTGAATTATCGGGATAAAATGTCAGGCCTGCCCACAGAAACACGGTTAAAAGGGGACCTTCTCTGAGTTGCTCAGACCGGATGATTGCAATTTTTAATCACAGTACTGATGGCCGTCTCAACGACATCCCGGTAATCGGCGTTCAGTAGATTTTTTTTCAGAATAATAGTGCCCTCCTGAGCATAACTTGGCGAAAGCTGATTCAGGCACAAGGCGTAGACATCCTGGAGACAAATCGCACAATAGTCAAATTCAGGAAACTGCGGAATAAGCTCGTTCATGAACTGAATCACTTTCATTTCGTTTTTATTGCGGATACTTGCCATTGAGACACCAAAAATCTCCATTTTTTCTTTTTCCATTTTTTACCCTGTATTATTTGCAATGGCTTGTCTAATTGTCCAGAGACCTTGTCCTGCTTGCTCCCCATTCAAAAGACAGTAGTAGGGGATGTTGGTATCCAAGAGTGCCTTTGGAAAATGGTCGTTGTTTTTGTTCGACTTGACGGTCAGATTACGGACTGTTTTGGGTCGGTGCCCATTTCGGTGATTCGCCTGATCCGTATGGACTATTATAAAATAACAGTTTTTAATCCGATTGAATAGTCACTTTATGTTTATTTTCGAGCAGCAATGTCCGGTTAGGTTTTTGCTGGGAGCTAAATGATGAATCCCGGATCGAACTGATGAGGATTTTCTAGATGTGCTTAGTTTGGTGAGACGTATGCTGAATAGTTATATTTTCGATTACGAGTTTTTTAACTTCAACTGACGGGATGGCTCGACAACGGAACCGGAAACAGGTATCTTTTTACTCTCAGCGAGTTTGAACCCGCTGTATTTATGACAATTTACTGAAGTAAAGTGCAAGGAAGAGGAACGCATATGTTAGATTTATTGATCAATTACGGACTGTTTCTGGCAAGAACATTAACGATTGTCGTAGCAGTCATTTTCGTTGTAGGAGCTGTCGCGTCGATAATCTTCCGGGGAAAATCGGATAAACAGGATCATCTCAAGATTACAAGTCTGAATGAAAAATATCGCAAATTTGCCCGCTCCCTGGAATTGGAGACATTGTCAAAACACCAGTTCAAGCAAATTGCCAAGCAGGAAAAAATTAAGCAGAAGGCTGAGAAAAAGAGTGAAAAAAAATCCGATCCCGGAAAGAAAAGAATATTTGTACTCGACTTTAACGGAGATATCAAAGCCTCGGCAGTTGATCTGCTCCGTGAGGAGATTACCGCTCTGTTGACGGTTGTGAAACCTCGGGATGAGGTTCTTCTCAGGCTGGAAAGCGCTGGCGGGATGGTTCACTCTTATGGACTGGCTGCTTCTCAGTTACTGCGCTTGCGGAATAAGAGTGTTGACCTGACGATCGCGGTCGACAAAGTTGCTGCCAGTGGTGGATACATGATGGCCTGCGTTGCCGACCGGCTTATCGCTGCTCCTTTTGCGATTATCGGTTCCATTGGCGTCGTGGCACAGATCCCTAACATTAATCGCTTGCTCAAACAGCACAATATTGACTATGAACAAATTACTGCCGGAAAATATAAAAGAACCCTGACCGTGATGGGCGAAAACACCGATGCAGAGCGGGAAAAGGTGAAGCAGGAACTGGAAGAGACTCACGACCTTTTCAAAGATTTTGTGCTGCAACGTCGGCAAGATTTGGACATCGAAAAAGTAGCAACCGGAGAGTACTGGTATGGGAGTCGGGCGTTGGAACTCAAGCTTGTTGATGAACTGATGACCAGCGATGACTATCTGATGGCGGCAGCAGCTGAAAAATCGGACTTGTATGAAGTCAACTATGAAGTTAAACGGTCAATCATGCAAAAACTACCCCTGGCAGTGCAGGGACTGTTCAGTCGTGGGCTAACCGGTATTTAGTCCTGTTGTGACTGGATTGTTGCCTTGTGATCGTTGCCGGACAACTATTCAGTCCCCGCTCCGCCAAGGAGATCATAGTTCAAAATATAAGGGGCGAGACACGAAAATAGGCTGAATGGTAAAAGATGGCCGAACTGATCTCTTAATCTAGTGAATTTTGGTAAAAACCTCAGAATTGATACGGATGCGGTTGCTTAAAATCTATAGAAACGTTAAAAAGACTGTAAGCCACTAAAACGAATTGATTGTTTTTTCGGACAACCCCTTACGAATTTCAGGGTTGATTTTAGGGATAGAAAAACGACGCAAGGTAGGGGAATGAATCCCCAAAAGAGATTAAACTTACTGACATTAAAGGTAAAATGGTAGTAAAAGATCCGGTACTGGTTGTTGATGACGAAGTGGAAATGCGCATCGCTATGTCAGCTGCTCTCAAGCGGTGTGGGTATCCTGTGGAGCTTTCCCATAACGCGATTGATGCTTTGAATAAATTCCGTAAAAACAAATACAGCTTGGTGATCACCGATATGACCATGCCGAAGCGGAGTGGTTTGGAACTGCTGAAGGACATCAAAGCGATTAATGCAGATATCCCGGTGATACTGATTACTGCCTACGGGACGATCGATACGGCTATTTCGGCGATGAAACACGGCGCTTTCGATTACGTCCAGAAACCCTTCGATTTTGATACGTTCATTTTTTTGATCGAAAGGGCTCTCTCCTTCAAAAAGGAGCTGGGCATTGCCTTGGCGAAAATTGAGAACGGTGCCAAAAAGGGGGTCGCCAAAAAGGTGGATGACAGTCCTCCAGAGAGCCCCCAGGCCAAAGAGATCATCACCGAAGATCCCAATATGAAGAATCTGCTGGATGTGGCTAAAAATGTCGCTCCCAGCAAAGCCTGTATTCTGATTCAATCGGAAAGCGGAACGGGTAAAGAACTGCTGGCCAAATTCATTCACAATCATTCAGATCGAGCGGAACGTCCTTTTGTGGCGATCAACTGCGCGGCGCTGCCTGAAAACCTGTTGGAAAGCGAACTGTTCGGGCATAAAAAGGGTGCTTTTACAGGAGCCATCCATGAACACCGCGGGAAATTCGAGCAGGCGAATGGCGGAACCATCCTGCTAGACGAGATCAGCGAAATGCCACTCTCACTTCAGGCCAAACTGCTGCGAGTGCTTCAGGAGTATACGGTTGACCGAGTAGGTGGTACCGAGACAATAGATGTGGATGTCAGGGTGATAGCGACAACCAATAGAGTGCTTTTGGAGTGTGTTGAAAATCAGACTTTTCGTGAAGATCTCTATTTCAGGCTGAATGTGATCCCAATGGTGCTGCCACCTCTGAGAGAACGTAAAGGGGATGTGACCATCCTGGCCGGTTATTTTGCCGCAAAATATGCGCGGATTAACAATAGGTCCACGCCTGAACTTCACGAAGATGTGTTGAAGGTCCTGCAGAACTATAATTGGCGGGGCAATATCCGTGAGCTCGAAAATATTATGGAACGGGCTGTTCTTCTCTGTAATGGTGAAACGGTAATGGTCAGCAACCTGCTGATGGCCCCTGTCTCAATCCAAAAAGCGGTTTCAGCCAACAAGATTGAAGCGGTCAAGAGTGAAAAAAGTGTCTCTGAAACCGATGACACAGCAAATGCGGAAGATAAACCCATGACCCTTGAACTCAAGGTGGGGATTTCAATGGCTGAAGCAGAAAAGAAATTGATCTTTGAAACCCTCAAACAGACAAAAGGAAACCGGACGCGAGCGGCGGAGATTCTGGGTATCAGTATTCGTACGCTGCGAAACAAATTAAATGAATACAAGGAGTCCGGGGAGACAATGGATATCTGATCGGGACTGATCTGACAAGTAACAAGCCCTTTTCCTTTGTCATTCCTGCACTGCATGCGTGAGACTCGCAGCGCAGGAAAGAACCGGGGTGATGACTTGTCACTTTGAAGGGAGGGTGAGGCCGGTGGTCGCTGGTTAAATCTTCTTAATTCCTCTGATAAAGGTTTTGATCACCTTTTCCACCGTCTTCACCTCATCAATGCTCATTCTTTCCAGTTCGGGAAAGGCAATGACTTGCCGCTCTTTCAGAATCTCATTTTGTGATTTCAAAGCGTCAATGGTCTTTGTCTGTGCGTCAATGGTTGTTTTCAGCGCTTGAACGATATCGCTGTCTTCGCTCTTGATTTTCAGTTGACGATCCACTTGGGGTGTTTTTTTGCTGTCGGTCTGGATGCGGTTGTTTTTCCAAAGGGAAAAGTAGGTGTTAACAGAAGCCGGTTTGGTTTCAGAGAACACCTCTCTTAGCTGCAGGAGATCGGTTTTCGGGTTTGCATCCATGAAATCGGTGATCCGTTTTTTCAGGCTTTCCTTCCGTTTTGGGGTGTGCTCTTTGCGCCACTGATCCAGATAATTACTAACCGTTTTCTTATTGGACTTGGAGAAGGCTTTTTCGATTCTGCCTAAGGTGGTTTGAGGATTCTTTTCCAGAAAATCGAAGACATTCTGCCTTAAACTGTGTGAATCTTCGCTGCTGCTGGATATTTGCTCTTTTTTCCAGAGGTTGCGTGTATTCGTCAATAGCTTTTTATCGATGTCCGGAAAAACGATGCTGAGCTCCTTAGGGGTCGCCTTTGGCGATTTGGTCAAATATTTAAAGATTTTTTTCTTAAGATTGGCGGTATTCCGCGAATGCTTTTTAATGACGTCCTGGCGCTCAAGCTTGAATTCTGTACGGCCCCTTTTCAGAGTTCTTTCGCTGAATCCTTGCAGCTCTTCTAAATCTCCTAGAAAACTGGGAGTCAGCTCGAAAAAATCTCTGCCTTTTTTAATATATTTTTCAATTACTTCTTTTACTTGATCCTTTTTATGCATGATAAGTTCCTTAGTTTTGATTAGCGACGTTTGCTCTCAATATCCTTGATAGCTGATGCTGTTTGCACACCTGATCCAGGTTGAGCTGTGGGATTGAATTTGTTAGAATAAGACATTGATGGCAACGGCCTACTGGATGAATAAAATTTTTGGCCTCAATATCCCTGAGCCGGAATGCCGGCCCGAAATAATGAATCGCTTAGTATTATAAAAGTATTTTTTTTTTTATTTGTCAACCAAAACTTGGCCTATTTTTGAAAAAAGTTGTTTAAAATCTGATCGATTTCAACCTTATCTCTTGCCACCACCTGACCGTCAATGCAAGAATAACCCAATAAGGCCCTTTATCAATAATTTGGCTTCTTATGGGATTGACTGCTTTGCAAAAAATGGTTAGCTAAATGTCACATATCATGAAAAAAGAAACTTCTGTCCTCGTCGCCATGAGTGGTGGTGTTGACAGCTCGCTGGCAGCTAAAATCTTGAAGGATGAGGGGTTTGCTGTCTCCGGCATGATCCTTCGCCTCTGGGGAGATGAGGAAAATCGAGCTCAAAAAGCGAAAATGGAAGAGGCCATCTCTGATGCAGAAAAAATGGCAGCGTTTATTGATATCCCACTGGAGGTGAGGGATTTCAGAAAAGCGTTCAAGGAGATCGTAGTCGATTATTTTGTCTCGGCCTATGAGCGGGCAACGACCCCCAATCCTTGTCCGGTCTGCAATAACCGGATCAAGTTCGGTTTGATGATGGAGGAGATGGAAAAGTCCGGGGCCGAATTTCTGGCCACCGGGCACTATGCCAGAATCAAAAGGGTAGATGCTGAGTATACGCTGCAAAAAGGGGTGGACGAAAGTAAAGATCAGAGTTATTTTCTGTATCAATTGGGACAAAAGCAACTGTCCCGTTTACTGTTTCCTCTGGGGGGACTGTTAAAAACCCAGGTCAGGGAGAAGGCGGCAGCCTTTGACCTTCCGGTGAAAAACCGGCCGGAGAGCCAGGACCTCTGCTTTGTGGGGGATAACGACTACCGTCAGTTTATTGCGGATCACTCGGATATGAAATTTGAAAAGGGGCCGATTGTCGATAAAGACAGAAAACAGCTGGGACTTCATACCGGCCTTCCCTGTTATACCATTGGGCAGCGCAAAGGACTGGGTATCGCTGCCGGGGAGCCGCTGTATGTGATCGGGATGGAACCTGATTCCAATATTTTGATGGTGGGCAATAAAAAACAGCGGCTGAAGTATGAATTGACTGCCTCTGATGTGAACTTCATCAATGGGTTCCCATTGATGAAGCCAACAACGGTGACCCTGAAAATTCGCCTGGCAGCTAAAGGAGTGGCGGCGCTTCTGACACCTCTGGCGGATAAGCGGGTCCATCTGAAAAGTGAATCAGCTCTGAATGATGTCGCGCCGGGACAGTCAGCAGTATTTTACCATGGGGAAACATTGCTAGGTGGTGGAATAATCGAATCATAAACAGCTTAAACGAGACTTGCAATGACATCAGGTTTGACACATAAAAGAGATATTTTAATTGATAAAAGAAATAGAAAAATCCGGTTCTCTTCGTTTATTCCTCAGAAGACAAAGATGCAACTTGTGATTGTTCACGGGTTTGCGGAGCATAAACGGTGTTACTACGGTGTTGCTGAAGAACTATGTAAAAAAGGGATCGCTGTGCATCTGATGGATCTCCCGGGGCATGGCCTTTCAGACGGTCCCCGAGGGCATATTGACGACTTTCAGGACTACCTGGATGATGTTCATCTTTTTTTCCATTCCTATCCCCATTTTTTAAAGACAAAGCCTGTTTTTATGTTGGGCCATTCTCTGGGTGGACTGATTGCAACCCAATACTGCCTCCAGCATAAGCCTAACATCAAGGGTTTGATTCTCTCTTCACCCCTGACTGGTTTTTGTTCGTTAACGTCTGTCGCAACGACTATTCTGGTAAAATTCATCGCTCGCAAGAATCCGGCCTATCTCATTCCAAAACCGTCAGGTGTCACTTCTCTGTCAAGAGATCCAAAAAAGTGGGAGCAATACCGTAGCGACCCTTTCCGTTTGC
>Ga0075122_10001272_pt1 | contig 18208 bp, 22 predicted proteins | sample AntAceMetag02UKB_FD_69790 | JGI IMG/M metagenome (GOLD analysis project Ga0075122, IMG submission 69790) | Saline lake microbial communities from Ace Lake, Antarctica - Antarctic Ace Lake Metagenome 02UKB | ecosystem: Environmental > Aquatic > Non-marine Saline and Alkaline > Saline | place...
CGTCTCTGTTAGAAGACGTCCCTGTATTTTTAACGGCCAGTCCATAGCCTTGGATATTACACATAAGTATCCATTGAGCCCAGCTTTTTCATAATTTTTAAGTAACTTTTTTGTGTTACACCCCAGAGGGGAGGATGATCGGTGGGTAGTCCAGAATGGAGAAAAAAGACATGATGTCCCCTGAGAAAGATTAACTACGTGATGTTTGAAAATAGCATGATCAATTCCTCCAACAAGCGTCAGATCCCAATCCATCTCTTTAAACAAAAAACGGAATATTCCAGGCCCAAACCCATCGTGAATGTTTTGAATAACTCCTAAAATTGGCTTTATTGTCACATGACCGTGTTTTCAACCCTCTTGATTCTTTGAAATCTTAGGAATACTTTTTAGGATCGCATCCCTGTGTCTAAATTCATCTTCTGATATTCCTTCGAGTGTTTCTACCAGCTTCATATAGTTGTTTGCTAGTTTTTTATAATGATTAGCAATGCTTTGATATAATTTACCGATTACTTCTTCTGAATCGGCCATTATTTTTAATGCACTCTCGGCATCATTTTGGGTTGTAACTTTGTTAAATAGCGACTTTTTTAGCTCATTATGTAGCTTATATATTGGTTGACAGTCCAGCGGTTGAACTTGAAACGAAAAGGATTCTTCTTTTATCTTATTTGAATGTCCGTGTGATTGTTGCTCCATCTTTTCAAAGACAGTCACAAACTCATTCAATGAGCTAACATTTTTTAATTTAGCATAAAACTTTGCTAAATCATCTTCAAGGCTGGTAATTAATTTAAAAAGTTCAGACGGTTCCATGATTATCCTTTCTTTGTTATAATTATAAACGTTGATTATGTACTCTTTTCCAGCAACTTACTCCCAAAAAAGAACAAATTCAAGGCGATCACTTGTAAAAACAAATTCAATCTGTAATAGACCAGCGACTCCGGGGGCGATTAGATTACAACTCTTCAGATTTCTTCAGCAATTCTTTTCTGATCAGTTGCGCTAAGCCACATCAATATTACTGGTCGGAGAAAGAGGATTTGAACCTCCTGCCCCTGGTTCCCAAATACTACATCAATGTTAGCTCTTGTTCCTGCGCCTCAATGATAGATTTAAAGATATCGAGAATGATTGTCAGCCAATTGTTCATAGCACTGATTTCTAATTTGCTAGAGCGAGCTGTGAGGTTAAATTATTACTTTTTGATGCCAAAGCATCAATTCGCCGAAAAATAGCTATAAGAGCTCTGTAGAACAGATGAATTTCTGTATTCTTGCTTAGTAAACGGTTATTATGGGGTAAATTGAGCTTTTAATATTCAGAAAAAGAGAGATCCAACAATTTGATTGGTATTTTAACCAATCCAAATGCTCTGTGTGACGTAGGTACTGACATTCTGGCAAAATCAAAGTTGAAATAAGGATGTAAGCCGATTGCGGTTGAGAAATCTTGTGTTGAAGCCTATCTTGATTTCTGTTTGAATACTCTATTGGATCAGTTTGAATTGCTGACCGTGTGCATCAACATTTTGAATCGGAAATTAGCAAAAATAGCAGCTTGGGTTAATTTAATATTCGGGGAAGTATTCAGGTAATGGATGAGATGACTTTGCGGTATTCTATTGAGTCAAAATCAGTGGATAGAGGAAAAACTGATGAAAACTCAAAAGGCCAGAATTGAAAAAAGAAGAACGGTGGTGGCGCAGGTTGGCAAAACTCTGAAGAGAGTATCAGTTCAATAGTTGAAAAAAAGAGAATTTGTACAGGTAGTTGGAGTCAGGTTTGAGATAAATCTCGAGAGGTGGGCACTTGTCTGAAAAGTTGTCCTCAGAGTGTCCTTGGGCAGAAATATTGAAAATATTCAGAGGAAATTTATTTGTAAGTGACTGAAAAGGTTGGTAGCGATGCCCAGGATCGAACTGGGGACCTTACGATTATGAGGCACATGCTTTCCAGTTTCATAGCTTTCCATAACTCTTAAATAAATATCATTAACCTATTGCAAAAAAAGAATTATTATCCTATTTTTTAGTCATAACGTTTCATGAGAAATCACTACTTGCAAAACATTTTGTGTACACAACTGTGTACATAGTTCTTAATAAAACCCCGTGTAGCTGGGCTTGATAGAAAGCCACTATGTACACAAAATTCTGGGAGCATAATGTCTATATCCGACAAGACATTAAAAAACCTAAAGCCAACCGGAAAACGGTTTGAAATTTCAGACCGTTTAGGCTTGTCTGTTAGAGTCAGTCCGAATGGAAAAATTGTTTTTCAATATCGATATCGATTTGAAGGCGTTCAGAGGAGAAAGGATTATGGAGAATATCCTGATATAAGCTTAGCAAGAGCAAGGGAGCTGCATCAGGAAGACCGAAAAAAAGTTCGTAAAGGAATTGATCCATTATTGGAAAAACTCCGGGCAAAACGAAAAAGATCGAACGAACCGACAGTAGAAGAGTTTGTCATTGAATATAATGAACGATACCTCCAAAGAGAATTGAAACGCCCGGAGCGCCCATTGGGACTATTGTATAGAGATGTTGTTCCTCAAATTGGTAAATTCAAAGTATCCGACATATCCAGGCGCGACTTGATTAAGATCCTGGATGGAATTGTTGATCGAGGTGCACCGGTTCAGGCAAATCGAACAGCATCGGTTATCAAGGGCTTTTTTGATTTCGCTGTTGATCGTGGCATTATTGAAGCAATCAAGAATCCGACAATCAGCCTTAAACGCAAATTAATAGGAGGTTCTGAAACAGCAAGAAGTAGATATTTGTCTTTTGATGAGATTAGAATTTTTTGGCAAGTATTTGATGATCCTCCATTCGATCTATCGATAGCCCTGTTATTGAAAATCCTCTTACTAACCGGGGTTCGTGTTGGGGAATTGACTGGCGCTTTGAGAGATGAACTGGATTATAAAAATAGGCTGTGGACGATTCCGGCTACAAGAATTAAAACCAGCCGTAAGGGCGAGGTTGCAAAATCACACAAAGTTCATTTAGCAGATTTAACGATTCAGATTTTTAAGGAACTGGAATCCGTTTCAGAATCCCTTACTAAAGGTACACCCTTCCTTGTCCAATCTCCCGCAAGAACAGAATACAAACCGTTGTACTATGCATCCACTGGTAAAGCGATCCTGCGAGAATTTGCCGTTCACAATACTCCTCCCGAAGATTTTAAGAAGATTGGGTTTAACCAAAAAAAAGGACATCCGGCATTTGAAAACGTCGAACCTTGGACTCCACATGACCTGAGACGAACGCTTAATACACACTTAAATGATCTCGGAATTGAACCGTATATTACTGAAAAAATCCTAAACCACAAGCTGCAAGGGATAATGGGCGTGTACAATCAGGCAGAATATCTTCAACAAAGATCCGATGCTCTTGAAATGTGGGCTGAAAAAGTTAAACAGATCGTCTGTGGAAATGATAATCTGATTGAATTTCCCAAGCAAAAGCGTGTCTGAAAAAAGCTATAAAAAGTCTGCTGTCCCTGTGCTAATCCCTCCAACATCCTCCACATTTTTCAGAAAACTTATTTTTTTACTTTTTTGGGGTTGATTTCTCAGCCAGTATCTATATCTTAAAACCGCATTACCGGTTTTGAAACAGTCTGCATTGCAATGAAAAGAATGCACTTCGACCGGGGAGAGTTGGGGTAGCTCCCTGATTTATGCGTTTTCCTCTGGACGCGCCCCCGGTCGATCCCAAATTACAGAGGAACCAGAGGAAGAATGAAAACAATCGATGTTGAGGATCATCTATCCGCAGAACAACGAAAAGACATACTGTGGAGAATCAAATCTCCAATTCGACAAAAGTTTATAGCTTTCGAGGAGGAAAAGAAACGGTTCAACAGGCGCTATGACTGGAATGATTCAAAAGACAAAGCAATCACTTTTCTTGAGAACACATTGTCTGAATGGAAAAAACGACTAGATATCATCCAAAAATGGGAACACGCTCCAATTCAGCTTGAAAGCAAATGGGTCGCCCAATGTCAGCAGACACTAAACGAAAAAATCAATCAGCCTTATTTGCGGGATTATCCAAAGGACCGATGTTCAATGGAAGAATATCAAATATTTTGGGATGATCAATATGAGCAGGCCGGATTGCCTAAGTCTGATTGGTCTTTCATTGAAGATAAAAATGGAGATATTGTTTCCGATGTACCTATTGGATTTAGAATAATACATTACTATGAAGGCGTTCCTGGGCAGGCGTATCTAAAGCCATTTCTTCGGAATGATTACGAGCGATATTTACGGAAAAACCTACCCGAAACACCCAGCCACAACGAAGATGTTTGCCAAGAGATGATTGCCTTTATTGAAGGTGAGCTTTCAGATTGCCGGGCTTGCTATGTTGGTAATAGGGAGATCGAAGCCGTGCGATGTGAATTTGATGCTGGTTTTAATGATAATGAATACCGAGCGATAGCCAGCAATTTTCTCCATTTCTTAAAAGCCAAGCCGACCGAAAAGACAGTGAATCACTTCGTCAGAGCATTTATAGATAAATCAACAAATCAACCCATGGTTTGGGACTGCGAAAAAACCAAACGTACGCCTCGGGCTCTCTATTCGCTTTACGAAGTTTTGTGGAGACTAGGATACCTGAGCATCAGCCAATCAGAATTTAAAAAACTGATTATCGCAAATTTTGTTGACGAAAACAGAAAACAATTTGAATTGAGCAATCCATTTAGCAGGGCTCGTGAGGGCTTAAAAGAAGAGCTCCGCAAACAGGTTATCCTAATCCTCCAAAATTCCCTGAAAGATCAAAATGAACTCAAAGACCGCTGTGAAACAGCCATGTGGGGGCGTGAAAATAATATACTTCAGTAAAAAGCCCTTCACCAAGAACCTTTCATAATTCCCCAAAACACCCACAGCCGAAAATCCGCCCATTCCCTAAATTTCCCTAAAAAAAGCACGAAACACAAGATTTTTTACTTAATAATATCAGCCAACAATAAAAATCTTTTCCCTTTTTTCCCTTTGTTTTCTAACTACCTAAAAAATTTGTGATTCCTTGTCAAACATGATGAAACGAAAAACCCAACACAAAACTATAATAGGAGTTAGAAGTGGCAAGAAAACTGATGGAAAAATGCATGCAAAATTCAATGGAAAGCATTCTAAAACAGGATGATGCGATACTGAGATTCCCTCAGGTTCAGGCTCTGGTAAATTTGTCTCGTTCAACTGTTTGGCGTATGGAGCGTGAAGGACGTTTTCCCGCCGCAGTTGTATTAGGGACAAGGGCCCGTGGATGGCGCAGATCAGCTATTCAGGAGTTTATTCGGAACCGTGAATCTGTTGGAGTCAGCGTATAAAACAGGAATGCCTCAGAATGTAGAGGCTGATCCCTGGGAAATCGGTTATGAATACTCCCCAATGCGAAGATGGATTCACGCGAATATCTGTTTGAAAATATCCAAGAGTCCGCCAAGTCGAAAAGAGTTGCCCTATGGATGACGAACGAGATTATCAAGGCGAAAAACCGGGACGATTCAATCATGCTTGCTGTTGCCAGTCTCGGACTGCCAAGGGATGCTTTAAATCTAGTCAAATTGTATTCCAAAAAGGCGGGAGAATACTCGTTAAGTTCTTTGACAATTCCAGAACAAGTCGAAGACATGAATGCCTATTTTCTGACTTCAAAAAAGGGATTGTACCTAAATCAGGAATTGCTGGAAGACTTAGGCTTTGACGCCGACGAAGCGCAGGCAGCGGTTAAAAATGTTCTGGCGGAAAACGTGATCCCTGTCTGGATGGAGCTTTTAATTTTACAGCAAATCAGCTCCGAACGCTCTGACATCAAGATTATTTCAACAGCAAAGGGTTATGAAACAGGTTTTCCGGTTGATTCAAATACCGAAGTGGTTTATCGGGAATTCTCCCGTAAGGCAAATCATAAGGTTGTTTCATCGGCAAGGGGGTTCAGTCAGTCAATAATCAAAGAAAGGAGGGTGTATCAGACCTACAGCCAAAAGTCTCGGGCTCCGGTGGTATCCAGCGTGAAAAGCTTCTCTCAGTCATTTATCCAATCAATAAATTAATAACCTGACAGGGGAAAGCATTGACACGAGTAGGAACTCTAAAGCAACAACCGGACGAAGTTGTTTTTGATACAAGAACAAATAAGGCATTTTCTAAATTCGAAACAAATTTAAAAGCTATTGACCGAATGAAGGAAATGTTCCGTGAAAAAAGTTTTAAAAATAAAGGGCTTCTTTCTGTTGGAATAATTGGGAGGTTTCTATCTGGGGCAAAGAAAAGCATAGTCTTGCAGGAGTTCGGAGAAAAACGAGAGTACAAACGGAGGACTGTCGAAGCCTATCAGCGGCGGCTTAAAAATCTCAAAATCAGATTTAAGGGAGGTGCTACAATTGGTCGTCTCATCAAGGGAATGGATCGGAAATCGTCTAAAACTCAAGATAAAAATAGCCCGTTATTCGGGACCAGTAGAAAATCAAGGATCTCTGATATTCAATCATTCAAATTATACAAAATGGATGATAGTCTAGCCATATTCAGAGTTACAGCAAGCGGGAAAACAAAGGGGGCTCCGTCACATTATCAGGTGAAAGTTCGGTTTTCTGGCTGGACGGACGGCATGGATGAAAATAAAAATTCAAAAGCATATGTTCGGGGTTTCCAGTACGCCATGAATCAACCAGTTAGAATTCATTGCACCTGTGATGACTTTAAATATCAATATGGATTACCATTCGGCTTCGGCACAGCATCAAGGAAAACGGGTGTAAGGTTAAAAAAACAATCTTTCACGATGTACTAAATTACTGGTGTATCGTTGACGCTCTTTTTGATCCTGATGGATACACTCATTACTTCGATCCAGTCTTTACGAAGCTCGAATATGTTGACTTCTCACTATACCCTGGGGAGTCGCCAGAAAGCGTTATGGATGATCTAAGGACAAAAATTGAACCGTTGATCCGTGAAATTGAGCGCGAATACATGGCATGTGAAGAATTTGGCCAGATTTACCAAAACCAAAAGGTTAAAAAAGATGGCCTCCGAAGGGACCGAAAGAGGATTGAGGAGATCGAGCGCCAAAAAGAACGCGATTATCAAATCAGGCTGAAGCGCCAGAATGGTGAACCACAAAAAGTTCTGGATCGGAATGCCTGCAATAATATTGTCACACAGCCAAGTATCAGGGGAACAGTTTTTGGATCCATCGGTAGAAAGATTGTTAGTTTATTGGGGCGAGACTGATAGAGGAGTATATCCGGCAGTGCTTGTATTCTGTATTTATTGTATAATTTGGTTTTTTGAAGCCTGAAATGAGATTAAAAACAGTTCTGAATCATCCAATGGCTAAGATTACAGTGACATACATAGCCGTTCAGTATTTAAATGCATGTTGTATCCTGAAATTATTAGCAAAATAAGATTCGGGTTTATCCGGCAATTTGTTTTCGGCCTGTGAAAGTTTATTGTATTTTACAAGAGTAACAATGCCGGCTCCAATAGCAGCGCCAACTAAATCGGTATGATTGGAAACACAAGACCTCCGTTTAATTATATAAAGAACCTGCCGACCCGTTTTCAGTTGGAATACTACTGCCAAATATTATTCAACTTCGTCTGATTGGAATGGAATCTTATAGGCCCCCTCTCCAGTGTATGGAATATGCAAAGAACTAAAGAAACTTTTACTTTGAACAAGCCAATTCATATCGGTTAAAAACCAATCAAGCTGCAAGTATTTTCTCAACCTGATTATCGAATTCATCCTGTGCAAAAGGCTTTAAGAGGAATGCGTATCCATTGGTATTGATTAGAATTTGTTCTTCAATACTTGGTTCTTTTGCAGAGACAAAAACAATCTTGGTGTTTCCTGTGGGATCATTATTGTGGAGCATCCTACTGACTTCGTAGCCGTCAATACCGGGCATCATTACATCCAGCACTATTAAATCCGGTTTGAAATTTTCAGCTATCTCAAGAGCTTCCTCTCCATTATAGGCCAATTTGAGTATGTATTTATCTTCAAGAATGATCTCCATAAATTGTAAGCACATGGAATTATCATCCACCAGGAGTATTTTTTTTTCAGTCATTGATCTGTTCATGTGTGAAATTTTCTCAAGCGATTTGGGAACGAAAATAATCAACGATATTATGAGTTGACTACTACTGGCCTGACATGTCTGTCAAATTTGAATTAATACGGGAGTTTTGAGAGGGATAGAAATAATACAAGAATAGGTTGATAAGATCTTCGTATCACTTGATCTATCCTTATTCTTTCTCTGTAAATTGGCCCCAAGACCGGTTTTAAAATAAACAAGACAGCCTTTCTCGAATTTGATATATCTGTACCAACTATTTCAAAGTTGCTGATCGCTTTGGGATAGTTCGTCCTCACTGAATTGATTGATCTAGGACGTTACACATTCACTGTGTTTGCTGACAGTTCAAATAATTTTGTGAAAAGGAGAAACCATGCAAAAATATAATATGGGTTGGAAAAGAGATCTTCCAGACATCAGGGATTATTCAATCAATACTCCCGAGATCAAAAAAATCCTCTCTCAGTCCAACCCCTTGAAAGCAACAGAGAGCGGTATGCCGGAAAACATAGATCTCAGTGAAGATTGTTCCCCGATTGAAAACCAAGAACAGTTGGGATCTTGCACAGCGCAGGCCGGGGTTGGGCTGTTGGAGTACTATCAGAAAAGGGCCTTTGGAATCCACATTGATGCCTCACGGTTGTTTTTATACAAAGCCACCAGAAATTTGATGGAAGAAACGGGCGATACTGGAGCCTATCTTCGTACCACAATGCAAGCGATGGTGCTGTTTGGTATGCCACCGGAACGATACCTCCGATATGATATTACGAGGTTTGATGAGGAGCCTTCCTCCTTCTGTTATTCTTTTGGGCAAAACTATCAGACAATCCAATATTACCGCCTTGACCCTCCTGGAATGGATCTTAATGATCTTTTGAAAACGATCAAGCAATTCCTGGCTGCCGGGTTGCCCAGCATGTTTGGGTTTTCTGTTTATAGCTCGCTTGCCGATGGCCCTGACATACCCTATCCGCAACCCGGAGAATATCAAAGAGGAGGCCATGCTGTGGTGGCGATCGGTTATGATGACTCCAGGCAGATTGGAAATTGTAAAGGGGCTTTGATGATCAGAAACTCCTGGGGGGAGGAATGGGGAGAATTCGGATACGGTTGGTTGCCCTATGATTACGTGTTGAAAGGGCTTGCTGTTGATTTCTGGTCTTTAGTTGAAGCCGAGTATGTACCTTCTGCCCTTTTTGCTTAGCTGTTTCTAAATCTTCAAAATACCTTGATTGTTTAATAGAGCCTGTCTTCGATGAAATAATTTTTGACTGGGGATAGGCTCTTTTTGATCCATCATGTTTGGTTAAAGATAGGCAAGAATCTCTGGATAAATTTTAAGCAAAAACAACATAGACCGAGCTATACCTCTTTTTCAGACAATCGTCTGTACAACAGATTAAACTAATCTGCACTATTTTTGTAATCATCACCACGCATGAGTTTCTTGTGACGTTCGATACTAAGAAGCCTTTTGTGTTTTCTGCTCGTCCAGATAAAACCAGTTTTCGAGATAGTCCAATATTTCCAGAAGGTTTTCGGAGATGGTGTTCACAAAATACGAAAAAGCCCGTGCAGACGTCTCGCAGAAAAAATCTTCCAAAAACACACCTTTCCGGCAGTCTTTTTTATCTTCAACACACAACTGATCAGACAATGCGTCGTCATCTACGAAAAACGCATCAGACGCCCTGAAAGTGATGAGTAATAAATCAAACGTGTCTAGGCATTTGGAGTACAGCTCGTCAGTCTTTTGGACATGTTTTTGAGGCATACATTCATACTGCATGAGGTCCATTAATAAATTTGCGACATTATCGATACAGCCTCCCTGCATCAACATCTGCCTAATAATATGCCTCAAGCCCGCAGCAAGTTGTGATTTCCCTGCCCCGTCACGCCTGCAAAAGCCATGGTCAGCTATTTCACTGTTGAAAACGCTGTATCCGGCCATTCTGATAAACTCCAGAGCTGCAATCGCGTCTTTAATCTGCTTTACCACGTCGACCATTTGGCCTACATATGGGTATAAAACCTTTTCAACCCGGCTTTCTGCTGCGGCATCTTCGTTCGATTTGGCATTTTTCTTACCCATCGGCTTCCTCCGATTCGAGTTTTGAGTTAAGTTTGAGAACATCTTCAGCGAATTGCTTGTTTCCGTGAAATAAACCCTCCAACCTTCCGATTGTGTGCGCAAAATAGTGGTTGACCAGATGTAAAAGGTGTAAAGCACCGTCGATCTCTTCGAATTTTAAGTGATCACCATCAATCTGTTTTTCGAAAATAGTTGTTCCAATAAAGTTATACATGCTTTTAATTCGTTCTAATGCATCGATTGGATCAACTAAGCTAAGTATACTGTCTTCTTTCATTCTTCGATCCATTGAAAAAAGTTGATTTGTTTTTGTCTGATCCAACCAAGGGTAACCATTTACTTCCAGGACAGACTCGACAGATGATATTAGTTTCAAGCTTTGCTTATCCTTCGGCGCTCCGATTTTCAATCTCTTTGTCTTCATCTGTTTCTTTAGAAGATGACCTGTCACTCACCTGCTCGTTCAGACTTGTCCCGCAATATGAGCAGATAAGCCAGTCATCATATGATCTTTTTCCGCAACTTACACAGGTCTTGTCCAACTCGTGCTTTGCTCGTTCTAAGCGGTACGCTTTCATGCGTTCCTGACCTAGATATTGATCTGTTCTTTCCAGGATTTCGTCCGGAATTTCACCATTAGCGAATGGTAGCTCCACTGTATAAAGCTTTTGATGCTCATGACATCTTCCGCAAAAATTGTAATTTAATGGATAAAAAACGCCACATGCATAACATTTTTTAAACCAAATAGTAGCTTCCGGTCCGGGGCTCCAATCACTCATCTCACTTCCACAAAAAATGCAGCCGAATTCGTCTGTCGGCCTGACAACACCACAATGCGGACAAATCCTCGCTTCATTTTGTTTTGGAAAGTCTTTCGGACTTATCTCGACTATCCGAGGTTCGTTGGACTCGCAGAATATGCAATTATTTCGGTTGGTGTAAAACAATTTCCCGCACCTGCCACACCATTTAAATTTCTTTTTTGAAGAACCTTCATTTAGTACTTCGGCAGCAGCTCCAGTTTGAGTTTCGCAGCTTGTACACATTTTCCGTTTCTCCGATTTAAAGGTTTCATAAAGGGTTTCTCTAGCTGACAAATCATTTCACCTGAGCTTCACTTCATGCTTTCTGGTTCTGGGGCTTCTGACAGATCCAAAGCGTTTTCGATATGAAGCGCCACTCTTGCCTGAAGGACGTCTGATTTTGCTTCTTCACTGAGGTTCCCGACAGACAGCATGGAATCCATCATCATGACTGCTGGATCCTCTTCAACGGTTGCCATCGGCTTTGACTTTTTGGTTTTCCTGTTTCCAGTCTTCCGTTTGTGTTCCTTCAGGCATTTTGCCCGGGTCTCGGATATTTCTTTCCGTGCTTCTTCAGTCAAATCCCGTTTCAGCATGATATCGAAAAGCAAAACCTCGACAGGCAACGATTCTTTCTTGGATGAAGGGACACTGTAGCCTTGTATTCCTTGTTTCATCGTAATCTCCTCAGAATTATCATTATTGGTAGTTGGATTAAATGCTTGTTTTTGATATGCTTCGAGCGAAAGAACAAATTAAAGAAGAATTACCGGCAATGCGCTGCCGAAATTTCATAGTATAGCTTTTCTCCAGTTAATGATTTAACAACGAAAAAGGTTTACCATGGAATCAGAACTTTCAATTGACGCTTGGTTATTGGCGGTTTTATGTATTAAACAAGGCGATGAAGAAAACAAAGTTCATGTTGTTGACACTTACGAAGTGTTTGACAGTTTTAAATTCTCTAAAAGATTTGAAGCCAGACGCGATGTGTTAAATCGGCTGAAAGATAAAGGTTTAATAGAGCTATATGGCGAACAGACAAAATATAACATCACGGCAAAAGGGATGGAATATGCCGCCAATGATAGCCAAATTCAAGAGTTTATTCGTTCTTTAAAATAAATTTTCCGGTTTCGAGAGCGTCGAAAAGAATTTCGAAATAAGGCTTGGAACTTTGCGCCCCAAGATTATGAGTCGAATCAGCAATCATTTGAAGTCTTGACGGTTTAAGCCTGTTTAGCTCATGGATAACACGGCAAAGTGCGTCTATATCTTCTTTACGCTCGGCTGATACACTGAATTTAAGCGGTGAGTTTTCAGGGTCCCAATCAATGTGCGCATAAGTTTTATCAGGATCATTTTTATGCAGGACTCTGGGTTTGGCTTCTGCCGGCAGTTTTTCTACGAATTCTTTGATCGGGAGATGCTCCCAAACCTGTTCGTTAAAGCTTCTTAAAAGGTCTTTTATGTCTTTTTGCTTAAACATTTTTACCTCCTTAGGTATTGGTTTTTAAAATTCGTTATGAGTCAATAAAGACAAATCACCGGATTTCTGTGAGCAACCTTTTGAGATATCCGGTTTGTGTACCAGGCAACAAAACCTTTCCAGTGATACCGGATCGGATCTTCCGGTCTTCTTGAGAGGGGAGGGGGAACGTCTGTGTCACCCTTGGCGAGTTTTACAATCAACTCTGCCAGGGTGAGATCAAGATAACGGGCTATCTTGTAGGCAGGTAATGTGCTTGAATGGTGCCTGGTGGATCTTTGTCTACGTGGGGAGATTTTCATTGTTTCTCCATCGATAGGGTTAGCCGTCTTCGGCAATAAGTTCCAGGATTATTCGCTTGGCTTTCCAGGTTTTTGATCCTTCATAGATGCCTTTGATAACGCCGGATAAAAGCTGATCTAGAGTCGTTCTGGCAATTCCTAGCTCGGCTGCAAATTGCTTTTTAGTCTTGCCCTGTAAGGCAAGTTCGGCGTTTAGTTTTCTAATTTGAATGTTATCCATTTTATATTTACGTTTTATTCGATGTAAATCTACGTTTAAATGAACATAATGTCAACTGATAAAAACATAGTTTTTAAAAGAATTGCATTGCTTCGAAAGCAAACCGGACTATCTGCCCAGAAAATGGCTGATAAGACAGGCATATCTTTAACCACAATGCAAAAGTATGAAAAAGATAGACCGCCTTCATATGAGTTCCTTAATGCTTTGGTTAAAGAGTTGGATATCAACCCAGCTTATTTTTTCTTTGACGATGAACCCTTGTTTCTGGATGAAACAAAACCAGAAAACAATTTAAAAGAGTTGGTTGAATCTCAAAAAGACACAATAAAGCTTTTGAAAGAAAAGGTGGATTTGCTGTCTGGGAAGAAAGTTTAAAACCAATTTAAATAGATCCAATCAAGACTGAGTAATTCTTCGTTCTCCCCCCCCCCCGTTCTCCCCATCTGAATAATCACCGATCACAACCGTTTCTGGAGATTTCTACGAAAATCGTCAGCGCCAATTGTTTATCTGTAGATCATAGATCAGAGAACAGGAGAGGGGCGTGAAGTTGATTTGACAAATATATCAATACGGTTGTATTCATCATTCGAGAACCGTAGGGGACGAATTTTAGGTGATCGCTAGTGAAATTTTATCATCTGAACAAGGGGTCAATCGAGGTTTTTTTGAAAAGTGGAATTGTATATATGATTTTGGCTTTTAATATGATCCGAGCAAAAGAAGAGATTCTACTGCGCAGAACTACAGCTCCTCGGTGTGGATTTATACGGAAGCTAGCTTCCAAACCACCAGTAGGGATTCCGCTCAACTCCGCGATACAAAAAAATAGCGCCCTTTAAAGGTGTACAATTAGCAAAAATGCTTTGTCTCAGCTCCAGCAGGAGTGAACCTTTCAAGTATTAAAAAAATTCTTGCCGCTCAACTTGTGGAATTAATCCAAACTAAGTTATGTGAATTAGCCGTATCTTGCACCTTATTTATCTAATTTAAAATAATCGGAACAGAACATGAAACTATCGAAGCTCAGTTTCCAAAACTTCCGTTGTTATGAGAATGAAATCAAAATCGATATCGGGGATCTATCCTGCATCATTGGCAAGAATGATATTGGCAAATCAGCAATACTTGATGTTCTTGATGCATTTTTCAATGACACCATCGATAAAAACGACTTAAACTCAAGAGCTTCCACTGATGAAGTATCAATAACTTGCTATTTCTCGGACCTTCCGTCTTCGCTCGTACTAGACACGACGATTGAGACATCTCTCAGTCAGGAACTAATGCTCAATAATGATGGTCAATTGCAAATCAAGAGAGTTTTCAAATTCGGCAAGTCAATATCTAAATCGGTATATCTTGTAGCAAATCATCCCAAGCATGAAAAACTGAAAAACCTGCTAACTTTAAAAAATACAGACCTCAAGAAACTTGCAGTTGACGTAGGAGCTGACTTGTCAACAGTCGACAAGAAGAAGAACCCTCCATTAAGGTATGCAATAAGATCAGCGATCAAAGATTACGAATTGGAAATATGTGACATCAAAGTTGATGGTAGCTTAGATGCAAATAACAACCTAAAGCAAATGTGGTCGGCACTCAAGAAAGAGTTACCTATATACTCAGTCTTCAAAACTGACAAAAGCATAGATGATAAGGATAAAGACGTTCAGGACCCCATGAAACAAGCTATAAAAGAATCACTAGCTATCCAAAGCATCCAAGAACTCCTTAAGCAAGTCGAAGAGAAAGTTCGCGACCTGTCCACCGAAGTTGCCGAGAAGACGATCAAAAAACTTGAAGCAATCGATAAAAGTATTGCTGAAAAACTCAAAACAGATTTCACTAAAAATCCAACATGGGACAAGGTCTTTGATCTAACGCTGCTAAACGAAGAAAACATACCACTAAATAAACGTGGAAGTGGAATTAAGAGATTAGTTCTCCTTAGTTTTTTCCAAGCTCAGGCCGAAAGCCGACAAGCTGAGACAGGGGCTCCGGCTGTCATCTATGGAATTGAAGAACCAGAAACATCTCAACACCCAAATCATCAGGAAATGATTATTGAATCACTGGTACGTATGAGCGAAGCTGAAGGTATTCAGGTTTTGTTTACATCTCATAGCTCAAATTTAGTAAGGGAAATACCAATAGAATCATTGGTATATATAAATAAATCCGATGCTAATCTAAGGTACATCGGTTACGGATACAGCAAGTCAGAAAAACTGCCCGCCGAAAGTGTTATAAACGAAATTATAAAGACTCTTGGGGTTCTTCCTAACCCAATTGATAAAGTCAAAGTCCTGGTTTATGTCGAGGGCTATCATGATATAAATGCCTTGACTAGATATAGCAGGTTGCTTTCAAGCGAAGACAAGAATGTGATTAATCTTCATGACAGTGACTGTGTTGCCTTCATACCGACTGGTGGTTCTTCGTTAAAATATTGGATTAATCAACAGCTTTTAAGTGGTTTAGGTAAACCCGAGATTCACATTTACGATAGTGATGTTTCGGAATATGTATCTATTGTGCAGTCCATTAACGCTGAAAAAGGGAAACGTAAAGGATTTAATACAGCCAAACTGGAAATGGAGAACTATTTAACCGCGTCAGCTATTCAAGCCGCCTATGCCATCAATGGCCTTACGATCTCTATTCCGGATATTACTGACGATATGGATGTCCCTCTTGTTACGGCTGAAGCTCTTCATTGTGCAAGTAATTCTTCAAATCAATGGTCCGAATTGGAGGAAGAGGTAAAAAAGGACAAGGCCTCAAAATGCAAACGGGTTCTGAACTCAATTGCAATAGACCAAATGAATATTTCTGATTTAGACCAAAGAGGTGGTAAGGAAGAAATGCTCAGTTGGTTGGATACGATCAAGGCATCAATCGATGCTTAACGAATAAGGATAGATAGTGCTAAGCCCCACATAGGGCAGAGAATTCTGCTGAATAACTTGTTTTATTTTTAAGGAGTCAAAATGACGAAGCAAGAAAAATTTCTTTACATTGTGCAAATGAGTACACTTGCAAACTGTGTGAACCTGTCAACGAGCCATTCCGATGTAATTGAGAATTATAGACATATATTTTCTTCCACAGGTGTCTTTAATGTTGCACAACATGCCATTCGTGTCAGCGAAATAATACCTGAAGATTTGACAGCAGCAGACGCTGCCAGTGAATTTTTAAACTATTACCTCAGAAACCTGAGAGAAAATGGGGAGAGTGAAGTTACTTGTCCGGAGTGGTGCGTAATACGAGATTAAGAAAAAATATGCCATTTCACTCAGAACCCTATCACACGACTGTGTCGCACTCACGGACTAGGTGAATTTGTTAATCATGGTTTTTAAGAAAAGAAAATAATGAGCGATCCCAAAAAACTTGCAGGAAAAAAAGTAACCATCCTCGAAAATTGGTTAGAAAACGCAAAATCGGTTCAAGATACTATACCAAAAGTTCAGAGAGAGTTGGATATTGCAAAATGGGAACTGGCCACAATTGCTACCGCACCTGAAGGTTTTGCTAAAGATAATTTATTTGAATTAACCAAGTTTTATAATCAAGATTTACAGATGATCCGACAATCTCTGCCTAAAATTACAATTTCCTCCAGTCATAGTTTTGATGTATCTTCAGGAAGCACAGCATCAACCTCATCACATGTTTATTTTATTGCCGTTGAGGCAAGAAAAAGCCTCAATCCAGATATGGAAGGCTGGGGAATTTTGAGTAGTAATCAATACGAATTGCTTCAAAATCAAATTGGTCGTGAATCAGAAGTAAGAAGTCTTCTGTATTCTCTTAAAGAGGAATTGGCCACTGAGTTTGATCACGCTACTGCTTCTTTTCAAAAATCATTGACTGGTGCAGTGGATCAAACTGCTGCGGGAATCGCCATAAGAAACGTTCATGAACATTATAAAGGCCAATTAATGAACCTTGCTAGACGACACCCAAAGGAAAACAATCCTAGTTGGGCTACAATGGCTGATAGACTGATTGATAATCAGGGGCCAAACCTGGAACGTTTCCTTAAGGAGGAAAAAACCTGGAAAGATCTACAACAAAAACTAAGTAGAATTACTAAAGCGCTTGAAGAAGTGGATCAATCGGAATTTAAGAGTATATTTACTAGATTCATTGATCATTTATATATTGTCCTTAAGTTGATAACCAGTAAGGATAACCAATGATCAAAAAAACATAACGAATAAGGATAGATTGAGCGAAGCCACAATATGATTTTCCTGGTGGTTGGATTATTAGAGATTTACTTGGCAGGAAAGCAAAATAATGTAATGGGTCAGTCTTCGTTTGTTTGTATATTATCCAATGATCACTTGAACAAAGCTTTGCTGAAGATTTCTTGAAAAGTGGAATTGGTACTATATTGAATTGTTGTTTTTAATATGATCTGAGCAATCGAAGAAGTTCTACTGAATAACTTGTTATACGCAAAAACCAAGGTAGGTATGGATAAACGAGCAATTAAGGTCAATGGTAGAACTTTTTTGGTTTGGGATGATAATATCGGAGAGATAAATGAAGAAATGATCAAAAATATTGATTATAACTTCTTTGCTTACCAAAGTCAGTATGTTTACAAAGTCATCGAAGAAGAAAAAATTACTGATGAATTCAGAAAAATTACAATTAACATCTTAGGTCATACATTAGAAACTTTTTTTTCACTATTATTTTCTACTATTCAATCCCCAGATTTTTATTTTGGCTGGATGAGTAAATATCAAGTTGCAGATTTAGGATTGTTGATAGAAAAAACAAATCAAAATGAATATTATTTTAACAAATTGGGTTTGGCATCAATTTCGTGGGAGTCAATTGCAAAGGGACTGTTTCCCGTTGATTCAGAAAAGGACTCAGCCATTTTTGCAAAACTCTGGAAGGAGCTAGGTTACGAATATAGCTGGGTTCTAGGAATTTACAATAGTATCAAGCATGGATTTAGGTTAAAAAATGATGGTCTTAAAAACATAAATATTGGAGGTTTAGAATTCAATAACGAAGACCATGAAAACGGCTTCTCTGCTTATAATTTAGAAAAATTAGAAAATGATAAAGCTAATTTCTCGATTTACAAAACACTATACCACTTCGATATAAACAAATTAGC
>Ga0075122_10001275_pt1 | contig 18187 bp, 12 predicted proteins | sample AntAceMetag02UKB_FD_69790 | JGI IMG/M metagenome (GOLD analysis project Ga0075122, IMG submission 69790) | Saline lake microbial communities from Ace Lake, Antarctica - Antarctic Ace Lake Metagenome 02UKB | ecosystem: Environmental > Aquatic > Non-marine Saline and Alkaline > Saline | place...
GAAAACCATGATGGTTGGAAGGCTCCTTAAACATCTCGTAAAAGGGTAACCGACAAACCTGGATTGGGAATCAAATCAGCCGATAGACTGACTTGATTCCTTGACTGAATTTATTAAATCAATATCGCTCGAACTCACTGTCACTAAGCGCATTGTTATCGTTTAGATTCAGGTCGACTCCGGGAAGCTCTTTGACCGTCTGCTTGCCGCTGTTTATCGCTCCCGGCTGTTTTCCGATTATCGCTTTGGGTTTAAAGGACCGGCTTGCAACCGTGTTCGCATGGGACACCTTTTGAAACTGTTTATTCATCTGAGATCGTCCACGCCCTGTGTTATCCAGCTTAAAGAAACTGATCGTGTCTTGAAGTTGCTGAGCCTGGGAGGACAGTTCCTCAGAGGTAGAGGCCATCTCTTCAGTGGCACTGGCATTCTGTTGGATGACCTGGTCCAGTTGCTGCAGGGCCTTGTTAATCTGGTCTACCCCGACATTCTGCTCATTGCTGGCAGCACTGATCTCTTGCACCAGATCCGATGTCTTCTGGATATCAGGAACCAGCTTTTTCAACATCTCACCGGCCTTGCCGGCGACATCAACACTAGAGGCGGAGAGTTCAGAAATTTCCGCAGCTGCGGTTTGACTTCTTTCCGCCAGCTTGCGGACTTCTGCCGCGACCACCGCGAATCCCTTGCCGTGTTCTCCTGCACGAGCGGCTTCGATAGCCGCATTAAGGGCCAGTAGGTTGGTCTGGCGGGCGATCTCTTCGATGATGGATATCTTGTTGGCGATCTCATTCATGGCCGTCACAGCTTCATTCACGGCTTGACCACCCTCGACAGCATCTTGTGAGGCTTTCAGTGAGAGTTTCTCCGTCTGGCTGGAATTGTCGGCATTCTGTTGAATGGTTGCGCCAGCCTCTTCCATAGCAGAGGTTGTCTCCTCAATAGAAGCAGCCTGTTCTGTCGCCCCCTGGGAGAGTTCCTGGGCTGTAGAACTGAGTTGTTCACTTCCGGAGGCCACATTATTGGCAGCCCCGTTGACGTCTCCTACTATTTGCCGCAGCTTGGCTACCATGTTACGCTGGGCGGTTACCATAATGCCAATCTCATCTTTCTGGTTAACATCCACGTCAGCATCGAGATCACCGCTTCCAACTGCAGTGGCTAATTCGACTGCTTTGGCGACAGGCCGGGTGATCCCAAGGGTAACCACAACGGCCGATATAATTCCCAGCAGAATGGCCAGCAGGGTGCCGATAATGATCATGGTATTGGCAAGGGAAATCTGTTCCTCCATTTTGTTTTTCTGATCGACCCGGGCTTGAGTTCCCTCATCTTCGGTAGTCCTGGCAGATTCAACCATCTCTTCTTTTGCCGCTTTACCCTGATTGACTATATCTACATAAGTGCTGAAAGCGACCTGGTAATCTTTAATACTTTTTATAATGAGATCTGCCTGAGCTTTGTTTTTTGGGTTTTCAAACCGGGTTTTCAGATCTTCCGCCAGTTTAACAATGTTGGTCACTAGTTTACCAACAGCAGCAACATATTGAATTTCACCCCTGATAATATAATTCTTCTCTTGTCGGCGTGCCTCTAAAATCCACTTAATCATCTGGTTGGCATCATCCACTTTGGTCAGGCGGTCCATGATCTCAGCTTGGGTATTGGCCTGTTCCATCTGGGATTTCTGTTCAACACGCATGTTTTCAGCCTCAGAAATGCCAATTCTGGCATTAGCAACCATCTGGGAATCCAGTTTACCTTTCTTCTCTTCAAGTGCCACCAGTTTTTCAAAGTTTTTTTTATATTGAGCTGCAGCTTCCAAAATACTGTCCATCTGCGCTTTATTGAGAGGGTCGTCGAATTTTCCCTTGGTGATATTGCTTTGGTTTTCAATTTCAGCCAATAATATTTTGACCTGTTCAGCATACTTTGAGTCCCCATGCATAATAAAATTCTTCTCGTCGTTCCGGGCCTCAATCATGAATTTAACAATGCGGTTGACATCGTCGGCCTTGTCGACCCTTCCCACCACGCCCCTTAAACCGTTCCATCCCATAAAAGCCACTATTGCTGTTAAAATCAGTACAACAGCGAAACCACCACCAATTTTTATACCAAGTTTGAGATTTTTAAACATGACGTTATCCATTTATTACGTTTTTAAAAGTTGAATTCAGTTTTTCGATCTTAAGGTTCGAGCAAGCAATTAACAGTTGAATCTAATTTTTCAATGTATTTTTACTTGAGTTTTCCAATCTTCATAATTTTATGGTTTCTATCTTTTGTCTGTTTTCAAAAATTAATAATTCTCCTTTTCAAAAATTTATGTAAACTTTGACCCGTGATCTTAAAAAAAAGACACAGATGGTGTATACGGAATCATCAAACGATTCCTCCAGAAACGCCCCAAATCCCTTCAAAATTGCCTTGGGCTCCATGCCATATTTGATAAACAGGCTTAGTTTCGTTTGACAGCGAAAAATTAAATTACCAGCATCCTATCCAGTTTCAGGCTACCGCCTCTGATGAATTCTGCTGACTGGTCTGCTCTACGAATTCCAGTTCTTCCGAGGAAAAAATCTTTTCAATATCCAGAATAATAATAAACTGATCGCCCTGTTTCCCCATCCCCCTGATAAATTCTGTATTCAACTGCAGGCCGATACTGGGTGGTGGTTCAATATGTTCTGTATCCAAATCCATGACCTCCTTAACTGAATCCACCAAGGCACCCATCATAATGGACTCACCATCCAGAGTAATTTCGATAATAATAATCACGGTATTCACCGTTTTTTCGGATTCTCCCATTTCGAACTTAACCCGCATGTCCACAACTGGTACAACACTCCCGCGAAGGTTAATAACACCTTTCATCATCGCCGGTGTTTGAGGAACCTTGGTTACGGTATCAAATTCCAGGACCTCCCTCACCTTGGAAATATCAAAAGCGAACACTTCATCTTCCAGTTTAAATGCTAGATACTGATTTGTTTCCAGTAATTCCTTGGCTTCCATTTAATTCCCCATTTATTGTTTCTTGTTTGGCACTCTTGGTTTTTTAAAACGATGAGTTGATAAAGCGTCGTTACAAAAATCAATAGCGTTCACATTGACTGTCATGCGCGCCTCCGTGGTCATTCAAATCCAGGTAATTCCTTCACAATTTTCTTTCTGCTGTCTAATAATCCCGCTTATTTTTATACGGTCTATACTGAATTGGGCACCTGACGCAAATCCTGGTTAGTCGGCGAACGTTTATGTTGTTGCGCCTGCCTCCTCAATAGTAGAGGTTGTCTCTTATATTGAATTGGTGTTGATATTTCCATCGCTGGATTTCCCAATATTAAAATGTGTATCTTCTTTGCTTCAGTCCGGTCTTAGTTTTTTTAAATAAAATAGTTCAACCTATTGCTCTGCAGTTTTGAGTCCCAAAAAAAACAGCCACCCAATTTATCATTAGGTGGCTGTATTCTATAGAATAAAAAAAGAAATATAATATAACCGGAGGCATTGCTATCTGACAGCATCCCTACTATTTTGTAGAATATCCAAAATATTGGAGATCTAATGTCAATGGTAGCAAATTATGGCATCCAGGATATCAGACAATCAATAAACGCTCCAATTTTTTTTGGTAATACTCTCATAAGCGTCAAACCATAAAGAAGTGACAGAAGTAATCAGGTATAGATTCGATTATCTTTAGAACCCGATTTAGAATCCGTTTTCTGCTTTTTGTCATTCCCACGAACGAGCGTGAGACTTATTGTGGAGAATGGAGGGGGGACGTAGTCATTTATTTTTACTGGATCTGGTTTCTGCGGGATGGCAAACACTCTCAATATCTGTTTTTGAACGATTCATCAAAAATGAAACTTAAAAACGCAGAGTCAAAAAAATCTGATCATTTTTCAAAAAATAGTCGTGATTTATTTTCGTCGAATTCCAAATTTTGACATCTTGGCTTCCAGAGTAGTCGGTTTGATTCCTAAAATCTCAGAAGCCCCATATTTTCCTCTGATACGCCAATTTGTCATATTGAGTACCGACAATATATATTCTTTTTGCAAATCTTCAAGTGTCGGTATTTTTGATTTTTTGGCAAAACCGGGTATTCCGGTCAACCAGTTTCCAATCATCAGTTTTTTGCCGGAACTAATAATAATAGCCCGTTCAATAATGTTTTCAAGTTCTCGAATATTACCGGGCCAATAATAGGCCTGCATGGTTTTAATTATCTTTTGCGGGATCTCTTTAATGTTCTTGCCCATTTTGAGATTATACTTGTCGACAAAATGCCTGACCAATAATGGTATATCCTCTTTTCGTTTCCTGAGAGGCGGGCACTCAATTGGAAAAACATTCAATCGGTAAAACAAATCTTCTCGAAACTTACTCTGTGCGCATAACTCTTTTAAGTCTTTGTTGGTAGCTGCCAGTACCCTGGCATCAATTTTAACCGTTTTGGTATCTCCCAGATGTTCCAGTTCACATTCCTGCAAAACTCTCAATAGCTTCGCCTGCGACTCGAACGGGAGATCTCCAATCTCGTCCAGGAAAATCGTCCCTTTATGTGCCAGTTCAAAGCGCCCCTTTTTCTTTGCCAAAGCTCCGGTAAAGGCTCCTTTTTCATGCCCAAAGAGTTCACTCTCGATCAGATTAAACGGAATTGCCGCACAATTGACTTTAATTAGCGGATGATTCTTGCGAGAACTGAGATTATGAACTGCACGAACTAATAATTCCTTACCGGTCCCGGTTTCCCCCAGCAATAATACGGTAGAATCTGAGGCGGCCACCTGCTCCACTTGTCGTAATACTTTTTTGAGTGCGGGGCTTTTTCCGATGATTTCTCCAAAATTATATGTCAGCTTTACTTCATCTTGAAAGTACACATTTTCTTCATGTAATTGTTCCTTCAATTTTTCCAGTTCCGTCAGAGCTTGTTGGAGTTTTTTCCCCTGATTTATAAAATCTGTGATATCGATACCAAATGAAATGGTACCGGCAATCTTATCATCGCGTATAATTTCACTAATACTCCATAAAATGGTACGTAACTCTCCTTTTCTGGTTAAAATGGGATTGATAATTTGTTTCTTGCGAACTCCTTCTGTCAATCGACCAAAATTTTGCCAGACTCCAGGAGAACTTTCTTTTGGAACCAGCACTTCGAACCAATCCACATTTTTCACCTCATGTTGCAAATAGCCGGTCAGCTTTTCCGCTACTGAATTAAAAATCTGAATCCGCCCATAATTATCAAGGCCAATTACCATTGCGTTGGCCGTTTCAACCAGATTATTGGTCATCAGCTGTTCATTGTTTAACGCTTTTTTAACGGCCCTAAATTCAGGCATATCCCGATACATTACCTGGAGGATCCGACTACTACCAATATTTAAAAGTTTCAACGAAATTTCCAAATCGAATAAATCTCCATTTTTCTTTTTGTGTTGCCAGGGAAAATACGGTGACTCCCCGGTGTACGCTTTCTTAAGAAGTTTATTCGCTAATACGGCTGAGAGGCTGCCATTCGGCTGAACCACCGGCGACAATTCTTTTGGGGTTTTACCGATAATATAATCACATTTACAGGCAAATTGCTGGCATGCTTTCTCATTACATAAAATAAAGACCTTGTCCCTCAACAACAAAAAACCTTCTGCTGAACTTTTAAACAAGGTTTGATATTTTATTTCACTCTCTTTTAATAAGAATTCTGCTTTCCTGCGCTCAGCATCCATTTTGGAAACAAACAGTGCCATCTCAATAACCATTTTCAAATCCCGATCCTGAATCGGCTTTAAGATATATCCGAAAGGCATGACGAGTTTGGCTCGCCCTATTTTTATTTCGTCCACATAAGTTGTTGAAAAAACCACCGGAAGCTTAAAGCGCAGTCTAATCTCATCAGCGGCTTCAACCCCATCTATTTTGCCTTTGATGTGAATATCCATCAAAACCAGATTCGGTCGATCTGTATCCGCTTTTACAATTGCTTGGGCTCCGGTATCGACAATCGAAGTTACCTGATATCCCGCACCCTTAAGGCTACTTTCAATTTCCAATGCCACAATGGCGTCATCTTCAACGATTAAAATTTTTGCTTTTTCCATTGTTCAACTTCGAAAATATTAAATTCGATCATAAATTTTTCGTGCCGCGACGTTTTAAGTGGGTATTCCCTCGGCGGAACGGTTGATGAACAGAATCAAATGGACAATAAAAACTTAACCGGACATTGATGTATTAATTCAGTTTGTTTCGTGATATCTGCCTCAAAACCGTCAAAGTCCTGGGGAACGATAGCCTCATCTGTGTCCCGCGGCTTGATACCGAATCCTGGCCGTGGTCAACAGGGTGATTTCACAAAAACATGATCTATGCGGAATTGATTCTTGAAGCGGTTTGACAACCGTATGGTCAGATTTGGATTTCCCGGAAGAGACCGTCTGAAATGAGATCCCTTGCAATAACACGCTGTCGGGTATTCGAAGTGCAACTGGAGAAAGATGCGGGCATTTTGCGATACATGCACTAACACAGTTGAATATGAAGCCTTCCGCCAAGCGTGGAATGAAAACCATGATGGTTGGAAGGCTCCTTAAAAGTACAATGAACTACCCCACCGCAAGCGGCGGGGTATTAAACCCAAGCTACGCAATAAAATAGACACCTGCACACCTGGAGTAAGAATCAATATCGTTCGAACTCACTGTCACTAAGATCATTGTTATCGCTTAGATTCAGATTAACCCCGGGAAGCTCTTTGACCGCCTGCTTGCCACTGTTGCCCATTCCAGGCTGCTTTGCGGCAGTAACACTGGGCTTAAAGGAGCGGCTTGCGACCTTGTTCGCGTGGGACACTTTCTGAAATTGTTTGTCCATCTCAGATCGTCCACGCCCTGTGTTATCCAGCTTAAAGAAGCTGATCGTGTCTTGAAGTTGCTGGGCCTGGGAAGACAGTTCCTCAGAGGTTGAAGCCATCTCTTCTGTGGCGCTGGCATTCTGCTGGATGACTTGGTCTAGTTGCTGCAGTGCCTTGTTGATCTGGTCTACTCCGACATTTTGTTCATTACTGGCGGCACTGATCTCCTGCACCAATTCCGATGTTTTCTGGATATCAGGGACCAGTTTTTCCAGCATCTCACCTGCTTTGCCAGCGACGTTAACACTTGAGGCAGAGAGTTCGGAGATTTCTCCAGCAGCGGTCTGGCTTCTTTCGGCCAGTTTTCGAACTTCAGCCGCTACCACCGCAAATCCCTTACCGTGTTCTCCCGCCCGTGCAGCTTCGATAGCCGCATTGAGTGCCAGGAGATTGGTCTGACGGGCGATCTCTTCAATGATGGATATCTTGGTGGCGATTTCAGTCATAGCTGTTACCGCTTCGTTCACGGCTTTGCCACCATCAACCGCATCTTGTGAGGCTTTCAGGGAGAGTTTTTCCGTCTGACTTGAATTGTCGGCATTCTGTTGAATAGCTGCGCCCGCCTCTTCCATGGCAGAGGTTGTCTCCTCAACAGAAGCGGCCTGCTCCGTCGCCCCCTGGGAGAGTTCCTGGGCTGCAGAACTGAGTTGTTCACTGCCGGAGGCCACGTTATCCGCTGCACCGTTCACTTGACCCACTATTTCACGCAGCTTTTCAACCATACCCTTTAAAGCAAATAGCATACTGCCATTGTTTTTACCGGTCTCTATTTCCACATCCAGATAGCCATCTCCGACTTTCCTGACAATATCCACCACTTCTGCAGGATCAGCCCCGAGTTGTCTGGTAACACTGCGGGTAATAAATATTCCCAGCAGCAGAGAGATGATGGTACCGACAATAATAATAGCAATCACAAAAATCGTGGCTGTGTCCGCATCTTTTTCGGCATTTTTGATGCTGACTTCAGCGCTTCTTGAGCTGATTTCGACTAGACTGTTTATCATCTCTTCCGCTGCGGCAAAGGTAATCACGTTCTTAACCAGAGCTTGATTAACCATGCCTGCATAAATTTTATTGCTCCGGTGGTAGGTTTCTACCGTTTCATCGTATGTCCGGGAAAGGTCCATGAATGCCTCGTGATCTGCCTTCCAAACGTTCCAGGCCGGTACGAATTTCTGCCAAATGACAGCCTCTGCAGGTGTTTGTTTGAGTGTCTCATATAATTTCCACATGTTTTCCATATGCTGCCAGGCAGCCCTGATTCGGTCATAATGAACCTTGCGTCTTGTCAGGGATGTGTCACGGACCAGCAAGGCATTCTCAGCACCTTGAATACGCGTTTGCCCCTCTTTGATTTCAAGCAGTGAGGCAACCGTCATCAGATTCATTGGCGTAAATTTTACCTTGGTGCTGTTTATATTGGCCCGGTAGATATCCACGATTTGATTCAGCAATGCTACCGCTTTTGGGCGAGACACATCATTCTTGTTGAGTACCTGCTTTACCATCCTGACGTAGAGATTTGTTCCTTTCTGCAGGGCTTCCATTGTGGAATCGTACTCTTGACTCAGGGTGACATACGCCATGTTATCCTTCTTCCAAGCCTGCCAGGCCGGCTTGAGTCTTCTATGGATTTCAGCTTCCTGCGAGGTCTGTGGTAGGGAATTATAAACTTGTATTGCATCATTCGCTCGTTTCCAGGTTGCTGATATTGCGTCATAATTATCTTGACGTGTTTTTAGATCGACATCTCGACTCAACAAGGCATTTTCGGCGCTGTTGATGGCAGTTTGCGCTTCACTGGCAATCAATAGTTTTTCGACGATTGGAAGCCGTACTTTTCCGATCTCATCGATATTGACGATCATATTGTTGACTTCATACAATCCAACAATACCGATGATAAGAGTGATCACAGCAACGAAAATAAAGGCACCGATCAACTTAACGGAAAGGGTTAATTTTTTCATAAAATTCTCCTTTGAGAGGTTAATAATAAAGGCTGATTTATCTCCGGTACGACTACCGTTCGCCCCCTGTTCCGGAATAAGGGATCGTACAAAAATAACGTGGCAGAGATCGTTTAGAATTTATTCACATTCTGTTTGAAAAAGTCCTAAATGCCGGACGTTTTACAAACAGAATACCAAATAATTTTTGAGCCGACCCTTAGTTCCATAAACTGATATTCGAATCGCCGTTTGTCTGCTCTCGCTTAATCTTTTTATGGTATAGTATCTCGTTTTTGATGAGATCAACTGCCTTCACGGAATGATGCTTCCTGACATAGACTGAATGGTCAGTGGAAACGAAATAGATAGTCCGTCCCCGGTTTCCTCCCAGATCCTCAGCCTTCAATGGGATATTTTCATTCCTTAGAAATTCCCTGACAAAGGCCATGTTTGCATTTCCAATACTTCTGGCGTCATTTTTGCCATCGCTGAACCCCTGAAGGGTCGCCCCGCCAAACGCCTTTGCCTGAAGGTTCCTGCGGCTGGCCCCCAGCTGATACATCCTGTTAACCAGCAATTCCATGGCATGCACCCCGTATCGCCCCGATGGTGTCGAAAAATTGGCATTACTTCTTTTATAGAGATTGCTGCTCAACAGAAAATGGTTCATACCCAGCACGTGGTTTACCGGATCAAACAGGCAAGCTGCCACGCAGGAGCCAAGCAACGTAGAAATTATAACCTCCCCCTTTGTCGCATAGAGCTCACCCGGGTGAATCACCACTTTTTTCAGGTGATTGAACTGTTCTGAATATAAAAGAGACATATCTTAATCCTGTACCGTCTGGCCTGAACTTTCCCGGGAGTCAATCTCCAGGCTGGCCTTCTCCACCAGATGCAGGTGACTGCTGATATCAAGTATCAGCGCGACACTGCCGTCTGCCATGATGGTCGCCCCTGAGATGGTCTCGACATTCCGGTATACCTTGCTCAGGTTTTTAATCACTGTCTGGTGCTGACCAATCACATGGTCCACCACGAAGCCAATCCGATGCTGGTCGATCTCGGTAATCACCACCTGCTCGATATCCGGTCTGCTGCCGTTCACATTAAACTCCTCCCTCAAGCGGATATACGGAACGATCTGCCCCCTGACCCGGGTGATATCACGGCCATGATGTTGCTCAATATCCTCTCGGGACAATTCAACACACTCTTCCACTGACGCGAGTGGAATGATGAACTGCTCTCCACCCACTTCCACCAGCAGACCGTCAATGATAGCCAGCGTCAGCGGCAGTTTGATGGTAATGGTGGTTCCCACACCTTTTTTGCTGTCAATCATCACAGTACCGCGCATACTCCCGATAGCCTTCTTGACAACATCCATCCCCACGCCACGGCCCGACAGGTTGGTCACGGCAGCGGCGGTGGAAAATCCGGGTTCGAAAATCAGGGCGAAGGTCTCATTTTCAGTCAGCTTGCTGTCCGGGTGTATCAAGCCCTTTTCAATGGCTTTGCTCCTGATCGCATCAGCGTCAAGTCCTGAACCATCGTCTCTGACCTTGATCAACACATGAGCCCCGGAATATCCGGCGGACAGATGGATGGTTCCTCTACCAGGTTTCCCGGCGGCCTGGCGTGCTTCCGGCGTTCCAATCCCATGATCAGCACTGTTCCTCAGAATATGGATCAGTGGGTCGTTCAGCTGGTCGATGACGGTTTTATCCAGTTCGGTGTCACCGCCCTCGGTCACCAGGTCAACCTCGGTTCCCAATTCAAGGGATAGGTCCCTGATCAGTCGTCTGAACTTGTTGAAGGTGGTACCAAAGTTCAACATACGGACACTCATGGTATTGTCCCGCAATTCTGCCGTCAGCCGCTCAATCTCCTCGGCAACACTGGCCAGTGACGCATCGTTCTTCTGGTTGGCCAGTTGGCTGAGCCGGGCTTGACCGGTCACCAACTCTCCAACCAGATCAACCAGTTTATCCAGCTTATAAGAAGGCACCCGCACACTCTGTATGGTATCGGTTTTTTTCTGACTGTCCTTCAGCTTCTTAACCTGCTCCTGCTCTGCAAGGGCAGACTGAATTTTGTCGGGGCCCACCAGGCCTTCCCGCTCCATCTTCTGACCAATCCGCTCATACGTGTTCAGAAATTGATTCAAGGCTTCCGGTTGAATATCTCCCCTGTCCACCAGAATTTCTCCCAGTCTCTTGACAGGCTCGTCGCTGTTCAGCCCGCTGTTGGATTCAATCACCTTGATAGAGAGGTCACTGCTGTCCTCCACAAACATGAACACATCCTGTATGGCATTCATGCCGTGGTCGGTGGTCAGGACAATATCCCAACTGGTATAGCAGGCTTCGGGATCCATCTCTTCCAGCAGAGGCAGGTCATCGATCTGTCCGACAACCACACACTCTCCCATCTCCCTCAATTCATCCAGAAGCCGCAAGGGATTGGTGCCAAAGGTAAACACATCGGCCACGGGCTTGAACCGGATCCGGTAGGTGATCGTATCGGACGGTTGACCAGCTTCCGGAACGGCCTCGACCGCATCAGGGTCGGCCACCGTCTCATCTTTCAACAGCAGTTGGGTAAAAGCAGCTGAGATCTGTTCCTTTTTAAGCAAATCCGTCTCGTCCTGGTCGGTGGCATTCAGCATTTTTCCAATCTGGTCATGCGCCTGCAGTGTCAGGGCGATCAATTCATCTGTAACCGGAATGGACCCTTCACGCACCTGTTCGTATACGTTCTCAATGTTATGGGTAAAGGCTTCAATATCACTGAACCCGAACATGGCCCCGGATCCCTTGATGGTGTGAAGTGCTCGAAAAGCAGCAGCGATCAGTTCGGTATCATCCGGTCTGTTTTCCAGCTCCAGCATGGTTTCTTCAAGCTCTGCCAGGCGTTCAACCGCCTCTTCTCTGAAAACGGCGATTCCGCTCTCCTCAAGTTCTTTCGGGGTCAGTTTTTGTCTTTCCGGTTCCATTGCATTGCTCGATAAAAGATTTTCTTTTACTTCTGAAAAAAAGAATGTGTGGGATCAGCCCAATACTTTTTTAACGACACCCACCAGTTGTTCGGGTTTAAAGGGTTTCACTATCCAGCCAGTGGCACCGGCGGATTTCCCTTCCTGCTTTTTATCCCCTTGTGATTCAGTCGTCAGAAAGATAATGGGAATAAACTTGAACGTGGGATCGGCCCTCACATTTTTTATCAGCTCAATGCCATCCATATTCGGCATGTGAAGGTCCGTCAGAACCATATCGACCGGATTCTCCTTCAACTTGGCCAGACCGTCGACACCATCAACGGCCTCGACAACCGTATACCCCTCGTTTTTCAGGGTAAAGGAGACCATCTGCCGAATACTGGCGGAATCATCAACCGTTAATATGACTTTTTCCATAGCAACTTTTTTATTATGGGTTGTACAACAAATATCAATGGGATGTGACTCCCTGCTATAACGTCAACGACTGTGAGCTCATCAGATGTTACACAGCCGAATCACCTCACCGGCAATTCCGGAAAGCGGCAGCACCTTGTCCGCAGCCCCCAGTTTTATTGCCTCGTTCGGCATCCCGAACACCACACAACTGGCCTCATCCTGGGCAATGGTCACGGCACCACTTTCCTTCATTTCCAGCAGGCCTCTGGCGCCATCATCTCCCATGCCGGTCATGATCACGCCACACGCATTCTTCCCTGCATACCGTGAGGCCGACCGAAACAGCACATCGACGGAGGGCCGATGCCGACTGACCAGTGGGCCCTCCTTCACCTCAACGTAGTAACGGGCCCCGCTTCTTTTCAGCATGGCGTGCCGGTTTCCCGGCGCGATCAATACCCTACCCCGAACAACAGAATCATTATTGGCAGCCTCTTTGACCGTCACCTGGCATAAGCTGTTCAGCCGGTTGGCAAAGGCGGTGGTGAAATTCTCTGGCATGTGCTGAACAATCACCATGCCCGGCGAATCCGAAGGCAGGGCCTCCAGAAAAACGCGTAGCGCCTCTGTACCCCCTGTGGATGCGCCCACAACCACGATTTTCTCCGTCGTCTGAACCATGGCCCTTGATGTGGATTTTGCCAGCATCGCATCGGCAGTCAGCTTTTTCGTGGGCTGTACTCTCTTGCCATGTGATGGTTTTCTCCTGAGTTTTGTCTCCGCTGCCGCCTTGATCACATCGCAGATCAGAATTCTGGATTCCTCCAAAAATTGCTTGGTTCCCAATTGTGGCTTGTGAATGATATCGACGGCACCGGACTCCAGCGCTTTTATGGCAGTTTCAGATCCCTTCCCCGCCAGGCTTGAACAGAGGACAACCGGAATCGGATGCTGGGCCATGAGCTTCTGGAGGAAAGTGATCCCGTCCATGCGTGGCATTTCCACATCCAGTGTGATCACATCAGGCTCCACCTGCTGCATTTTCTTAGCGGCGATGTAAGGGTCCGAGGCCAGACCAACCACTTCAATGGCACTGTCAGAGGAGAGCGTTTTCTCCAATGCCTGCCTGACAACAGCTGAATCATCAACAATCAATACTTTGATTTTTTCCATGATCTTAGAATGGGTCTAATCGAATTATTTACCGCGTCTTCTGAAATATTGTCGGATAAATGGGATTCAGCGGAAGCGTCATCCCCTGCACGGATTCGGAATGTCCCTGGAACAAATAACCCTGGGGAACCAGGCACTTGATGATCTTGTTCAGGATGGCCTCCTGTGTCTCCTTATTGAAATAGATGATCACGTTCCTGCAAAAAGCAATTTGAATATTCGGAGTCAACCCGAAGTCCCGATCCATCAGGTTCAGTTTCTGGAACGTCACCCGCTTTCGTATTTCCGGATCTATCTTCACAATGGGGTTACTACGGTCCCGGCTTTTCAACAGGTATTTTTTCCTCAACGGCATGGGAACCGGCTCAATCCTTGATGAATGGTAGACCGCCTTTTTCCCCATGGTTAAGACATCTTCGGAAATATCGGTGGCCAGGATGGTAAAGTCGAACGGTTGTTCTGGATGTTTCTCAGCATACGCCATCAGAACCATGGCCAGGGTGTAAGCTTCCTCACCAGAGGAACAGCCAGCACTCCAAAGCCTCAATTGGCGCCTTGTACCGTTTGTTCCTTGCAACAGCTGCGGCAGAATTGATTGAGAAAGATAGGTAAAATGATTTGGTTCCCTGAAAAAGTCAGTCTTGTTCGTCGTCACTTTGTTGATAAAATGGGGGATCTCCTCCTTTCTTCCCTGAGGGCTGAAAAGATAATCACAATAATCCCGGTAATCCGAAATCTGAAGTTGCCGCAGCCGTTTAAGCAGCCGTGACTCCAGCATGGTTTTTTTAACCGACGGCATTTTGATGCCGTACTCGGATTCAATAAATGAACTCAAGCGGTTAAAATCTGCTTGTTTCAAAGCTTGCAGGCCTTCCATACTCATATGTCCCTTAATATGAAAAAAACTCACCCTAGAGGCACGGAGATGAATAAGCTGTATTGAGTGTCTGTCGTAAAGCCTTTTTTATTGCAGACACGGAAACAAACCGCAGTCTTTTTTCATCTTTCGGTGTGCTTTGAATGGCATGAATGTTAGTCAGTTAACGATAAATTCATGTCTGATGAGACGCATCCTGCCCCAGACCAAACCAGTTCTGCCAGGCAAACCCAGCATTTTTCACCGCTTCACTGAACCGTCGCGGGGGATCTGATTTGAGTTCGAGCTGTTTGTTCATCCGGCTGGCCGCTGAATGAAACGCAAACAGCACCTGGATGGCAGACAGATCAAACGACAGAACCTCTTCCAGGTCCAGAACACAGTGGTCTGACTGTTCCAGTGCCTGCAGCAGTATCTCCCTCAGCGCCGAAGCATGCTGAATGGTCAGGTCTCCCGCCAGCTTCAGGCTGGCTGCCCGGGATGTCTCATCAATGGTTAGTCTTGTTTCCATTTTCTGTTTTTTCAAAGGTTTTAATCTGGTGATGATCAGCTCTCACCAGGCTGATCAGTTTTCATCCGTAGCAGTCTGCATCAGGGCCAGTTCATCCGATGTAAAAATCTTTTCGATCTCCAGAATAATGATAAATTGATTTTCTCGTTTCCCTAATCCTTTGATGAGATCGGTATTAAGATGGGTGCCAATCTTAGGTGGCGGTTCTATCTGACCCGGTTCCAGATCAATCACCTCCTGAACAGAATCTGCCAAAGCCCCGATAAGAGTCATCTCCCCATCAAGATCCAGCTCCACCATAATAACACAGGTATTGACTGTTTTTTCAGTTTTCCCCATGCCGAATTTCAGCTTCAGGTCGATCACAGGAACCACACTGCCTCGCAGATTGATCACGCCTCTCATCATATCAGGCGTTTGGGGCACCTTGGTGACCTGGTCAAATTCCAACACTTCCCGCACCTGGGTAATTCCCAGGGCAAAAAGCTCTTCCTCTAGTTTAAACGTAAGATACTGGAGGGTTTCCATGGTTTCTGTTTCGCTCATAAAAATGGTCCTCTGTTATTATGAATTATAAAATAGGTACCGGACATTTTCAGTTGACCATTTACTTGTGAAAACTATCAGATACCGATAAATGATTATTAAATGTCGGAAATTATATTTGAATATCCATGTGATCAAATATTCATTCTGTGATAGCGTGCTCTTTACTGACCTTCTATTTAAAATAGCTCAATATTGTCTCCCAGATCTTGGTCGGATTGATCTGTGCTGGATTCTTGGCCATCGGTGTCGACGCATTCAAAAATGTCCACCTCTTCTGACATTAAATCACTATCAATGTTTGCTTCGTGGATATCTCTTTCTGTCTGCATGGTATAATTGCCTATTAATTTTTGAAGATCGAGATCATCTTCCACACTGTCGGTCGGTGGATCGGGCAACAAGCTTTCAAATTCTTCACTCAGATCATGAAGCCCTTGAATGACGGTACTCAGACTATCGTCAATGGACTGGGCAAATTGAAGTTTCTCCATGAGGTCTGAAAAATCAGCTTTCAGACGATGTGACGTTTGGGAGAAACTGGAGGCGTTTTCATCTTTTTCAAGCAGGTTGAGAATGTTTTCTCCTGTCCTGTCAAACGTTTCATCCATCAATTTCATGCTGTCCTTGAGGTTTTCCAGAAGTGTTGCTGCAATATAGTCCGAACCACTGTGGGCGGCGCTGATCTTGTCTTCCCCCTCTGAAAGCTGCTGTTGGACAGACTGGGAAATCGTGTTTATTTCCCTGGACAAAACGGCCAGGGGCTTACCGCGGCGTCTGATGCTAGTTGCTTTGATGATGGAATTAATGGCCAGAATTCTGAGATTTAATTCATTGCTTTTAATCAGTGAATTTAATTTTGTGATTTCCAGGATGTGGTCGCTGAGATGTTCGGTGGAGCGCATCAATTCCTGATTGGACGTTTTGTAGATACCCAGGTGGGTGCAAAAATTCTTTAATAATCTGTCGAGGTTGCCGATATAATGGTCCAATGACATCATCGCTGGAATAAGTCTGTCTGATGCTTCAGACTGCTTTTGTAACATCTCTAGTATCTTGCCAAATGATCCGGACAGTTTATGGGAAACATCACCGTTTTCTTTTTTCAGATTTTCTAGTTGGGCTATCTGCAGATTAACAACTGTCGTTCCCCAGGGTTTCAGTTTTATAAGTTTGCCTTTATTATCATCCGTTACTTCGGGTACTCTTGATGCCACCTCCTCCAGTATTTCGCTGATGTGCTCCATTCTCTGGCGGTAATTATCATGAAACTGAAGATTGGTTACAACTTCATTGATTTCCCGTGCGATTGCACCGGAAAACGCTTTCATCTGCTGACATATTTTGACACTTTGAGATAGCTCCCTGGAGATTTCAGTAATCAGGCTCAGGATACTTTTCTGTTCTTCTTTCAACGGTAACTGTCTGCTGTTTTTATTTGAATCAATTCGAGCTCTCATCTGAAGGAGGAGTTGGATAGTTTCAGCAGCTGAACTATGGGTCGTTTTAGCATTTTTTAAGATTAACGCCTCCGTAGTCTTCAATGCCTCAGCCACTGTATGAAACTCAGGGTAATCTGCCTGTTCTGCTTCAATTCGAATCATTACCCGGACGATACGCAGTGATCGATAGGTTCTATCCAATTGATCCATCAGATGAACAATTTCCTTTATACTGCCGATCATCTTTTTGAGTTCAGAAGACAACCTGGAAAGCGAGATCTCAGTATCATCCGCTTTTTCAAAACCACTGTTCAAAAGCCCCTTTAACAAATCCAGGTCTTCTGCTTTTCCCTTGTTCAGATTTTCCACAACCTTGTCTGCCAGATCTGAATTATGACGATTAACAGCACTAATGTTATTTAAGCGATCTCCTAAAAACAGGAACTCTTTTTCCGATGCATGAGATAATCCAAGCAGATCCGAAGATAGCTGTAAAAGACCGGACTTCCATTTAGAAACGGTTTCTGTCGTCATGGTTTTCACATCTTTTTCTGCTGATGGATATTCGAGTATCGGAGATTCCGGAATTACATCGGCTGGAAGGGATGTGTCTGCTGCCTGGCTAGGGGCGGCTTCATCGTTTGACGACAGTGAATCAATTTTTGATTTTACGGACAGGAGCAAACGGTTTAAGCAATTAAAATTCAGCCTTTTTTTAATTTCTTTTATTTCAAGACTTAACAATTTTGAGTGTTTCATGACGATGCTAGCTGGCAGCTTGATATTATAGGACTCCCTGACAAACATGATATTGTTCTTTTTGGGGCAACTTGGTTTTTAGCAACCGTCAACTAAAGAAAACGGACCCGTGGTTTATTGATCGCTATCTACTTCAATTAACGTGCAATAAATTGAAATAGAGCCGTTTTTCAAGCAGTGTTGTGTTAAATCAGGGGTGTCTGTAAGTGGTCAATGAGGAGGGGGAGAATCAACATCAATATTCTGAAACGTTATTGTCCCGTATTGTCTCATACAAAAGTGTACCATCCGGGAACCTGTTGATATCGATGTATTAACTATTCGCCGGATTCGGAAATATCAAAGGCGATCAGTTTGCGGTAGAGGGTCTGACGTCCGATACCCAGCAGTCGCGCGGCTTTGCTTTTATTCCAGCCACTTTGGCGCAGTGCCTGGCGAATATCGGTTTCATTCAGGAGAGAGGATTTCAGGCAAGCCGGATCAGCAACAGGAGAAAAGTCCGGAATCATCTCTGGCGGAAGATGTCCCGGGTTGATTTCATCTCCTTCAGCGAGAATGAATGCATGCTCAATGGCATGTTTTAATTG
>Ga0075122_10001281_pt1 | contig 18129 bp, 52 predicted proteins | sample AntAceMetag02UKB_FD_69790 | JGI IMG/M metagenome (GOLD analysis project Ga0075122, IMG submission 69790) | Saline lake microbial communities from Ace Lake, Antarctica - Antarctic Ace Lake Metagenome 02UKB | ecosystem: Environmental > Aquatic > Non-marine Saline and Alkaline > Saline | place...
CAAGATCACTTCAGCCCGAAAAGAAAGCAAGCGGCAACGAAGACACATTTATCATGAGAATAGAAGACTGCGATCCCGAAGATAAGATTGCCGTTTTCCGGAAAAACGATAAGATCATAGAAGAACTTTGTTTCGATTTTAACACCATAGATTTAACACTGAAAGAATCATGGCTAGAATATATAAAAGTTTTAAAATCTAAAGACGTACCTAACGACGTAATTTCCTTGTGGGAAAAAGAACTTAAAACGTATAAAATTCCAAGGGATGATGATTATAACGATGAGTGGGATGACGATGATGATGATGATGACCCAGAAGGCACCGAAAGATTTGACATACCGCCAATGACCGAAGAAGACACTAAGCAAGCTGCTTTTGAAACAAACAACGAAGACGCACTTGGGCCAAAAACAACTAGCACAGAGGGCGACAATGACTTATGGGTGATAAACTACGGCAATGCGATAATGACAATAAGACTTACGGATAGCGCATGGAGATTGCGGGCTATCAGTGGTTTCTTAACAGGTGATCGCATATACAAAAATCACCTAAAACCAGAGGCAGATAGACTGCAGAAAAAATGGGAAGAGAAGCAAGATTTAGTTAAATTGGCAAATAAATATGCGAATGCTTTTGTTTATATTATGAATAATGACGGATGCGACTTTACTGTCTACTCAACAGAACAGGCACTATGTGAAATTGAAAATGACATAAGCGAATATTCTAACGCAAAACACGTGGGAAAAGCAATTGACTACCTCATGGAACTTTTATACGACATGCGAAATCAGGGATACACAGCAGACTATATCAACACTAAATACTCGGTTGACGACTCACTTCATCACTACTTAAACAACATCGATGTATACAACAAAATAGAAAGCCACAAGCTAGTAGAAGATTTAACAGAATCTTCTAGAACACAGAACTTAACTTTGTTAGAAGTACTTTGCGACATCATTATTGAGATTAACAAAAAGAAAAAAGAGAATAAGTAATTTTAATACGGGTCGTCTAATGACGGCCCTATTTTTATAAAAAGGATAACATGGGATATTTAGAAAAACAAAAATTCGACAATAACGAAAACTTTTTATTCCACAGAGGAAGACTAGATTTCAATGGAAATTTAGGTACATATAATAAATGGATTTATGACGGAATACCATGGAGCGTCACAGGTAGCGATTGGTATCTATTTGTAAAAGGACAACAAAAAGGAGGAATTAGAAGTGAAACCGTGACAAGGCGCACAAATACTATATTAAACGTTGATAAACACGATACTTCTAGGCCAGATGGAAGCATCGGATATGTACACGTGGGCGACTTGATATATGAGAATACCGATAAAAATCAGATGCGTATTGTCCGCTTTGGGGAATACCATACATGGGATGGCGAAAACGGTGTTGGGTTCTATCTCGAAAACGATAAAACACGCAAAATAGAGCCATTCGAACTAGTTATAACTAATGCTAGTGTGTGGACAATTTACGGAACAATTTTTGATTACGATAGAGTGGAAAAAAATGAAAATGCCTAAAGACATTAAACCACTTCCAGAAGGAACTATATTAGAAGGTAGTTTAACTGTATGCTATTCAGGTGGTAAATATTATAATGCGCAATATAAATGCAAATGTGGGCGGGGCCAAAAAGCAGAATGTACACACCCGCACTTTACACACAATGGCGGTATATCCGCAAAAATTGCAGAGCATTTTGGATGGAGAAAAATAAACAACAAATGGCTTTGTCCCTACTGCTCCGGAAATACAAAAAATTTAGACAAACTTTTCAAAGGAGATTAAAATGGAATTAGTAATACAACTTATTTTTGTTTTCGGTATTTTAACAATAACCGGAATAAACATGATGACTATTAAAACAATTAACCAAATATGCAAGCTTCACACTGAGTCTATAAAAAGCTTGGCAAGTGCATGCAGTAACAATACATCATTGATAAAAAGCTTGGCAAGTGCATGCAGTAACAATACATCATCGATAAAAAGCTTGGGCGAAGCTCACACCAGCACCACCGATTCGATTGTAGCACTATCAAAGACGGTGTCATTGGTATTTAACAAACTTGACAAAGACAACTAACAAAATAAGGATGCAAATGCAAAATGACAAAATACTTCACGCACTAGCCGGCGTAGCCTTAGCGTTTTTTGCTAGGTTTTTTGGAATTACAGGATTGTTAATAGGCTATGTGATAATAGTAGGCTGGGAATTACAACAGCTTGTTTTCGATAGTGGCACATTCGAGTTTATGGACATGCTATATGGGGCCGTTCCGCTGACTGCGATATGGATGATATGCAACTTCACCAAAAAGAAATAAATTAAAAGGAGAAAAACATGAAAGAATTACGCATTTGGCTTGACGACATGAGGGATTTACCTATAATGCCAAGCTACAGAAGCAAAGACGAGTGGTGGAATATCCACTGCAAAACCGCCGAATCCGCTATATGGTTGATAAAAGGTGGGAATGTCAGAGCAATTAGCTTTGACCACGACCTGGGAACTAAGAAAAACGGATACGACGTAGCTAAGTTTATTGAGAAACAAGCTGCCCTTGGAATACTAGATAAGATAGACTATCTTATACATAGTGGAAACCCTGTCGGCAGTCAAAACATAGACGCGGCAATGAAATCAGCACACAAATATTGGGAGAAAAAAGAAAATAGAAAAATCTAAAATTACTACTGAAATATTCTGGGTTTTTGTACTACTAACAATGATTGTTACTATGGTTATTCCAGCATTTGCCATTGTAAGATGCAACGAAATATCCTACGAAGGCTCAAGCGCATTAAATTTTGAACGCCCTGCTGAAGGTTATGAATCATCCGATGAAGCTATTGCTGACATACAAAAAGCATCGATAGCATATATCATGGAAAATATTTATGACTTAAGGTCTCAACGCGCAATGATATCATATATGAAAAACTCAGAAGCGGACACGAAAATTCAAACAGGATCCGAAATGATATACGGGACAGGCGAATTATCTAGAGGAACCTGTCAATATTTCGAAGACTCTGTATTTTCTTCAGTATGGTTTATAGGCAAAGGAAAAATAGCCTTAACGAGATTTTCGCCATACCACATTCTAAAGCTCACTGTAGCGATAGCAAAAGACATTGATTCACGGAAGAAATCATAGATGGTTAGATGCGAAAGATGCTGGAGACTATCGTACGGACGGATGAAAGACTACCACGAACATATATTGAATAATAAATGCACACCAAAGGACGTAGCCGGCGTGAACGCAACAAAATGCGAACACTGTGGTGAAAAAACTGTACATCAATTTGAGAAAGTATGTACTAATCCTGCTTGCAAAAAGTTTATGGGGAGAAAAAATAAACTATATGAAAAAAAAGAAACTAAAAGTGTTGGGAATCGATCCGGGACAAAGTAGAAGCGGAGCGGTGCTACTAAACGACTATAAAATAGACAAGTTTTTTCTCGAGGACAATGATAAATTTCTCTCCCGCATAACAGCGGGAGAGTTTTCTAACATTGACACCGTTGGCATAGAAATAATTATACCCTACGGAATCGTTGGAAAAACTATTATGGAAACAGCGGAATGGATTGGCATGTTTAGGCATGCGTTTGAAGCATCCGGCATTAAGAGAGATAATATCCTAAGACTATCTAGAAAATCAATATGTTCTTACTGGTTAAACTCTAGAGCTAACGATGCAAAAATCAGAGCAAGAATGATAGAAGAATTCGGAAAACCGGGTACTAAAAAAAAGCAAGGACCCACATACGGAATAACTTACGATGTTTGGAGTGGATTAGCCGTAGTAGGGTATACATATTATCTAACGAAGGAGACAAAGTGATAAGAAAATCTATACTGCCTAAAGACATGCCAATAAGCGCCGTAAAGGACAGGCTTATATATGAGAATTGTATGCTTAAGGCAATGTCAGAAAAAAGAGACGAATTGAATAACTATGTACGAAAATTTAAGTTATCTAAAATAACTCCTATGAAAAAAACAATTTTGTTCTATTTGCGGAAAGATATTAGAGTTCAACAAGCTAAATGCCATAGAATAGAAAGATACGCTGGCGAACATTTAAGTTTTTTAAAAAAAATGAATAAACATAACAAAGATGACGATTATCGCAACTATATAAGAATAAAAATTATGAAAAATACTAAAACAAAATACAAAAAAGAATTGTGTGATTTTTTCGATATTATATTTATGATGCCACAAGATACTTGGTCTCCCAACAGATCGATAATCTTCGGGACAACGGTAACGTATGAAATAGTACCACTATTAATGGCTGAAAATACTAATTACACAAGCGGCTTAAGAATCGGTCCAGAAAAAGAAGAAAAAGCCCTAGTTAATGAAATGAACATATATAAAAAAAGAGAAATACCATCAGATGGACTAAAATTCAATTTGTATACTGAAATATACCAAATTTCGGATTGGGCACAAAAAATTGCACCAAAAATAGATATACCAGAATCAAGAGAAAATATTGGTTATTCTCATGGCGTTATTTTTACTATTAAGACTAGTCATTGGAGCGATTTTAAGATCTTAAGCAACAGAATAAAAAAATACGGAAGGGACGAATAAAATGGGCAAAGAACAAGAAGGTTTTGTAATATACAAAGTATTCGAAGATAGCTGGCTAAAAATATGCGATATAATAAACACGAAAGATACACATGATGGATACAAAAGTAGCTATGACGAAAAAAATGGCTTAAATAACATGGGCAGCATTATGTTTATTATTACAGAACTTACAATGGCAAATGCAATGACATACGTTATAGACAATTTCAACGATGATAAATACGACTTCAAGAAGCAATACGAAGATGCGCGAAAAGTTCCCGCTGGCGATTTAATTAACGTATATGTGAATAATCACTTAGCAGACATAATAGAAACAAAGAAAATACTTAAGATGGCTGAAGAACAACTTAACATAAAGGAAATAAAAGAACATCTAAAGAGAATTGGGTTAGATGATATATTGGGCAAAGATACGCCTGATCTCGTACCTGAATCTATAGATAAAACAATGAAAAAGCTGAAAAATTTACTAGAATTTGTCGATGAACACATTATGGATTCGTACAGTAAAACCAGAAACATGCAAGCAAAAGAATTGGAAAATTTATTTGAACTAGACTAATAAGGAAAATTATGGATTCAGATTTTGTACAGCTGCATGTGCACAGCCACTTCTCTTTTTTAGATGGCGCAGTTACAATAGACAACTATATTAAAAAGGCACAAGAATTTAACATGTCGGCCTTAGCCATCACAGATCACGGCAATATGTGCGGTGCGATGGAATTCTACGAGAAAGCTAAGGGAAAAGTCAAGCCAATAATTGGGTTTGAGGCATATTTAGTAGAAGATGCATTGTTGAAGAAAAAACAAAATAGATATCACCTGGTCTTGCTTGCTGAGAATGTAACTGGATACCACAATCTGCTTAAGTTAAGTTCTGCCGGGTTTAGAGATGGATTCTATAGAAAACCAAACATAGATAAGACAATGTTAAGAAGATGGAGCGAAGGTATAGTCTGCCTAAGTGCATGCATGCAAGGAGAAGTGCAGCAGAGCATATTGCACGGAACTTATGCCGAAGCTGTAAGATTAGCCGAAGAATATTCAGAAATATTCCCAGGAAGATATTACTTAGAGCTACAGAATCATCACCTAGAAGACGACGACAAGATAAACTTCAATAGCTACAAGATAGCAAAAGAAATAGGCGTAAAAACTGTAGCCACATCAGATTGTCACTACCTAAATCAAGAAGATGCCTTTGCACATGAAGTTTTACTATGCATTAGTACTGGCAAGACATTGCGTGACAAAAAAAGAATGCGATTTCCAAATAACGAATTCTATTTCACGAATGCAGATGATATGAAAGAAAGATTCAAGGATTATCCAGATGCAGTTACGAATACAGTAGAAGTAGCAGAAAGATGCAATCTAGAAATGCCAGAAACAAAATATCTTATACCTAAATTTAATGCAAATACAAAAGACTCGAAAAAATATCTAAAAAAACAAGTAGAGGATGGTCTGTACGAAAAATTTGGACCGCTTACAAATATCAAGACAGAAGAAAGAGTAGCCGAAGAACTATCTGTAATCAACGACATGGGATTTGCAGATTACTTTTTAATTACGGCTGACTTTATAAAATGGGCTAAGGCAAATGGAGTAACCGTCGGACCTGGGCGAGGTTCAGCCGCAGGTTCTATGGTTTCGTATGCACTTAATATTACAAGCGTAAATCCATTTGATTACGACTTACTATTCGAAAGATTTTTGAACAAAGACAGAATCTCAATGCCAGATATAGATATAGACTTTGACCCGATAAATCGAGAAAGAGTTTACGAATATCTACAAGATAAATATGGCGAAAGGTGCGTAGGTAAAATAATAACTTACGGCACTATGCGAGCAAGGGCAGTTATTAAGGATGTATCTAGAGTTATGGGTATTCCATATAACATAGCTAATAAACTGACAAAGATGATACCACCCGTAGATGCTACCGTTGCTGGCGCAATGAAACAAGACGATATACAGCGCGAGATAGTAAAATTTCCAGATTTAAACAACGTCTTCAAAACTGCACTAGTATTAGAAGGTCTGAATAGACAACCCGGAGTACACGCTGCTGGAGTGATCGTAACACCTACGGATTTAGACGACTACGTTCCATTAATTAAAACATCTAAGGGCATGGCCACACAATACTCCATGGAAACATCTGAAAAAATAGGTTTACTAAAAATGGATCTGCTGGGCCTGAATAACTTAGCGATAATATCCAATGCCGTTGACCTAATATATAAAAATCACAAAAAAAGAATAAAAATAGATGACTTACCTCTAGATGATAAAAAAACATATGAGCTATTAACTTCTGGAGATGGACTTGGATTATTTCAGATTGAATCAGACGGAATGCGTGGATTATTGCGAACACTTAAGCCAGATAAGTTCGAAGATATAATCGCTGTGTTAGCATTATACAGACCAGGTCCATTAGATAGTGGGATGGTCGATACTTATGTAGAAGTAAAGCATGGCAGGTTAGATCAAGCTAAAATACATAGCTCAATTGACGATATTCTCGGAGAAACAAACGGTGTAATCGTCTACCAAGAACAGGTTATGAGAATAGCCCAAAAAATGGCTGGATTTACACTATCTGAGGCAGATATCTTAAGAAAAGCAATGGGTAAGAAAAAGAAAGAAATTATAGAGAAATTAAAGGTAAAATTTGTAAGTGGCGCAGTAAAAAATAACGTAAACGAGGATTTAGCAGAGCACGTATACAGTAATATCGAGAAATTTGCAGAATATGGTTTTAATAAATCACATTCAACAGCTTACGCCATGATAACATACCAGACTAGCTACCTTAAGGCTCATTACCCTGTAGAGTACATGGCTGCCGTATTAAGCTCTAAAATGGGCGGAAAAGTCGAAAATCTAGTTAAATACATAAGAGATATCAAAAAAATGGGCATTAATATCATTCCTCCAGACATAAATAAGAGCCAAAGAAACTTTACTGCCGTTAATGGTGACATCGTATTCGGCTTTGGCGGGATAAAAAGTGTTGGAGATGTGGCAATTGACCAAATGATACTCGAAAGAAAAAAGGGACCCTATAAATCCATACTAAATTTCATAAAAAGGAACGGAAGAAGGGTCGTTAAGAAAGATGTGTTCTATGCTTTAGCTATGTGCGGTGCTTTTGACGATTTTAATATATCAAGAGAGAGAATCGCTAATGGGTTCGACTCAATCAGTGGCATGGCAGGAAGCCAGAAAGGTACCCAGGGCGCATTTAGGTGGAAGAGCAATGATATTAGTATAGTCAGTGATGACGATATGGCTTTTCCCGATGTTCCGGTGCTAAGCTTGAACGAAATACTCACAAAAGAGCGAGAATTGCTAGGTACGTATATTAGTGGCGATCCTATCGGAAATAAAAAAGACATAATTAAGAAATTTAGAACAAATAAGATAGCTGAAATTCCTAAAATGCGTAAAAATACAAGAATCTTGCTTGGTGGAGTAATTACAGAACTACAAGAACACGTAGTTAAAAAAGACAATACAAGAATGGCTTCTTTTATGCTATTTGACGGAGAAGAATCCATATCATGTGTTTGTTTTGCCGATAGCTACTGCGATATATCGAATAAAATGGTAGAAGATAAACCAATAATGCTGTATGGCATGACAAATGATCGTGGTGGCGAATTACAGATCGTTGCACACGATATTTACGATATACACACCCTATACGGAAGAGATATAAAGCACTTAACGATGTATATATCTGCTGAAGACTATAAAGACTTCAGAATAAAATTTGTTGAGATAGAAAAAGTTATAAATAAGCATAAAGGCAACAATAACATAATTTTTAAAGTATCTACACCAAATGGAAAGATAAATATGAAAGAAGGTTGGGATTATACAGTAAAAGTATCGTCGCAATTTGAATTAGATATGGAAAAAATTATAGGAAAGAACAGAATAAAGTACTGTTTGGTATAATTGACCTTTTTCGACAAAACACCAAGAACACCAAATTATTGTAATGTAGACAATTGTACTGCTAGTCAATTGTAGTACAATGTAATCATTCTAAAATTGTAATAAATACTAAGTAGACAATTGTTTAGCGTTTTGCCGAAAAATACAACTTTTGTCAACGAAGTGTCGACATTTCCATTTCCATAACTCATTGATATACAACAAGTTATAACGATCGCTCGACAGCCGTCGAACCGTGTCAACGTGACGTAGCCTTAGTAGCATAAGGGCTGCATCAAGATTTTGGTCAAATGTCGACAGAATGTTTTTTTAGGTATATAGAGAAAAAAAATATTTTCATGTGAGTTTATTTTTCTCTCATAGACCTCTGTCACCTCTGTCATTGTCAATATTGTATATTTATATAGTATAGATAGTCTTACACATACTTATATATATAGGTTATAGCCCGTTGACAGATTTTCGACAAAAGTTCGACAAAGTGGTTTGCAAACCTTACAGATGTCTATATTTGTAAATATATAAGTTGTAACGCCAAATTAAGGCCGATTAAGAACAAATCTTTGGTGTTTTTGGCGTAAAAATAAATATTTTTAAAAAAAATGAAAAATCTTGTCGACGAGATATAAATATAGGCTATAAATTATGATAAGGATCCTAAATAATGAAAGCACAAAAAATAGATACTTGGATTATATATAACGGTGTGTTGAAAGAACAACCAAGCGAAATTGTCCGAACAATAATAGGTTTATTAGAAAATAAAACGATATATGAACCATATATGTTAATATCCAATGTAGTAGAATTAGTTGAAGCAATTATATTCGTCGGGTTGGAACTAAAAAATCGTGATCCCGATATTGGAGTGTACATAAGTAATTTCGAAGGTGTATATGCCTGGATAAGTAACTCAAATAAATTAAACGACAATCTACAAACGTATAAGTTTGAACAACTAGATGGTCGAATTAGAGAAACGATAATGTCAGGTGTATGACATTAATTAATAAAAAAGAAGGAAAACAAATGCCTGAAGAAGAAAAAAAAGAAAACGAATTAAGTCTTGAAGAGATCCAGAAACAAGGTGAAGATATCCAAAGGTCAACTGTTCTACAGATTTTTAAAAACATGCCAACGGATGCACTTGTAAATTTAGTCGGCGAAGAAAAAGCCGATGCCATAAAAAATGACGACGAGTCTTCGCTTGTTGTAGCAGTGAATACGGACTCACTCGAGAGCGAATATGAATTTGGAAACGTTCTATTTACGGCTGCACAGTACGTCGCTCAGTCATATGCACATAAGCTTCCGGTTCAGGAAGCAGATATGGAAAAATTATTTATGGAAAATCTCGAGAAGGTTTTGGCAGGATTTACAGCAACAGCAAAAGTGTTTTTTGATTCTAAAGACAAAAGCGGCGAAGAGCCAGACGAAGATATCGAAAATATCGAAGATAAATCAACAGAAATTTTGTAGTGCTTGTTTTTCTCGTTTAAAGTGGCCTAGGATTAATTTCTAGGTCATTTTAATAACTTTGTACGCGCGTGATATAAAAATAACGATAAAGCGCTATTCTGTTAATATGCAAGGACAATATGAAATACTCTAAAATAGATTCGTATATATACAAGATGAATGTTCCGATCAAAGTGTCAACCTACTTAGGTCTATTGCTCATTGCAACTGATTCGGTTATTAGTGCTTGGTCAATATTGGGCGGGAACATAAAAAAGGTTCCGTATATCCATCCTAAGGCAAGATATAATAAATATCATGAACAAAAGTTTGCGTTGGAGCGGTATTATGAAATGCTCTAAGATAGATTTGCATTTATTGGAAAATGTTTACAATGATTACGCAGGTGGGTATTATCCAATGTTTAAGTACCGTTCACGTGTTGGTGCTATCGCAAGCATAGTTTGTGCAAATTTACGACGGTATTATTATATGCTTTCCAATTGTGACATCCATTATATCGATGCTGGATTTACCGACGGGCTCGCAAAATCAATTTGTGGTTATTATGAAAGCCTCTAAAATAGATGAGTACTTGACAGAGCATACTCGCAAAGATTTCGGAAAGATAGTCTCTTCTAGCTTTAGACCTAAGCTAGCAACAGAGGTACGGTTTCGTACGCAGGCGTGTTATTGGAGCAAGATAGGTACAGATGCTCCAATATATTGGGATATTTCAGTATGGATGGGAAATATTTATGAAAGCCTCTGAAATAGACGGTTATTTAATAGAAACAAACGATAAAGTTTTTTGGCCTACATTAATATCCAGTGGACCAAGACCGGTATTAACATGTGCGGTTTGTCTCTATACGAAAGCATGTTACCGATACACTATAAATAGGATGCATGTGTTGGGAAAAAATGTTTCAATGTGGGTGGGAGATATATATGAAAGTTTCTAAAGTAGATATAGCATTATTGATTGCCTTAAAGAATGGGCCAACTAAAGATTCAATTTCGAGAAAAATTTCACAGCGCATACCTTGGTCATATATGTTGCTGCGGGATGACCTTACTATTTCGCTGCGTGATTCATTAAGGTTTTTGGAGCAAAAATATGAAAGCCTCTGAGATAGATAGACTTTTAGCTATCAAAACAATTACGAATGCAAAATGTGACAACGACAGCATTACTCACATAGAGGCTAATGTTCCGTGGGTGTTTGCCCTATCTATTGTATTTAATAAAATAGGTAAAATAGTGTTTCCGGCTCGTATGGAGGAAGAATATGAAAGCCTCTGAGATAGATCAGTACATGGCTAGTAGCGTCAGAAAAGAATCATTCTTTTTAAATCAAGGATATCGATCGTTAACGTGGAACAGCACGACACAATCAAAATATATTGTAAATTATATATGCTGGTCTTATGTGTTTAAAGTAAGAGGAGATGGTTTTATGTCTGGAAGTAACGATAGATATGTGAGAGAAATATATGAAGGCGTCTAAAATAGATGATTTTATTGCTAGTAAAAACAGGAAAGAATCATTTTTATTAAATCAAGGATATCCACCGCCAACGTGGAATCGCATGATGCAATCAAAGTATATTGTAAATTATATATGCTGGTCTTTTTCGTTTAGGGTAGTAAGAAAATATACGATGTCTAGAGATAATGATAGATATGTGGTAGCAATTTATGAAGGCATCTAAGATAGATAAGTATTTATCATTAGAGTTGGTCAACAATATTATTCCCAGCGGCAATAGAGTAATAACAACAAGACTGATAGAGTTAGTAACTAATATTCCGCATATATACTTTTTTTCTTTTAAATTAACACGTTATTCTCCTATGAGAATATATCAATCTCTTATGGGGGACGTTTATGAAAGCCTCTGAAATAGACGATTTTATTAGAAAAGGAAAATGTACTCTTTCTCCCGTAGGACATTACTTTTCAACTAATATACATGAGGCTATAAAGGCATCTCATGGTAAATATTACATATTTAAGAAAGTATGTGTTGAATCTAAGAATTATAAAGCTATAAAGGCTGCATATAAGAAATATTCAAGATCAGTTAGAATGCTAGAGAGGTTATATGAAATGTTCTGAGATAGACGAAATACTAGTAAAGAATATGTGCTACAATCCAAAACCATGGAATGAAATAGGCACTACTACAGAATGGATAATGTTATGGGTAATAACAGATATGGGCTTTGCTGCAGCTCAGAATATATTACATTTGGATAAGTTATATGAAGGCCTCTAAAATAGATAGAGAGATGGCAAAGAATATTGGAGTTTATCACATTAGCCCTGCTATATATATTAAGTATTGTATATCGTGGGCATACTTTTGGTCAATATCTCATTCAGATACTAGGTCTGAATATGTTGAACGCAATATAAGACAAACAGAGAAATACTATGAAAGCCTCTGAAATAGACAGATACATACTCAAAACGGCATATATGCCATGTTCTACTATCGGTGGATCTTCTCGGGTGAGATGGAATGAAGTTTGGCTTATAATTATGTCGTTTGAAGAAGCAACATATTGTACTTATGCGCCATTCAGGCCTGGTCTTTTACGAAGGAGAGAATATATGAAAGCCTCTAGGATAGATAGCAAATTAGCCTTGATGATTGATTCCAAATTAGAACGATTTACGAATATTTATTCTTTAAGGCAATCAATAATACATTATTATCATTTCACTATAAAGCTATACAGCGTGCCTGTGCTTGAAAACGTGTCGCACAATATACGGTGGTATTATGAAAGCTTCTAGGGTAGATTTTTATTTGGTTAGTAGAATTTATGTAAACGTGAGATCTTTAAGTGGGACGTTCCCTATAAGTGATATAGATCAGTGCATTATGAAGCAATACCGTGTCAAGCTTAATTCAAAATGTAGAACTAATAAGCCTTGGGGACACATGTCGGTTTATCGTACAGGAAGTGAAATTAAGCGTATATCTAAAATCACAGGTCGGCGTTATGAAAGCCTCTAAAATAGATAGAGATTTAGCACAAAATTTGATTGATAAAATTGATAGACAAAGCACTTGGTTTAAAGGTAAATATATAGGTGCATTTATCATATTAGATTATAGATATATAGTCGACAGTTTGTTTTATAGCGTAGTGTCTAACGGCTGTGGGCCGTGGACGGAAGATATGGGGAATGCTTATGAAGGCTTATGAAATAGACAAGCAATTAGCAATGGATATCGGGTACGAATTGAATAGAATTGGATACGGAACGATTCTGTGGCATATATCGTGGGCATATGTGCGGACATTAGATAGAGATATGAATGCTGTGAGATGGAATATAAACACAATAAAGGATCTTTATGAAAGTTTCTAAGATAGATACATACTTAAGAATTGGAATCATTAATGAATTTGATCAATATTTTCATATATATTATAGTTATCACAAGTTTATAGGAGATCCAGCTGCACACAGAATGAAACAACGTGAATATCGTTTTGAGGTATCGCATTATATTGATGAAGCTTTAAGGGGATTTTTTTTTATGAAAGCCTCTGAAGTAGATCTAATTATGGCTGTGCGTATCGCGCCTCATATAGGTTATATATTATACAATATGGATACTCAATATATTGTATATGACATTCTCGAAGGTATTAAATATTACATATCGTGGGCATACATAGAAAATAGCAATCCAGCTGGCCGCGCATGGAATATCGCTAAAATGGAGGAAGAATATGAAAGCCTCTGAGATAGATATGTACAAATGTGAGTTAGGCAAATACTGCAATTGGCGCATGGAAGAAGATTATCATATAGTGTGGATAGAGCATATTCATTATTTAAAAAATACAGGCTGCACTAAATACGATAAATTAATGATAGTGAAATATAGGAATAGAGCTTATGAAAGCCTCTAAGATAGACAGGTGCATGGCTGTAGACATTGGTGGTAATACTATTTATTCATCTGGGTGTGAACATATTCAGTATAGTATACCATGGGCATATGTGTGGATAATACGGAGCATAAATGCCGAGCCAGTATATACGGAATATAATATGAAAGAATTGGAGCGTGCTTATGAAAGCCTCTAAGATAGACAGATATCTTTGCAATTATACATATTTGGATTACGACGTGCATACGATAATATGGCATATTGGGTACATTTATCTACATTGGTATGTTTTAACTATGGGCAAATATTTTATGATGCGGATATGACTGGAAGTATTACTGGAAGTATTAAGGAACTTGACCGTTTATATAAGGGGTTATTGTGAAAGCATCTAGGATAGACAGAAATATGGCCGTAGATTATGGAGTTTCAGTTGCTTCTTCCAGATGTAGTTATATTTGGTATTGTACGCGATGGGCGTATGTGTGGGTATTTGATGGTGTCCCTATATCTACAATACGTAATATAACAGAAGCGGAGAGAATGTATGAGAGAATGTATGAAAGCATCTAATATAGATAAATGTATGGCTATAGATCCCCAGGTCGAAGCTGACCAATCTGTGTGTGTATATATTAATCATTATATGGCATGGGCGTATGTATGGATTATAGATGACCTTCAAGCATCTGTAAAATATAATTTAGAAGTAGCGGAGCGCGCTTATGAAAGCCCCTAAAATAGATATATATTTATGTGTCGAGCTTGAAGTACCACTTTATTCAACAGATTTGGGTGCTACGGAATGGATAGAATTATATATTTACGAAAAAGTGTACGATAAAATTAGTAATAAAGCTGGTAGTGTTATAGATAGCTATAAGGATTATATTTATGAAAGCCTCTGAAATAGATCGTTTCCTGTGTGGACAAATGATTGGTCCGATTAACGAGAATTTGTCTATACTGTATACGATATCATGGAATACTTGTTACGACTATGTATTTGTTATACACGGTCTAAATATTCTGCAGAAAGAGATGGATGAAAATTATGAAAGCCTCTAAAATAGATGAATATATATCGAGAATTAATTCAATGACAATAGGTAAAACTCATGGAGTAGAAGATATCTTGTGGTATTGTTTTGATGCATATTGGTGGTTGGCTATAGGTGGAAATAATGTGAATAATATATATATGACGGTGATAAGACATCATTTAGGCGCATTGGACCAACTATATAAAAGCCTCTAAGATAGATTATAAATTAGTTAATACATTTGCCGGAAGAGGAAGTGCGTCTATGGGAGATGCGGCGATCTGCATGGCAATGTTTAACATTGAATATGCATATGAGCAATTAATATCTGAGCGTATATATACTAGTATAGATCTTGAGATACTAGCGAGAATAGACAATTATTATGGAAAATTATGAAAAAACAAAAAATAGATATTGATTTAGTCGGAAATGATTTCTTCTTTTTATTAAGTAAGGGTCCATTGATACTCCCGATAATACAAATGATAAGGTGGAAATATATATCTAAAGAATATTACAAGTGGGATAATTATGGTATGGATTTTGATCAAGCATACGAGAGATTATGAAAGCCTCTGATATAGATCACTATATGGTCGATAAGACAAGGGTCTCTGGCGTTGCTATTAATATTATTAGATATTATATATCTTGGTCATATTCGTGGATATATATTGGTTGTTTTCGACATAGTGCGAATGAACTTAATAGCGCAAGGGATATTTATGAAAGCCTCTGAAATAGACGGTTATTTAAACGACACGAGATATGAGTCTCTTGATTATCTTATCCACGCGAAGATGATTATGTGGCGTGAAAGTACTTCATATGCAATAATGACTATTAGGGTACAGAGTGGTAAACAAGGTATTGATTTGTTAGATAGGCAAGGGCTTAAGTTTAGGGAGATGTATTATGAAGGCCTCTGAAATAGATGGGTATTTTTATGACATAAAGTATAGCAGTTATGTTTTTGACAGTGGTGCGTCTATGATTCAGTGGATTGAAAGTTCTTTTTATACGCTGAATATCAAAAATCATAATAGATTTGAATACGACAATAACCTTGGATATAGACGGAGAATGTATGAAGGCCTCTGAAATAGATAGAAGTATGTGTAATGTTTATGAGATATACGATATGGTTACTGGCACGAGCAAGGCCATTGACATGGTGTGGTTTGAGATGCAATGGTATGAAACGATGATTCATCGTAATTTAACGTCGCGAGCTATTGCCAATTTAAGAAGGAACCATGCTTATGAAAGCCTCTAAGGTAGACAAGTATCTGGCAAGGCATACTGATCCTGATCCCGACCCAGATATACGTGGACATAAGTATATCATGTGGTGCACGGCATGGGCATTTTCATGGACTATAGATAAAAATAATGATATAAAGGCATGGAACATCAGGAATAAATTTGTAGATGTCATTGTCTGGAACATGAGGAATATAGGGGGGACTTATGAAAGCCTCTAAAATAGATAAGTATTTTGTAGATGTTATTATAGGGGATGCAAAGACTTCTTCTAATACTAAAATTGAAGATGTATATTATTATTGCGTTTGGACGTACTACTGGTTAACGGATATCAATCATCCTTTCGGACCTGATTTGGGCCCGGTGACTAGAAATTTAAAAGGATTGGGAGATGTTTATGAAAGCCTCTGAAATAGACAGATACATACTTAAGCTAAAATATAGGCCTGGTATAATTATCGCCAAATCAGCTCGGGTGAGATGGTATGAAGCTTGGCTTTTTAATTCATTAACATATCCTATATTTCCATCAAAAGCTAGCGCATTTATTAGTAGGGAGTACGTTTATGAAAGCCTCTGAAATAGATAAGTATTTACTTACTGTTCCATATATGCCTGCGCCTCATCGTTGCAATCCATCTGATCGTGTGTTATGGTTTGAAACTTGGCTTTTTAAAGCATTTGTAACTGATTTACATTTTTCAGTGCCAGGCATGGTTATCAGAAGAGAGCAAACTTATGAAAGCCTCTAAGATAGATGAATACATACTTAAAACAACATATAGGCCCGGCATAATCATATCTAAATCATCTCGGGTGAGATGGCTTGAAGCTTGGCCTTTTAATTCATTTGCGTCTGATATGACAGTGTCAAAGGTTTATGCATTTTTGCGTAGGGATAGTGCTTATGAAAGCCTCTAAGATAGACAGATATCTAATAGTTGAAATGAAAGATGATTATTCTCCGTTTCATATTAGATATTGCATATTGTTTTATGCGCATTGGTCGGGCCATGGGGTAAACTATACGCGTGAAGATTCATTTGATTATATTGATTCTATATATCGCGAAATGTGAGGTATTATGAAATTCTCTAAAATAGACAAACAACTTTTAGGCGATATTAAGAATGAAATTGATACTTTACATGGAATTGGGTACCACATAGTGTGGGCTATGTATTGGCTTTATGTACAGCGATTGCCTATGTGTGATTATAATGCGCGTAGCTTATTCATGGTATACTTTAACTTATGAGGTATTATGAAATTCTCTAAAATAGATAGATACCTTATGGTTGAAATGAAAAATGACCGTCCCACATGTTATATTGAAAATCGCATATTGTGTTATACATATTATTTAAACAATAGACCTTATCTAGGTAGATACGAACCAGAAAGATTGGAAGAGGCTTATGAAATTCTCTAAAATAGATAAACACTTTGTAGTAGAAGCGAAACGTTTTCTTTCCGCGATTGAAATTAGATATCGCATATTGTGGTCTGTGTATTGGTTAAATGATGGCGAAGATTATTTATGTAGACACAATTTAGAAAAATTGGCAGATGCTTATGAAATTCTCTAAAATAGACGAATATAACGCTAGAAATATAGATGAAGAGAGTTTTATAAAAAGTAACACTGGTATCGCATATTTTTACATTACATATGAGTATCGCCTATTAAGGGCATTGCTCGTAAAAGATATTTTTTTAGATATACCTCTTCATTCTCAGGTAAGAAATGATGCATTGGAAATTATATGTGGGTAGCAATATGAAAATGTGGGAAATAG
>Ga0075122_10001282_pt1 | contig 18128 bp, 19 predicted proteins | sample AntAceMetag02UKB_FD_69790 | JGI IMG/M metagenome (GOLD analysis project Ga0075122, IMG submission 69790) | Saline lake microbial communities from Ace Lake, Antarctica - Antarctic Ace Lake Metagenome 02UKB | ecosystem: Environmental > Aquatic > Non-marine Saline and Alkaline > Saline | place...
CAAGCTCCACAGACACTGGAGATACTACTGACACATCGGATACAAGCTCCACAGACACTGGAGATACTACTGACACATCGGATACAAGCTCCACAGACACTGGAGATACTTCTGACACATCGGATACAGGTTCCACCGACACTGGTGATACTTCTGACTAAAAAGAAAAAATAACGGTTTGGTTAGACCGCCGTTTGATTATTTTATTTTTTAAAAAAATAACAGTCTGATTAGTTTGCTGTTTGGTTGGTTTATTTTCCCCTTCTTCCTTATTATTGCCAAAAGACCTTTGTTTTGATATAATTTTAATATAAAGATATAAAAAATGTGGTAATTGGACATAAACAAATTTTAGATTTTTTTGAAAAAGCGACAGAAAATAATACTTTGTCGCATGCTTATTGTTTCTCTGGGGTAGATAGGATAGGCAAGAAAACAGTTGCAAAACAAATAGCTTCAAATCTTTTAAAAAAAGACTTCAAAAAACTTGAAACAAGCTTAGATTTTATTTATCTTACACGTGTTATAGACGAAAAAACGGGTAAGTTAAAAAAAGACCTAAGCGTTTTACAAATCAGAGAACTTAGGAGTCAATTACAAATGATGTCATGGGGTGATGGTTATAAAGTGGTAGTAATAGATGAATCAGAAAATTTAAGTGAAAAAGCTAGTAACGCACTTTTAAAAATTTTAGAAGAACCGGGAGAAAAAACTATTTTCTTTTTAATATCAAGACACGTTGAATTTCTTTTGGAAACAATTCGTTCTCGTTGTCAGACGTTTCATCTCGCACCTTTGTCTGATAAAGAATTAGAAAAAGGTTTAGTTGCTCTTAATTATAATCAAAAACAAATTGAAGAAATATTACCGTATGTGAATGGTAGGGTAGGACTTGCGATTGATTTATTAGATAACGAAGACTTGTTTAATGATTTAAAGAAAACAGTAAAAGATTGTAATAGTTTAATCAGCATGCCTGTTTATGAAAGATTTGAATTTTTAAATAAGTATCTTGGTGGTAAAAAAGAAGAAGCTAGGGGAAAAGAAGATTTAAAAAAAGATATTGACTTTTGGATTTTAGAGATTAGAAGAGTTATATTAGAAAAAATATCAAAAGAAAAACAAGACAATATAAAAATAAAACAGCTTGGTTTGCTTTTAGATGAAATGCAAAAAGCAAAAAAATTAGTTTCAAAAAATATTAATCCTAAATTATTAATAGAAAATCTATTTCTAAATTAAAAAATATGTTCAAAAAAGTTAGTTTACTATTTAGTTTATTTGCTGTTGTGACTGTTACTGGTGCAAGTTGTGTTAGTTTTGGCGGTGATAAAGCAACAGGTGTTATGGGCATCTATCGTTCTTCAGATCAAGGCGAAAATTGGCAACCCGCTATGACATTTCCAACTGTAGAAGGTGTGAAAAATTTATCTGGAGTAAATACATATAAAATGTATCGTGATCCGGGGGACAATAATGCAGTTTACTTAACTACTCGTGGTCAAGGTTTGTTTTATACATATGATAATGGCACAAGTTGGAGTCAGGTAGATAAATTTAAAGGACAATTTATTTATGGTTTTGCTATTGACCCAAAAGATAAATGTACATTATATGTAAGCAATGGCCCAAATATTTATAAAACTGTAGATTGTAGTCGTACTTGGGAAATTATATATCGTGAAGAAAGACCTGGGGAAAAAGTTGTGGGGCTTGCTGTTGATTATAATGATTCAAACACAGTTTATGCAGCGGAACAGGGCGGTGATGTTTTTATTAGTTCAAATGCTGGAAGTAGTTGGGCTTTAAACCATAGATTTGGTCTGCAGTTGCGTGATATGAAAGCTGATCCTTTAACTCATGGAAGAATTTATGTAGCATCGTATAGTAACGGTTTATATCGTTTAGACGGTTATGGTGGAGAATGGGTTGGTATTCAAGAGCCTTTGAAAGCTTTTAGTAGTTCTAATCAATTTTATAGATTAGTTTTACATCCGAGTCAAAAAGATAGTTTGTTTTGGGTTTCTAAATATGGAATTTTAAGATCAGATGATGCTGGTCAAACTTGGAACGTGATTCATCTTTTAACTCCTCCTGGAAGTGTAAATATTTATGGTTTTGGTTTGAGTTATAGTGATGAAAATGTAATGTATTATACGGGTACAATACTAGGTGGTAAAAATGAGCATGTGCGTTCGGTATTTTATAAAACAGAAGACGGTGGGACAAATTGGGTAACAAAAAAATTGCCTACGGATACTATTCCAGCTTTTATGCTTGTTCATCCAGAAAATGGTAATTTAATTTTTATGAGTTTTATGACTCTTGGTAGTAAATAATTAATAATTTAAAATATGAATTTAGAAGACTCAAAAAATGATTTCAATAAAGCGATTGAATTTTTAAAAGTTGATATTACAGGGCTTCGCACTGGACGTGCTTCTGTCGCAATGGTGGAAGATATAACTGTTGAAGCTTATGGCTCAAAACAACCACTTAAAGCAACCGCTTCAATTATGCTTGCAGATTCAAAAACTATTAATATTGAACCTTGGGATAAAGCACTCTTAGCTAATATTGAAAAAGGAATTAGAGATTCATCCTTAGGTGTTAATCCTATAAATGATGGTGCAATAATTAGAGTTATATTACCCGATTTAACATCTGAGAGAAGAGTTGAACTTATTAAAATTTTACATCAAAAGGTAGAAGGTGCTAGAATTTCTATTCGTAAAATTAGAGAAGAAGTAAAAGATCAAATTATTCAGAGTGAAAAAAATAAAGAAATAGGGGAGGATGAACGTTTTAAAATGCAAGAATATTTAGAAGAAATTGTTAAAGATGCTAATGAAAAAATTAAAGAAATAGGAGAAAAAAAAGAAGTAGAAATTAATACTATTTAATTTAAGCTAAAAAAGTTGTTTGACTAGTCATTGACTAGTCATTGATTAGTCAATAAAAATATGTCAGTAAAACTAGAAACAATTGTATCGTTTGCAAAAAGGAGAGGATTTATTTTTCAATCTGCTGATATTTATGGTGGTCTTTCAAGTTGTTATGATTATGGTCCACTTGGAGTTGAATTTAAAAATAATATAAAAAATGCTTGGAAAAAAGAAATGATTCAAGAGCGTAATGATGTTGTTGGGCTTGATAGTGCGATTTTAAGTCCAGAGATTGTATGGGAAGCCAGTGGTCATTTGCAAGGTTTTAGCGATCCACTTGTTGAGTGTAAAGTTTGTCATCATCGTTTTCGCGCTGATCATTTACTTGAAGCAAAAACTGCCGAACCTGGTTATGTTAAAGAAAAACCAACTGAATTAAAAGATATTGTTTGTCCAGATTGCAGTGGAGAATTAACAGAACCTCAAGATTTTAATTTAATGATGAAAACTGAACTGGGTGTTGTTGAAGGTAAAAAAGATATAGCATATTTGCGTGGAGAAACATGTCAGGGAATATTCTTAAATTATAAAAATGTACTTGATGCAACTCGCCAAAAAGTTCCATTTGGTATCGCTCAAGTTGGTAAAGCGTTTAGAAATGAAATTACTACTAAGCATTTTATTTTTAGGATGAAAGAATTTGAACAAATGGAAATGCAATATTTTGTTGATCCTATTAATGCAAAAGAGCATTTTGAATATTGGAAAAAGAAAAGAATGGATTGGTATTTAGGTCTTGGATTGAAAACAGATAATTTAAGATTTCGTCAGCACGAACTTGATGAAAGAGCTCATTATGCGCTTGATGCATGGGATATTGAATACAATACTCCTTGGTCTGGCTGGGAAGAAATGGAAGGAATTCATAATCGTGGTGATTGGGATTTGTCACGCCACAGTGAATATTCAAAAACTGATTTAAATTATCATGATCAAGTAAATAATAAAAAATTTACTCCATTTGTGATTGAAACATCAGGCGGAGCTGACAGAGCAGCTTTAATGTTTTTGGCAGATGCTTATGAAGAAGTAGAAACTCGTTCAGGAGATGATGATTCAAAGCATAAAATAGAAGTTGTGTTACGTCTTCATAAAGATTTGGCTCCAATTAAGGTTGCAATTTTGCCACTTTCAAAAAAAGAACCTTTACAAAATCTTGCTTTAGAAATTCAAGATAAATTAAAAGGTACTTGGATGACGCAATATGATGAAACAGGATCAATTGGTAAACGTTATAGAAGACAAGATGAAATTGGAACACCATATTGTTTGACAGTTGATTTTGATTCTTTAGAAGATGGAAAAATTACTGTTCGTGATCGTGATACGATGGAGCAAGAACGTGTTTTAATTGTTGGGATAAAAGAATATTTTAATAATAAATTTAATAATTAATTTAAATAATATGAGTGAAAAATATAATCCTGCTGTAGATGAGGAGATAAAATTAGTTAGTTTTAAAAAAGCATTAGAACATTTTGAAGAAAAATATAATGTATATATAGAAGAAATAGATTCTGAAACAGGGGGTTTTAGTTTAAAAAATAAAAAATTTTCCCATATGGACGATAATTTTTTTAACATTGCAAAAGATTTTGCTAAAAAAATTTTAAACCATTTAGAAGAAACAAATGGTATTTTGCCAAAAAAATATAAATTCAGTAAAAAGGGCGATGAAAAATTTATTAATGTTTTGCCAAAAGATTATAAATCTACTGAAGAGGGCGATGATAAATCTTTAGTAGGAGAATCTTATTGTGATGTTGGCCCTGAAGGGATAGATCATTAAAATTTTATTTAATTTATGATTTACAAGCAAAAACTTAAAAATGGTTTAGATGTAATAACAGTACCAAATAGTGGTACAAAAGCTATAACAATTATGGTTTTGTTTCCTGTTGGTTCTCGTTTTGAAAATGAAAAATATTCAGGAGCGTCACATTTTGTAGAGCATATGATGTTTAAAGGAACTACAAAAAGACCAACTTATTTAGAAATTTCTCGTGAACTTGATGCTGTTGGTGCAGAATACAATGCTTTTACTAGTAAAGATTATACAGGATATTATATTAAAATTGATAGTCGTCAACAAGAACTGGGTTTTGATGTTTTGTCGGATATGGTTTTTAATTCTAGTTTTGATGCAGAAGAAGTAAAAAAAGAAAAAGGAGTAATAGTAGAAGAACTTCGAATGTATGAAGATAATCCAATTATGGATATTGATTCTGTTTATGAAAGTATAATTTTTAATGGTAACCCTTTGGCGCGTGATATTGGTGGTACTGCTAAAACTGTTAAAGCAATAACTCGTAATGAACTTTTTGGTTATTATAAAAAATATTATAGACCTGATAATATGGTTTTGGTATTAGCAGGGAATATAGATAATAAGAATAAAAATAAATTTGTTAAAAAATATTTTGAAGTGGAAAGTAACAAAAAACCAATAAGTCCTGTTAAACTTTATAAAAAATTTAAATTTAGTAAGGGGCAGGTTTCTCTTGAAAAAAGATTAAAAACAAAAACAAAGAAAATTGATCAAGCGCATGTGATTATGGGTTTTCCGGGAATTAATTATACTGATAAAAAACGTTATATGATGTCTGTTTTGCTTGCAATTCTAAGTGGGGGAATGAGCTCTCGTTTGTTTGTGGAAGTGCGAGAAAAAAGAGGACTTGCATATATGGTGCGTGCATCTGTTAGCTCATACGCAGATACTGGTTCTGTCTATGTTCAGGCTGGACTTGACCCCGCTCGTTTAGAAGAAGCTTTGGGTGTAATAAAAATTGAACTTCAAAAAATTGCTAGTGTTGAGGTATTAAAGAAAGAATTAGAAGATGCTAAAAATAATTTAATTGGTAGATTGACATTATCTTTAGAAGATAGTAGCGAACAAGCTAATTGGTATGCTAAGAAATTTTTATTTAATAAAAATTTAGAAAGTCCAGACCAAGTAATTAAAGAAATTAAAAAAGTAAATGCTAAAGATTTAAAAAAATTAGCTTGTGAACTTTTTGATTTTAAACAAATGAGAGTTGCTGTTATTAGTCAATTAAAAAATGATAAGATTTTAAAAATTCTAAAGAAAATTTAATAAATTATATAATCGATATGTACAAAAAATATCTTTTTGCAAATTGGAAAATGTATCTAGGTCTTGATGGAAGTGTAAAACTTGCTCAAGATTATGTTGATAAATTAAATTTAGGTGATGATGTAGAGATGGTTATTTTCCCAACCTCTCTTAGTTTTTCAATTGTAAAAGAATTATTAAAAGATTCAAAAATTGATATTGGTTATCAAAATGCTTATTCAGTACCAGAGGGTGGATATACTGGAGAGGTTTCAGTTAAAATGTATAAAGATGCTGGCTCAAAGTATGCTTTAATTGGACACTCCGAACGTCGTCATGTTTTTGGAGAAACAAATGAATGTGTAAAAAATAAAATGAAAGAAGTTTTAAAAAATGATCTTGTACCTGTTTTGTGTGTTGGTGAAACTAGTGATGAAAGATTAACAAAAAAAACAGAATTAGTTTTAAAAGAGCAAATAGACTCTGCTTTAAAAGAGACAGATTTAGAAGATCGTGATTTATTTATAGCTTATGAACCAGTTTGGGCTATTGGAACAGGGGATGCCTGTAGTAGTGTTTTTGCAGAAGAAATAGCTTTTAAAATAAAAACATGGGTTAGCGAGTTGCAAATTAATGTAAAACCTGTTATTTTGTATGGCGGAAGTGTAAATGCTGAAAATGTGGTTGAGTATTTAAAAGAAGCTAATGTTGATGGGGTTTTAGTAGGTGGTTCTTCTGCAAATTTTGATAAATGGGAAAATATAGTTAAAAAAGCTAAATAATATGTATCATTTTGGATTTTTATTTGTATTACTTTTGAGTCTTGGGCTTATGGTGTATATTGTTGTTTCTAAATTTCCTCAGTTACGTAGTTTGGACATAGGGAATCTTCCTCAAGAAAAAGAGTTTAGAATGAAAAGAGAAATGATAGATAAAAGAATAGTAGAAAAAGGAAAAAAATTAAAAGAAAAGTTTGAAAAATATTTAAATCCTCTTAATAAAATTTGGGGTAAGTTACAGTTGAAATTTAGAATTTATGTTGGAAAAATAAAAAGGATGATGCACCATGAAGAAGAACTAAAAAAAGAAGATGGTGGAAAAGTAAAAATAAAGTATGAAAATAATATTGAAGAAGTTAAAGGTAGGAATATTTTTGAAGAGAAAAAAATAGAAGAAAAAACAGATAATAAAAAGAAAACAGTTGTAAGAGCAATAAGAAATGTTGTTAATATTAAAAAAGAAAGTGTAGAGGAAAAGATAAGTTCACTTTTGCAAGAAGCAGAGAAAAATTTTCAAATGCAAAATTATGAAAAAGCAGAAGAAAAGTTTATTGCTGTTATTAAATTAGATCAAACAAATCCAGCTTCATACAGAGGTTTAGCAGATACATATTTAGTTCTGAATTCTTTGGAAGAAGCAAGGCAAACTTATAAATTTGTATTAAAGCTAGAACCTGATGATGATAGTGTGATGGTAAAAATGGCAGAAATTGCAGAAAGTCAAGGGGATATTGAAGAAGCAATAGAATATTATCAAAAAGCAATTTTGGTAAACGATACATTGGCTCCTCGTTTTTATCATTTAGCAAGATTATTACATCAAATAGAGCAAGATGAAACTGCCAAAGAAGCAATTTTGCAAGCAGTGGATATTGATTCAAATAATATAGACTATCTTGATTTGTTGCTTCAAATTGCTATAATTTTATTTGATAATAATTTGGCACAAGATTCGTATAATGAACTTCGTGCACTTGATCCAGAAAACGTAAAGCTAGATTCTTATAAAGAAAAGATAGAAGTGATGATTGTTGCTAGTTAAAAATTTTGTTATAGTTTCGCATGCTAGTTTAATTAGAGTTTTGGCTGTGCGGCAAGCAGTTGAGTATTGGAGTTGGTTAAGCTTGTTTTAAAAGATAATTAGGCCGTTATAGCTCAGTTGGTAGAGCGCATCCATGGTAAAAATCAATATAACTCAAAGGGCTAGTATTTACCTAATATAACATAAAAAAGCCAAAGTACTATACCAATTAAGGCGAAAACAAGTCCACCGTGTAATTAGATAATAGAGAACTTTTTAAAAAAAATTATGCCGTCTTAGCTCAGTTGGTAGAGCGCGACAATGGTAATGTCGAGGTCAACAGTTCGATCCTGTTAGACGGCTCAACTCAAAACAACTATGAAATTTAATTCATAGTTGTTTTATTTTAAGCGTATGGAAATAGCATATTTACTTAATCGCTTTTGCGATTACTCAACCTTTATTAGAGGATATTCCCCAGACACCATTATACGTTATCGTCAGGTAGTTACTTATTACTGCAAGACTGCCGAGATAACTGATATAGAACAGATAACTGAAAAGAACGTGAGAGATTATTTTTATTTTGGCAGAGAGATTAAAAAGTGGAAGGCTAGCACTTTTATAACAAAACATAAAACGTTAGTGGTTTTCTTTCGTTGGTGTATTACAGAGGGACATATGAAAACTAATTTTGCAGATGATATTGAAACACCAAGATTAGAAAAGCGTCTACCTCCAAAATTGACCCGTAAAGAGGCATTAAGGCTATTGGAAACTGTTTATAACTTTCCATACAGCTACAAGTTCCTACGGTCTAGAAATCACGCTATATTTGCTACATTTATTTATGCAGGACTAAGAAAAAAAGAATTACTAAATTTAAAGTTTACAGATATTGATTTGGACAATATGTCTATCTTTATAAATCAAGGAAAGGGTAGTAAAGATAGAATATTACCAATTTGTAGTAAATTGGCTGATAGTTTGCAAAGGTATTTAATTGACCGTAAGAGATTAAGGAAAACTTGCCCAGAGTTTTTTGTTTCTCTTAATCATAATATGGGTTTTACAGTAAACGGTTTGGCTCATTTAGTTAAAAAATTAAGGAAGTCTACTGATATTAAATTTACAATCCATAAATTAAGACATACCTTTGCAACGTTAATGATAGAAGGAGGGTGTGACATTTATTCACTATCAAGAATGATGGGGCATAGTGATATAAAAACAACTACTATTTATTTGGCCGCTACAGCCGAACATTTAAGAAATCAGATAAAGAAACATCCATTAAATATAATTTAATTACTATGACTAAATGCAACAAAAATAAGCCTAGTGCAACATTTTCAAAGAAACTTAGTAAGTATGAAGATTACTATACTAAAGAAGGCTTATCTTATAAAGAAATAGCTGAAAGGTTTGGCTTAAATAAATCAAGTTTAAGGAGAAGAGGATCAAAAGATAAATGGTTACAAAAGAAAAAAGATAACGCAACATTACAGCAACAAAAAGAGGCTCAGAGAGAAAAATCTTTAGAACAAGCAGAATTACAAGAATTAACAAAAGATGTTGTTGATAGGGTAGAAGCATTAAAGAATAAAGACAATAAAAGAATTAGCGATATACAGTTTCTAATTTCTATCGTAAATGTTAATCTCAGAAGAATGCAAGTTTTAGTTCAAAATAAAGATAGTTCTTATGTTAATCCAAAAGAACTTGAACTTTTTGTAAAAGCCTATAAAGAATTAGTAATGTTAGAAAGATTAGTTGATGGTCAACCAACTACGATTGAAAAGTCAACGCAAATTGTTATACCGGATAAGGAATTTGAAGAAATAGAAAGACAAGAGACTGAATTGTTAAATAAAAATAAAAAGATAAAAGAGTTAGAAATAAAATTAAAAAAATATGCTATTAAAAAATAATAAGATTTACACCATAGGACACAGCAATCAATCTTTGGAAAGTTTTTGTGCTACGTTAAAAAAATACAATATAAATATTTTGGTAGATATTCGAACAAAGCCATATTCTCGTTGGAACCCTCAATTTAATACTAGATTTTTAGAGAAGCATTTAGATCTAATTGATGTAGGGTATATTTGGAAAGGTCAAAATCTCGGTGGGTTAGGGGAGAATATAGATTTTGATGGGAATATAAAATGGTTAGCTAATCTAACAAAAACAGGGCAGAATATTGTTGTTATGTGTAGTGAGAAAGATTATAAAAAGTGTCATCGTTATAGTTTGATAGAGCCAGAACTAATAAAATTTAAAATAGAAACAGTGCATATATAGTTTATAATCAACTCTTTTAAATTTTTGAGTAATATGATAATGTATATTTATAAAAATATTATAAATAATTGCATATGATGTTAAATGAAGAAGAGCTTAAAGAGTATATATTAGAAAATTATGTAGATGTAACCGATAGTTTTTTAGATCAAAGCCATATGGCAGGTTTTTGTTCAAAATGTAAAAAAACAGTCGGTTTTCAAATTGTTAATAGAAAGGTTGCAATGTGCAATGTAAGACAGAGTTTATACTCGACTGGTTATGATAGCGATTTTATACCTCCTTATTCAATTTATTTCAAATGCCCTGTTTGCCAAAAATTTAAAATTTGGATTGTTTTTGAAAGAACTTTGGTAGAGCAACAAGAACAAGATGATGGTAGTGTAAAAGAGTATAGTAATAACCATATATTTCGAGTAACTTCATTACCTAACGATGGTATATCTGAAATTGAAGATTTACCAGATAATCCATCGTCTTTAAAAAAAGCTTATACTGAAGCTGTAAAATGTTTAGATAATAATTGTTGTTTGGCTTCTGCTACGATGTTTAGAAGAGCTTTGCAAATAATCACTCGTGATATTTTAGGAGCTAAGCCAAATTCGTTGGCAAATGAATTAAAAGAGATAGTGTCGATTGGTAGGTCAAATAAGATTGGTATAGCTTTAACAAATGATTTTGCTTCAAATAGTTATATAGTAAGAAGCTGTGGCAATCAAAGTGCTCACCCAGATAAAGATGTTGATTTATTAAATTTTGAATTAGAAGATGCACAAAATTTATATAATATTTTTTTAGAAATAGTTAGTGAACTTTTTGTTGCACCTAAGGCCGCACAAAAAGCAAAAGATGAATTGTTACAAAAAAGAAAGTTAATTTAAAATATTTTAGTATTTTTTAATTTCCAATTGTTAAGTTTGTACCTGAACTACATTTTCGATAAGTTCGTGAAATTGATTACTGTTAAGTAGTACATTTCTTAATGTTCCATTTTCTCCCTTGTCTTTAATTGTTAAAACTAAAGCATATTTTTGAGTTATGTTTTCTTCTTCTTTTCCGATATATTCATCTAGGAGTCGATTTGAAACTAACATCTGTACTATAATTTGAAAATCAAGTTTTGTAATTTTTCTATTTTTTGAAAAATGAGTTGTATTAAAATGTTTACTTCTGTATGAATCCCAAGAATGAGGTGGGTTTATTGGTGTAAATTTATTTTTTCCCGTTGGTGTGCCTTCTTTTATTTCTGGTTCAACAAAACCAATAGAAGGTTGCAATCTAATCATTTTATACTCACTAAAGTTTTTATTTACCGGCGGATTGTATACTAAAGTAAATGTAAACTCCGCTTGAATATTTTTAAGTTCTTCAGGAATGCTAATTACAATTTTTTGCTTTTTTTCTGAAAAATTTATTTCATCAGTATAAATCATTGTTATTTGGTTATCGTTATCTTGTAATACTCCCGGTAAAGATGGTTCTCCAAAACCATATGCTCTTTTTATTCCTATGTCGTCTATAACACTTTGTTTTGTTCTTGAAGTGGAATGTATCATCAATGCTTTAACTAAATTTGCTTTATTTTCATTAAAGTTATTTAATTGCTTTGGTAGATCTGTCTTTTTAAGATAGTCTAGTAACAACAAACAATCTTTAGAAACTAAAGGGGTGCTAAAACTCGTTCCGACTTCTCGAGTGAAACCATTTGTATTGATCAATGGAACTCCATATTTTTTTTCCGAATTTTCTAAATGATTTTTATCATAAAGTTTGTTTGGATCGATTTGTACGTTGCCTCCAATTGCAACTAACTCTGGTTTTTTAATATCGTTTCTTAAGCCACCTTTTCTAGTGAATGGAGATGGAAATTTTTTTGTCTTACAAATACATTGTTCATCAGCTAAATCTGTAATTGATCCGACTGTTAGTGCATTTATAGCATCCGAAGGAGAGGATATATTACATTCAACATTTTTATTGTTAAAAATTTCTTCATAAGGTAGTGCAAAATCGCCACTATGGTTACCTGTAGCACAGATAAATAATATATCATTTTTATTTGATAAATCATCTATCATTTCAGTAGTTTCACTAACTTCTTTTTCATCAATTTGTTTGAATGAAGTGATGGATAGATTATATATTGAAGCCTTGTCTTTATATTTTACAACACCATTCCTAATGGCTTTTTGTAATGTTTCGTCGTCTATATTATCGTTACCTACCTCAAGATTTATAATTTTAGAAGTTGGATTTATTGTTTCTCCTCTTTGTACTTTTGAGAAAAAATCATTTCCAAAAAGTAATTTGCTGGCTACAGATGTTCCGTGATTTTTATTAGTTATTTTTCCTGAAGGTAATAGATTTTCTGTTTGAGTTACTAATTGGTTAATGGATGGGTGATCAATACCACTATCTATTATTACAACTTGTTCTTCTGTGAGTAAGGTGCCGATAGTTAAATTCTTTTTTATTTCGTTTGGAATTGTTCTTTGAGATCCGTAGATCGGTGATAACTTTATAAAGTTAATAAAGTTACATTCATCGTTACTAAGTATTTTTTCAATATCATTGTTGTTCAAGGTGGCACGAAAAGACATATTGTTAATAAAGAAATCTGGATTTATTTTTTTTATTTTTCCATTTCCGACTTTTTGTGATAACTTTAAGAAAAATTTATCGTAGTTACTGATTTCTTGATCATAATGTACTGTTAATATAGTTTTTATAGGAGTTATAGGGTCTTGTAAAAGTAAACTCCTTAAGGTGTTTGATGTTCTCTTGTCTTTCGTTGAGTTGTTATCAGAGATTGATGTAACTGTAAAAACTTCTCTGGATAAGTTATTTTCTTTTCTTACTTTTTTAATTTCAGAAGCTTTTTCAAAACTAGCTTTTTCAAAAATTTCATTTAATTTTTTATAATCTTCACTATATCCGCTAAGCGTTATTGTTCCATCATCTTTAGTTTCTACAATTTTTATGCCTGATTCTTTCCATATCATTTCAGGTTCTTTTGATTTTGAAGTTGCTAATTCATCTATCTTTGCTTCTAGATAGTATTTTTTTCCAGGTTTTTGATTTATTGTATTAAGTGTATTGGAAATTTGAGACAATTTTTGTTGCCTTTTATTATATATTTTTCGATAATAGTCAGGTCTTTCACTTACTTTTTTTTCCCAAAATGGTTGCCAAAAAGGACTACCACCACCTGATTTTTTTTCTTTTAGACTAGGAATTTTAGGTATAACTAAAGTATACATATTTATTTTAAATTATCTCTGAGTGTTGTATATGGAATTTTTGTAATATTTTCTATATCTCTTAATTTATAACCTTTATTTTTTAATCTTTGGCATACTTTGTATAAATCTTTTTTTGAAGTATTCTTATAAAGTCTATTTCCCGATGTTAATTGAAAATGAGATATTACTAAATCGTTAGTTGTTAAACAAGGGTTTTGACTAATTATATTATTTTTAATTGCCTGTTGGGAGATGTCAAGAATTTCTGAACCATTTAGTCCTTCTGTAATTTTTACTAAGAAATTTAAGTCTATCTTTTTTTTAATATCTCCCAAGAATAGAGAAAATAAAAGTTTTCTACTTTCTTTATTAGGTAATTCAAGTTTTATTTTTAGTGGAAATCTTCTCCAGACAGCTTTGTCTAATATATTTTCGTGGTTTGTTGCTCCTATTATAATTGAATTATCTGAGAAAAGATCTATGTTCTGTAATAAAACTGTTACAATCCTTTTTAATTCTCCCAATTCTCTGTCATCTGCTCTGTGTTTTGCTACTGTATCAATTTCATCTAAAAATAAAATAACGTCTTTTTGTTTTGCGAGGTTAAATATCTCTCGTATGTTTTGTCCTGTTTTCCCTAAAAATGAAGAAACTAATTCATCAAGCCTAACTAATATAAGAGGAAAATCAAGTTGATTTGCAATGGCGTAAGCCAATTTCGTTTTCCCTGTACCTGGTGGTCCGTATAATAAAATTTTGTTAGTTGGTTGGAACCCGTGCTTTTGTAATTTTTCACGATCTTCCCATTCACGGAAAAAAGTAGCTATGATTTCTTTTGCATTTTGATTAAGTACAACTTCTTCAGGTAAAATATTAGATTTGAATTCTGAGATAAGATCTGGGTTATTAAGAAAAACTTTTTTAGCGTCACTATTTTGTCTGTTTAGTGAACCTAATCCAGCAGTTGTATAATTATTTTTATTCGGTATTTTTTTTACTAAATTATCTAATCTTCTGCTTACTATTTTTTTTTTACTTTGTTTGGCGTTAGAAGATTCTGTTTTTAATATGGAAATAACTCCAGGTGTATCTCCTTCTAAAAAAGCATAAGTAACTTCTTCTAATAATTTTATATTCATATCTTATAAATTGATTGTTGTTTAATTCAGTGTAATTTTATTATAACATATTACGAAAAAATAAAGTAGTTAATTTTTCGTAATATGTGTGGATAGTAGTTTTTTATTTTTTATTGCAAAAAAAAGTTTATTTTGTTAGAATACTACTGTCTGCTCACAATTCATTCAATAGAGAGTTTAATAATATTTTTATTATTTAGAGGGCTGTCCATACTTTTTTCCATTTTGCGGATAAAGATGGGCAGTCAACCTCCACAAAACGGTTAGTCCTCGGACTCTCTGTGAATAGTGGGCAGACAGGTTTGGCTGTCCTTTTTTGTTATCTAATTTTTTTAATTCATAATATATACAAATATGAAAAAATGTCCGTATTGTGCCGAGGAAATACAACCCGAGGCAATTAAATGTCGTCATTGTGGCGAACACCTAAATGGTGAGAAGAAAACTAATTCATCTACGCTTAAAGATAGTAGGTTTGATGAGTTTGTAGATTTTATAAAGCAGAAATATCCTGCTTATAATGTTGTTTCTGAGAATTATGAGAAAAGTTATATTATACTTAATAAACAATATGGTGGTATAAATCCGATAATTCTTGTACTTCTGTTATTACTTTGGATAATACCCGGTTTAATTTATGCATTGATGGCAGGAACAAATAAGAAAACATTATCAGTAACTATATATTTTGATGAAAATGGTAAACCTACTTCTGCTAATAATCCAGATTTTAATTTCTTGATTGAAAAATATAACAATACTATTATCAACAGCTAGTTAACGCTCGCTAGGAGCAGTTTTGTACAGAATATGTTAAGATAGTTATGCTATCTAACATATAAATATGACTGAGACAAAAAGAAAGAAGAAAGATAATTACTATCCTTTAAATGATAGATTTTTAGCTATTAGAAAACACCCTGTATATAAAAATAGTATTAAATTGGAAAAAGAAGTAAAAGGTAAAGAAGATTTTACTAAATTAGTTAGAAAAAATTTTAATCTACCAATACACTGGCAACAAATAATGGAATTAGAAATGCGTGGATTAAATATGAGTAAAGTAAGTTTGGCTAATGGTGGCGGTATTGTGTATGGTTTGGGCAAAGAATATAATTATATGGGTATATTGATTGGTATTGATAGTAATATTAAAAGTGTCCGTAAATTTTATGGGAAAATAAAAGAAAGATACAAAGAAAAAGGATTGGTAGTAATAGATAAAAGAGAGGCTTCAATTAAAGTAGTAGAATTAAAAGACAATAATGTTACGGGTATTTCTTCGTTTATATTTATAATAAAACCAAATGCAACTAGACCTTTGTTAATTAAAAAATTTAATGAAGTTCTAGAAAAATATAAAAAATTAGGTTTAAGAAAAATAATTAAAAAATCTTCTAGTAGAGAAATGGAGGTTGATGCTTATATATTAACTATGCAAGGGGAGAATAATAAAGAAATAATAAAGAAATTAAAAATTAAATATCCAAATGTAGGTTGGTTAAATGTTTCCAATATAAATAATATTAAAAAAAGAGGAAGACAAATAATATTTAATTATTAAAAATAATCTTTGGGATTTTATCTTCACTTAATAACCCTGTAAAAATAGATAGTTAATGATACAATTATCTATGTAATAAAAGTGCGCACAATTATTACATAGATTTAAACATTAACTTATTTTTTATTATGAGAAAAAAATTAGACAAACTCTTTGATGAGTTTATGGTTGAATATGAATATTCAAAAAAGTTATCTCCAGAGACAATCAGGGGATATAAAAATACTTTTCAGCTATTCAAGAAGCTTATGCCCACGACTGAAACAAACACTTTGACAAAATCTACAGTAATAGCTTTTTTTAAAGAGTTGGAAACCCGTGATAGAATTGTTGGTAGGAATAAACACGTAAAAGGTGTAAAGTCGAGTACTATTGCTACTCACAGAAGTAAATTACACAAATTCTGTTTATGGCTAAAGGAAAATAACATAATTAAGGATGATCCTTTTGAAACTATGGAATATCCAAATGTTAAATATGAAGATAAAAAATTTCTTAAATCTGATGAGATAAATTATATTTTTGGCGCTTTGTACAGTGTTGGATGGCTAAATAACTTTGTTAAAAAAAGAAACATCGCTATTATTTCTACTTTTCTTTTTACGGGTTTGCGTAAGTCTGAATTGTTAGGTATTAAATTTAATGATATTGATATTGAGAGAAAAATGTTGCGAGTTGATGCGAGAAATTCAAAATCTAAAATAGAAAGGTATGTTCCAATAAATAGACAGTTGTTTATATCTTTAAAAGATTATCTAGAGGAAAGAAAAAAACTAAATTATAAAACACCGTACTTTTTTGTTTCTTGTAATAGAGATGATGGCCTAAAAGCAATAGGCCTAAAGCATATGGTGGAAAGATTGAAAGAGGCGAGTGGTGTTAATTTCCACGTGCATAGGTTTAGACATACTTTTGCGGTCAATCTTCTTAACCAAGGAGTTGATATTGCAAAATTGAAACAATTATTAGGGCACAAAGATATAAGAATGACTGCTAGTTATGTCAGATGTTTACCACCGAGTATGTTACGTGCTGATTTGGAGCTTTTAATAATTGATAATCTGTTCTAATTATGCTAAGATATGACTACAATATAAATAATTTAAACAATAATTGTAGTTGTTTTGAGCTAACAGCTATGACGGCACAAAAAGTGACACCGGATGTTCTGAACAAAACAGGTCATCCGGTATTACTTGAGTATACCCCTAAAAAGACCTTTTCTTATCTAACTCTACACAAGAACTCTTGTTTAGAGCAACACCACCTTAATGGTAAGGATGAGGTCTCCAGTTCGATCCTGGATAACGGCTCAGATAAAAATAGTATTTATTATAAAAAATTGTATTTTTTTGCTTTTTTGCACCTTGACTATTTAAAATAAAAATGATATACTATTTTCGCTTAGTTTTTTTCAAAAGATATGCCGCCTTAGCTCAGTTGGTAGAGCAACGGTTTTGTAAACCGTAGGTCCAGGGTTCGACTCCCTGAGGCGGCTCAAAGTACCTTTTGGTACTACAATGGGTCGGTACCAAAGTGGTCAACTGGGGCAGACTGTAAATCTGCTGGCTCCGCCTTCGAAGGTTCGAATCCTTCCCGGCCCACAGAGTTTTGTTATAATGTGTTTAGCAAGCTTAGATAATAAAATAATATAAAAGAGCATATGTCACAAGAGGCCATGGTTAAGATGCAATGTGTAGAATGTAAGCATACTAATTATTTTTCAAGAAAAAATAAAAAAACTTTGAAAAATCGTTTAGAGCTTAATAAACATTGTAAGTTTTGCAAAAAACATACATTGCATAAAGAAACAAAATAGTATAAAATAAAGACTCTAGCGAAAGTTAGAGTCTTTAAAATAAAATATGCGGGTGTTGTATAGTGGCAGTACAGGGGTCTCCAAAACCTCTAGCGGGGGTTCGATTCCCTCCACCCGTGCAATTGAACTGTACCCCAAAAAGTGGACACTAATAAGTGTTCACTTTTTGATATATAATAAAATAAACATAAAATTAAACATATGAGAACTAAATTTTCTAATGAACAGATTTCGAGATTAAA
>Ga0075122_10001283_pt1 | contig 18097 bp, 20 predicted proteins | sample AntAceMetag02UKB_FD_69790 | JGI IMG/M metagenome (GOLD analysis project Ga0075122, IMG submission 69790) | Saline lake microbial communities from Ace Lake, Antarctica - Antarctic Ace Lake Metagenome 02UKB | ecosystem: Environmental > Aquatic > Non-marine Saline and Alkaline > Saline | place...
AACAAAACAAAAGCCTCTTTACCACGAACTTCACCCACTATTACATAATCCGGATTTTGTCTGAATGAACTTCTTAACAAGGTGAATAAATCAATTTCATCTCCCTTCTCCAAACCTGTTGCTCCCCTTACAACACTCGGCAACCAGTTTTCTCTTGGCAAGTTCAACTCACGAGTATCTTCAATTGAAACAACTCTCGCTTCAGCAGGGATGAAAAAAGCAATAGCATTCAAGAGGGTGGTCTTTCCTGAACTGGTTCCTCCCGTAACTAAAATATTCATTTTGTGTTCGACTAACAACCACAGGTAGGCTAACATTTCTGGACTCAAAGTTTCAAATTTTAAAAGTTGTGGAGGCGTCCATGGCGTTTTTGTAAACTTCCTAATTGTAAAAGTCGGGCCCTTGCTTGTTATGTCAGAAGTATAAGTCGCATTAACCCTGCTTCCATCTGGCAAACTACTATCCAAAATTGGTTGGGCATACGAAATATATTTCCCCGACCTTTGTGCTAATTTTTCAACAAAACTTGTCAATACATCTATATTGTCAAGTCGCAAATTCGTTCTAAGGTTTCTATAAATACGGTGAACAATATAAATAGGGGATTCTGACCCATTACACTCAATATCTTCAACAAAGTAATCTTTCAACAAAGGATCAACTTCGTTAAATCCCATAAATTCCCTACAAAGGTAATAATAAATTTTCTTGTAGTTTTCCCAATTAATATTGAAACCAAATTCTGTAGCAAGGAGTTTAAACCTTTTATCAATATATTTTAACAAGGCAGCTTCATTTTTCTCAACAGCTTCATCAAAATTAATCAAATCCCTCATTGTGGAGATCAATTCATTTTTTATCTCCTCTTCTTCCTTGGTCAAGACAGGTTCTTCTATTTCATATACCAGATCAAATCTCTTCTCGTCCCAGTAGATATGGGCAAAAGCAAATGGCTCCACAAGACTGTATCTTATATTTACTTTAGATTTATCTTTCGGTTTTTTCAACGGGGGCACAATCGGATAGAAATTTATTTTTGGCTGAGGGTATGCTTGGATACCTATTTTTTTCTTATCTTTTTTCATTTTACAAAGAAACTCCCTTTTGGAAAATTTTTAATTTTTTCATTTTACAAAGAAACTCCCTTTTGGAAAATGTGTAAAATTTTTAATTTTTCCATTTTAATTTACCTCAAATTCAATAACTGTTTTAGAATCTAATTCTTGTCTTCCATTATTTAATATTGAAATCTCATAGTTTCCTGTAGAGGGATCAAGAGTTTTAATCTCATCCTTATCCAATATAGTTAAATTTAACTTTTCAGAATAATCTTTTTTTATTGTTACAGTATAGATTTCATTATTATTTTCAGTTGTTACGAAGATATCTCTTCCCTCAGGTATCTTCGCTCCAATCTCCCCATATTGATGGTGGCTTTCCAATGTGAAGATTATTGAATCAGATAAGCCGTTAATCTCAAATTTTCCTTTCTGGATTATTAAACCAATAACTCTTTTGTTTCCTGAACCGGTCCCAACAACCTCCTGCATTTTTAGATCAATATCTTTGAAGATACTCAACGATTCTTCGATCGTTGCCTTATCTTGCATCTCCTGCAATTTTGGTCTAGCAAATGCCAAAACCGCAGCTATAAGTACAAGAGCAATTAAAGTATAAATTACCGTCTCGACCCATATCTGTGACTTTTTATTAAAATATTTTTTAATTTCCATGGTCCCCTTTTTACATTACAATTAATGAATTTGCATTTAAATAGTTGATGGTTTTAAAAAATTATTAAGAGCAAAAATTAACATTTTTCAGACTATCCGAAGGGGAACACTGGTGCTCTCCGACAACCGGAATAATCTCGATTAAATCTATACTACTAAAACTCATCGCCGAATTAGTATTATTGACATAATATGTTTTCCCCGAGTTACTTTCAGGAAAAGTTATATTTGTACCGTAATCTCCACTAGCTTTTCCAACGTAGTCCAGAATATTTTCTGGAGAGAGCTCGATAGTATGTGCTTTGTCGTCCCCTTTTATAGAAACGAGTATTTTTTCTAATTCAATATCTCTTACAAAAATCATAAATTTTAATTCTTCCCCAGAAGAGTTATAGCAAGTGTAGGTTTCATCAATGCCCACCTTTTCAAAAATATTGAAACAAGCTTCAGATTTGCCGACGTTATCTTTAACAATCCCATCAACAACCACCCAAACTATCCCAATCAAAGCGATAGAAAGTGCTAAAATTATCACCGTTGTTATAACCGCAGATACTGCCTTTTTGTTTCTTATATTCTTCATAAAGTAATTTCCTTCCCTACGGACTCATCACAAATAAAAGTCTTTTCCCCTTCATCTGAATTTCCTAAGAGTATTGGAATTAAAATTATCTCTTTTACATCCGAACTCACATCGAGAACCCCCGAAAAAGCCTTTCCAGCATTCAAGCCATATGGCGGCCAAGTTGATATATCACTCGCTTTCCCCGTATTATAATCCCCCGAATCAGTGATTTTCCTAATTTGAAAATCGTATATTGGAACATTCCCATTATTTGAAATATATAATTTTTCTTCAGAGGTAGAGTAATCAACATCTAAATCCTCCGTAGTTATATCCTGGCAAACAAGCTCGATATTTTGATTGTCAAATTTAGTTATGGCATCTTGGGAAAGGGCTCTAAGCCAGACAAAGACTATTACACCAAGAACGATAACCATTCCAATCAAAAGAGTTGTAGCTATCACCGGAGAAACAGCTTTTTTTGTTCTCAATCCTCTTCTTTTCATTTTAATCTTAGGTTATTTAGTTTTTTAAATCTTTTTAAGGGCCGCATTTTTCATAAATAGTTTCTGTCACTTTTGCTTTTGAGCAACCAAGGCTTTTAAAAACAGAATCCTCCTCCTGGACTCTTAGAGGAATTATCTCCACTTTGTACAACATTCCAAATTCAGAAAGATTTACTTTAAATATTGAGGGTTTAGACACCTCGGAGGGGGTTAAAGGTTGCGCCAAGGTGAATAATACAAAACCATTATAGGGATTTCCACCAGAAGTAATATTTTCAGAAAGATCTATTGAAGCAACAGTTTGATTAGAAGAATTTGTGGCGCGTATAAAATAACCAGAAAAATTAAACTTCCCATTGTTTTCAAGAGTGATATTCAAAGTCAGTTCATTTCCAATTTTCTTGCAATCTAAATTTTTGATATAAACAGAGACCCCGTCCGGACATTCAAGTTTATCCTGAGGAATATAAGTTTCCAGCCAAGAATAAGTTATTGCGCTAACAGTGATAGCAATTGCGATTAAGACTACATATCCAATCATAACGCTCACGCTTTTTTTGTTTTTTATTAATTTCATTTTCTATTCTTTAATTATCGAACCCGCAACATATTGTTCTCCCTGAATTGTTTGGGTTATTATAAAATAGAAATTTTCTCCCTCTTGAAGATCAAAAGTTCTTTCTATCTCTTCTCCCTTGTCACCTATTCTAATTGTGATTGCACCTCCCTCTGGAAAAATTTCTTTAATTCTGTAGTGCTCTTCCGTAATCTCTAAACCCGTCTTAGAACCTCCCTCAAAAATAACAGAGACCCCCCCAACAGATTCTGTAGAATAAGTAGCAACGATAACACTCTCACGATTTCCATACACAAGATATATCTCTTTTTGATCCCCCGCATATTGCGTGTAAAGCTTCCCAAAATCAGTTAACAACTCGCTCATATTGCTTTCATTAACAATCCCGAAATCCAAAACCTCCTGGCTTTCAATTCCAAGTTCTTCTTTAACATCGTAAACTTCAACGTTTGAAGATTTTTTCGCAGAATTTGAAACAGTCACCCACCCGATTATGATGGCTATGATGACTATGGCCGCCATTAAATAAAATTGCCCTTTTTTGTTCCCTCTTTTTATCATCAATAATAAAAGTTTTCTGGGTTTTTTAATGTTGTGGAAGAGAGTTTCCCATATGTTTCTAATCCCCAATAAACTTATAAATCCCTTCAACTTAATTCTAATATGGTATTCGGATTTGGAAAAAAGAACAAGGTTGTTGATCTTGGAGAAAAGTTCAGAAGACAACAAGAAAAATTAAAAGAGATGAGAGAGGATACAAATTCCTCTTACGGTTCTTCGGCTTCTTCAACACCCAGTTCAACAACTTCAGATCCAGTTTCAGATGGTTTCGGATTTTTGGGAAGTATGGCCGGGGCAGCTTCTACAGATTCAAGTTCAGATTCTTCAAGCAACGAAGGTTACGTGGATATGTCTTCGACATCAGACGCAGAAGAGAGAAAAAGAAAATTAGCAAAAAGACTGATGGCAATAACCGACAAGTTAGAAGACATCTCAAATCAGATTTATCATTTGCAACAAAGAATTGAAGTTGTTGAAAAAAAGATGGCTGTTGGCGTTGGGCTTTAGGGAACTTTTGTCAATCCAAAATTAATCACACATATTATTAAAATGATTATTTTTTAATACAGATGTGAAAAATCTTTTAAGATTGGGATTGGTAGCTCTTGTTTCTTCAACTTTAGCATTACTCAATTTAAAATTTGGAGATGTAAAAGTTATTCATCATTCTCTCAATAGGTTCCAAGAAAAAGCACGAGGGTCAGAAAGAGTTACTGATTATATGTTAAATCATTATGGAGAAAAGCTAAAAACGAAAAGGGGCTCTCTTCAAGCACTATTTAAGGAATTAAACGGGGCCGTTCCAGTCATAAGAAAAAACAGATTAAGACAATTACTGGAGAATGGTTGTAGGGATGCAGACTATTTCACAGCCCATGGTTGGATATATGTTGTTGAAGAAGGGGGAATTTTAAAAACATGTTACGAAAAAGAAGATATCAGAGATGCTGGATACACCCGGGTCTAATAAAAAACCTTAAAAACCCCTGATTTCTTGATTTTATGTAGACTAGATCGGCAGGTTAGCCCCCTGCTCTTGTGCAAACGGGCTTTAGGCAGATGACGGGTGGGAAGTAACGGGAAAGTCAGTAAGTCTTTTTGTTTTTGCTGACGTTTTGTCCGCTTTGATTCCGTATTTGCGAAACGGGTCAGACCTTGATCGGAGCAGCCCTAAACATATATTGGAGTGCTTGGCGGGTCGCAGAACTGAGAAGACATAAAGGTCGCTTTCTGATCTACTTCGAGCAACTCACCCGGTCTACACTTTCAAATCAAACATTTTAAAAATCATTAATTCTTTGTAAAAGAAACAAAAGATGGCCATTAAACCGATAAACAAAATCATTGAAGAGGTGAGTCCCTATTATAAAATTCGTGCAGAGAAAAAAGAAAAAAAACTTATCGAGCTTGTTCCAGAAACAGAACACAAACTTGTCTATCAATCGACATCAGAAACTCTTGAACCAATTTATTTTTTTATTCTCGATTTAATTAATAGTTTCGGTTTTAAAACAGAAAAGCTTGTGGACAATTTCACTTCAAGTCCTGGAAGCGGGCACTATTCTGAATTAAGTCAGAGACGAGGAATAATTCAACAGCAGACTTCGAAAGTTTTGCAAGATATTGGAATTCTAACAAAAGGAATTTTACAAACTCTTTACGATCTAAAAGATTTTCAGATTAGATTAGAACAATATACTCACTACCATTCAAAAAGCAAAGCAACTTCAGAGGCAGCATTTCAATCACTCAAACAAATTTGGATGGACAAAGTAGATATGCAAAGAGGACAAGGGAGCATAAACGCATTAGCATCGGGACAGTTAGGTTTTCAAACTTTAAGAGACGCTTTCCTTGCTGTTAAAGACGAGAATTTAAAAAACGAGAAAGGGGATTTGATTGATTTAAACGACAGAGTAAAAAGAATTTTAAAATCAAGAATTTCTGAGTTTAATATTTGGATTGATCAGTCTGAAAGAGAATTAAGAAAAAGATACAGTTTACAAAAAGATTATCTGAAAACCCAACATCACAGCCTGATGCTTTATTCTCGTTGGGCAAGACCTTATTTGAAAGCCTCGGCAGAATTAGAAGAAAAGGATCAAGGAAGAAGCCCAGATTTAGTAAAGACTTTCAACACCGTTATTTTGGAATTGACCCTCTTAGGAAAAAGTGCAATCAAAGCCCAACAAGAAGCAATTGAAGGAAATCTACCAAAAGATTTTTCAAACGAGAGATTTACAAGAAGCTTAAGAAATTACAACAAAGTAGTTTTAGTTGATTTTAATTTTAGAGGGATTCCCCAGATGGTAAAACAGCAAGGACATTTTGCCTTCGGAGGGAAAATAGAGGTAACTTTCAGAGCTTACGCTTTAACCGACGATGAACTCAAAAAATTAGAAGCACAATTAAAAAAATCAGATTTGGAAGCAGCAATGGGTTTCGCTGAAGGAATAACCGAAGGGAGCTTGAAATCAATGCAAGATGAAATAGATTATTTTTTAAATGACAAAGATAAACTTCCACATGAAGTAGAAAAAGAAAAAAATAAAGATGGGTCAAATCCTTTCATGGCTTTAGTTGGGGGCTATAATTCAGGAGACAAAAAAAAGGATGACAAAGAAAAAAATAAAAAAGAGGAAGATTTCAAAGACAAAGAAATAAAAAAGGACAATTATGCCGAAGGAGTTCTTCGGGAATATACAGCAGAGCAAGCAGCAAATCAAACATTCAATTTTTTCGACGTCTACAAAAAAGCCCACGGAATGCCGAGCTATACTTGATTCAGATAATTTTATATATTTCTATATCTTACATTATTCATGGCTAAAAAGAAACCCGAAAGAGAAAAAGAGAAAGTTGAAAAAGAAGTTAAAAAAGAGAGACTAGAAGAAGTTCTTGAAAAGATCAAAAAGAATGAGAGGAAAATTGTCGAAGAGGAAAAGATAGTTGAAGAAGAACCTGAAGAAATTCCTGTTTTCAATACAGAATCCCGAGGACAAATGCAATTTGTCGATATCGAAGCTCCCGTTTTAGAACAGGAGCAACAGGTTCCTCGAAGACTAGAAAATTTTGTAGGGGGCCAGAGTTTCTCCCCCGAAGGTGAAGATAAAGAAGAAAAAGATATTCAATACGTCGCTGGAAAAGAACCAGAAAATGCTCCAAAATATACAACCGGCGGAGAAGAAAGCATCTACCCCAGCCAAGTTTCAACTCAAAGAATAAACAATTCCCAAAACACAACAATGGTCTCTTCAAGGGAATTTGCAGTAGGCGAAAACCAAGAAGTCAGAAATATACAAGATTCTCAAGGAGATTTAGAGAGGGATTACGCAAACGTTGAAAATTTCAGCTCTTCGGATTCCGAATCAAGTATTTCGGATATAAGAAAAAAAGAATTCTCTGCGAGAAAATACGACGCGTGATAGTTAAATTAATAAACTTATTTTTATACCAATAACTATGGAAGAAGAGGGGTACGATTTGAAAAATTATAAAGTCGAAGATATTTATCAAGGAGGATATAGTAGTATTGATCCCACCAAGGGAAATTTTTATCCTTCTTCAAGAATTCCCGCGGGAGACATTGGAATGGCAACGGACGCAAGAAGCGCAAACATTGTCAAAATTGCTTCACAAAGTTTAAACGCAGGTGCAAAAAATATTGAGTTGACCCAAGTTTCTCCAGAAGTCTTCGATGCTATTCCTCAAGAACAATTCAAAGAAGCAAAAAGAATGTTTGAACTTACAGGGGTTCAACCAAGTTTCCACGCGCCAGTTGTTGAACCCACCGGATTTACAAAAGAGGGTTGGAGCGAATCAGACAGACAAGCTGTTGAAAGACAAATGGTTCAATCTCTTGAAAGAAGTCATGACATGGATCCAAACGGAAATCTTCAAGTAACTTTCCATTCAACAGCGATGCTACCCGGAAGCGAATTCAAACCAGGGATGCTTGGAAAAGAGGGCGGGGCAAAAAAGTTAATCCTTGTTGATAGGGAATCTGGAAAAATGGCCCCTGCCGAAGAAGAAGAAAGATATTATCCAGAACATAAAAAAATAGGAAAAATGTACTCTGCAGAAAAGGCCTGGAAAGATCAGAATTCCACAATGTGGGATGACCAAACTTCTCAAATTTTAATGAACAAAGAAAATGCGGATAGAATTATAGAGAGTCTCGGACCAATGCCCGGAATATTGAAAAAAAGACTTTCTGAAATAAAAGATCTCAGCGAATTAAAACCAACAGAAGCGGAAGCGTATAATCGATTACAGATTTCCCAAGAATTTATTTCACATAGCCATAAGCAAGCAAATGCACTTTTCAATAAAGCGTATAAATATGCTAAAGAAGACAATGACCAAGAAAGGATGAAGGCTTTAAACGAACTTGCTGAAAAATATCGCCAAGTTTCAAGGCATGTTTCAGAAGAAGATGCTATGAAAATGAGTGAAGATGAAGGAAAAAAAGCAATTGCCGATTCACGAGATCCAGTAATCCAATCACAAGCAATCAATTTACTAGTGAATACTCTAAGACAAGAGAAATTTAATCCAAATCTTTTTCTTCCCGTCGAGGATTTTGCAGTAAAACAAGCCTCAAAAACTTTTGGCAATGTTGCATTAAAGGCTTACAAGGATTTTGGCGACACAGCTCCAATAATCGGAATTGAAAATCCTCCTGCAGGGGGTGCGTTAGCAACAGGAGAAGATTTAAGAAATTTAGTCGAGGCTTCAAGAAAAGAATTTCAAAATAAAGCAATGCTTTCAATGGATAAAGGCGGTTTAGGAATGTCGGAATCTGATGCAAAAAATCAGGCAGAGAAAATGTTGGGGGTTACTTGGGATGTAGGCCACATCAATATGCTTAAAAAACAAGGTTTTTCTGATGAAGACATTGTTAACGAAACAGAAAAAATTGCGGGGATGACTAAGCATGTCCATCTCTCTGATAATTTTGGATTCGAACATACTGAACTTCCAATGGGAATGGGAAATGTTCCTATAAAAGAAATGATGAAAAAACTTGGCGACAAAGGTTTTGAAGGGAAAAAAGTTATTGAAGCTCTAAGTTGGTGGCAACATTTTTCAGAAAATGGGGCAAATCCCCCGTTACAACCAACTCTTGAAGCAATGGGTTCTCCCATCTACTCAATGAATATGGGTCCCTCGTGGAATCAATCCTATGGTTTACAACAAAGTTATTTTGGCGGTTACGGAATGATGTTGCCCGAAGGAAATTTCAACACTTTCGGAGCAGGATTTTCACAGCTACCGGCAGAGCTTGGCGGACAAAGAGCGGGGGCCCAAGGAAGTAGAACGTCGGGAAGACCGATGGAGTAATTCATTAAATTTAAAAACTAACAAAACTTCATTAATTTAGAGTAATAAAAAAAGGGGCGATAATGGCAAAGAAAAAAAAGAGCACAAAAAAAGAGACTAAAAGTATTTCTGAAGAAGGGAAAGTGAAAAATTCAAAAAAGAAAAATAAAAAAATTAATAAAAAAGATATTCCTTCTTTGCAATTAAAATCTGAAAGAGATATCGCTATGGATTTCGCAGTCAAGGTTTACAAAAAATATGACAAAATAGTAAAATCAATTATACTTTTTGGTTCAACAATAAAACAATCTCAGGTCGCCGGGTCAGATATTGATCTGATTATTGTTATAGATGATGTGACCGTTCAATGGGACCAAGAACTAATTGCCTGGTATAGGGAAGAGTTAACCAAGTTAATAAGATCAAACCCATATTCTAGAGATTTGCATATCAACACTATTAAATTGAGTACTTGGTGGGAAGATTTGATGAGGGGAGATCCCACATTAATTAACATCATCCGTTATGGGGAAACTCTTATTGATTTTGCGGGTTTTTTTGATCCAATAAAATCTTTATTAATTCAGGGAAAGATAAGAGCAACTCCAGAATCAATTCATTCGTGCTTACAAAGAGCCCCGCAACACATTGCTAGAAGCAAATCCGCAGAACTTGGAAGTATCGAAGGTTTATTCTGGTCAATGGTTGATTCGGCTCACGCCGCTTTGATTGCTGGAGGAATTGTCCCTGCAAGTCCAGAGCATATACCTGCGGATTTGAAAGAGACTTTCGTAGATCCAGGAAAAATAAAAATGAAATATGTTGTTTGGTATAGAGACTTATTTAATTTGCATAAACAAATCACCCACGGGGAAATAAAAGATTTGAAAGGAATTGAAATAGATGAATGGCAAGAACGTGCAGAGAAATTTTTAGAGGTTATGGCTAAATTAGTTAGCGAAATAATTGATAATCAACCAAAAGAAAGAAAAAATTTGAGATAATTCTATAAGAAAATTATATAATTTAAATTAAAAAATATACTATTAATTTCCGGGATTGTCTTGTAGCAACTTACTTCCAGCGACTTGTCCCAGAGCACTGAAGAAATCTTTATCCCCGGTATTCTTTGCAACATATAATGCCGTTCGAGCATAGTTCCTCAATTTCTCGTTGTCTACATTTCCTTCTTTATCAGTATATTGCAGCCTGAAAGTATTTTCTGCTTCCATGAGATAATCTTGGAAGAGTCTTTGAATCCAAGTACTATCATCTCCAAATAATCCAAATGAATTCTTCATCCAGTTTTGTGTTGAACTCTCTTTCATCTTTCTAATCACATATTCTGCTCTTTTCTGAGGTGATTCTGAAGCTTGGTGTGCATCGGCCCTTTCATTCGCTGCCTTAACAAAGGCATTGTACTCATCATCACCTGCACTTTCTTGTAGTTTTGTTCCAGAGAGTAGGCCAGGATTATTTTCATCCCCAATCAAATTTTCATCCCCAAGCAAACCAAAAATTGAATCTGCATTATTTAAAACATAATCATCCAAATTTTTTCTTCCTTCTCTGGATGCTCCATCTGCATCTGTTCTAGCCTTTAATGTAGGGTTCATTTGGCTTGCATAAAAAGAAGGATTTTGACGTAGAACTTCTCCTAACTTTCCTATGACCGCTCCATTGTTCGGATCTCTAGATAAAGCTTCTAAACCACCTTCTAGAAATCCAAGATTTTCTGTTTCAGTCTTGAATCTTGATTCATCATATGCTTCTGTTGGGTTTATTGGTGTGTATGGCATTTTATTATAAATTATTAAGTTTTTCAACTCAATTTTATTAATATTTCTAAGAACTTATACTATTTAAACCTTTCGATTCTGTTGTCACTTAGTAGTTAAACAGTTTACGAGTTTACTGGCGGGGTTTGTTCATAGGGCGGTTCTCTATCTGATTCTCCAGAAGCATCTTTTGATGAAGAACTACCGAATTTTCCGTACATTTCCTCTCTTAAACCAGGAAATTCATTCATTAATCTTGCCTTTTCATCCTCGGTTAGTGTTTCATCACCCACGTAAAATCTATTCAAATCTGTTCCAGTACCCCAATGAAAATGATGATTGCCTCCAAAAACCATCTTATTTGTCTCTCTTAACAAAGACCTCTTCTCGAGTCGTTATCTTCCCTGGAAGTTTGGGTCTTACTTGTTTAATCGTTTTACGCGCAAGAGTCATTGCGGCTTTATCCGGAAGCGCAAGAATAAAAATAGTTTTTCCTTTCTTCACGATAGCTGCTTTGTCCGCAGACTTCCCGTAAGAAAGTTGCATACCTGTCTGCATCCTATCCGCCCCAGCACCTGTAAGCATTTTATTCTCTCTTTGAATATGGTGCGGAAAGGGAACGACTTTAAATAGATAATTTCCTGAAAGTTCAGTGTCCATTTTTTTATTAATAAACTGTCTACAAGCTTCAAGTGCAAAATGTCTTATCTGAACATTTTCTGTTGATAAAACTTTAAGAACCAAAGGCAACTTCCCTGCGCGATAAGCTTTCAGGTTTCCCATACTGAACTTAACAATTTTTTGCGGAGGCACGGTTTTAATATAAGATTTCTTCTTCTTCTTACTTATTCTTGTGAAAGGAGTAACCTTTCTTTTACTGTATGCCGATGCTTTTCTAACTGCCATTATTCCTTAATCTCCACGGTAGTTGTTATAGCTTGGCCTGGCAAACCTATTTCAAAAATTGATCTCACAACACCTTTATTTCCATGAGCCGCGGTAATTTTTCCTTTAAGTTCTTTTTTATTTTTCCCTGGGGAAATCCAGACAACTTCCTTCCCGATATATTTCTCAGTTTTTTCTTTCGAGTCTATTTTTGGAATTTCAATTAAATAATGTTTTTCTTTTATCGTTTTTCTTCCCCTTCGAAATTGTATAATCTTTCCTGTTACCATAATAAAATTATAGAAAAGTGGTTTTTAAAGGTTATTATGCCTTCTTTTCCAAAACAAAAATCTCTCTTCCGACTATTTGGTCTTTTCTAAAGTCTTGGATTGGAAAACCCTCTGAAATTTTCAAATTGGTTTTCTTCTCTAGTTCTTCAGAATTAACGGAAACTCTCTTGGAGATTGTTTTAATGCAAGGAGAACTAAAAACAATTTTTCCTTTAACGTTCCCTTTAAAATTATTGACAACATTTATTATGAGAGATTCAAAATTTTTCAATGTTTTTTCAGCTTCGGCTTTTGTTGGAAGTTTCCTCAGGATTTTTCCGAGGTCAGGTTCAGTTGCTATTCCAGAGATTTCTCCATCTAATTTTGAAGTTCTTGAATCTCCGGAAATCAATTTATAATTTTCCTTGGGAAATTTCCCCCAAGAGAGATTCTTCCCAGCATCTTGAATTGCTTCCCGATTCAGATCTATTCCTATGACCGGAATTCCTTGCAAAAGAGCCTCTTGAAGTAAGACCCCAATACCACAAAAAGGATCTAAAAAAGTTTCCCCGGGGTTTACTTGTGAAAGATTTATCATTATCTTCGCCAGTCTAGGAGAAATACTCAACTCAGGCCTTCTCACAGGCTTTGACATATCTCTTTTTTCAATATCTTTGTAGTTAATCTTCTGAAATATTTTTCCAAAATGTAAATCTTTATCAGAAGTTTGAAAAACACAATATTCTTCGTCAATCAGTTTTCCAGATGAAACAACACCAACCTCTTCTCCTGTTTGCAATTCCATTTTCTCGGAGAGATGTTTTAAAGTAGCTTTCAATTTTTCAGATTTAAATCTCTGTTTTAAATAATCCAAAATATCTCCAGAAAAATCTTCAGCGAAATCCCACAAAACATAATTGAGTTTGTTCTCTTCCCCGGCGTAAATCATTTCATCTTCAAGTTTCCTAATTAATTCTTTAATATTTCCCGAAGCAACAATTTCAATAACAGCAATTACGCCCCCAAGATTTTCAATCTCACCTTTTTTAAATTCTTCAGAAAGTTCCAGAAAAACTGCGTGAGATTTTAATTCGCTCTTCAAAATTTTATTCCCAGTTTTTTCAAAATAAGATTTAATTTCTTCAAAAGAAAGCTTTGGATTTCTTCCGAGAATAAAGATATAATTCTTTGACATAATTATTTTTTCCTAACAACCGTTCTTCCATCAACGTCATCGACAACATAGCCTTTTTTATTTATCTCATCCCTTAATTCATCGGCCATTTTCCAATCTTTTTCTTTTCTCGCTTTATCTCTTTCATCAACAAGCTTTTGAATCTCTTTAGGAATTTTCTCTTCTTTAACTTTTAACAGATCCAATCCCAAAACAGAATCCATCTTTTCAATTGTTCTTATTTTTCCTTCTGCTTTTGAATCTCTAATCAAATTCCATAAAACTTGAAGCGCTTCAGGAGTATTCAAATCGTCATTAATTGTTTTCTCAAATTTTTCAATACATTCTTTATTCAATTTTTTATCATCTTCGAATTGAGAAATGTTTGCTTTAAGACGATCGTAAGCACTTTTTGATTTTTCTAAATTATCTAATGTAAAATTTAAAGGTTTTTTGTAGTGTCCCGACAGGTAAAAATATCTCAGGTCCAAAGGATTAAACCCCTTCTCGATAATATCTGCTAATTTTAAAATCCCCCCCTTTGATTTGGACATCTTTTGAGAATTAAATTGAAGAAATGAGACATGCATCCAATTTTTTACCCAAGGAGATTTTCCCGTAGCCGCTTCTGATTGGGCAATTTCATTTGTATGGTGAACCGGAATATGGTCTTCACCCCCAGTATGAATATCAAATTGTTCCCCCAAATATTTTATTGACATCGCCGAACATTCAATGTGCCAACCGGGCCAGCCTTTCCCCCAGGGAGAATCCCATTGCAATAAATGGTCTTTGAATTTACTACCTTTTTCAGTGAACCACAAAACAAAATCCTGGGGATTTTTCTTTTCCTCATCAATCTTAATTCTAGCCCCTGCTTTCAACTCATCAAGTTTCAATCTCGCGAGCTTACCATAATCTTTAAATTTTGCAGTATCAAAATAAACATTCCCATTTTCCCCGATGTAAGTATAGCCATTTTTTTCTATTCTCTTAATCAACTCAATCATTTCTTTGATGTGCTCGGTAGCTTTACAAATAATCTCCGGGCGTTCATTATTCAAACTGTCAAAATCAGCAAAGAACTTTTTTGTATAGAAATCAGCTATCTGTTCAGGAGTTTTCCTCTCCTTTTTTGCAGCTTTTTCAATTTTATCCTCGCCTTCATCTTCATCACTTGTTAAATGCCCAACATCTGTCAGATTCATAACTTGTTTAATTTTATATTTATTCCATTTTAAAACACGTCTTATAATATCTGCAAAATAATAAGCCCTCAAATTCCCGATATGCGCATAATAATAAACCGTCGGCCCACAAACATACATCCTAACCAAATCTTTCTTCAAAGGTTTAAACTCCTCTTTCTTTCTCGTCAATGTATTGTAAAGTTTTAATTTCGACATTTTATATAATCTTTAATAAAACCTAGTTTAAAAAATCTTTGAATCTAATTAACAAACAGTAGAAGTTAGAGCTCCAATAGGAGTAATTTGAATTCTCATATACTTTGTTTCAGTTCCTCCACCTTGCAGTGTAATGTCTACTTTTAATCTTAAAGTGGTTTTGTCAACTTTTTGGGGGGGCGTTAACGTAATAAAATTTACTATGCTTTCTCCCGGACTAACACTTACACCAGTAACTTCTTTCTCACTAAACCAACTTTCTATTTCAGCATCAGAAGGAAGCCCTTCTAGCTTTTTGATCTCAGTGACTTTAAAATCATAGACTTTTGTTTCTTCTGAGAGCACTATACAACCCATAACCATTGAATCCCCATCAGAACCTATCTGCTGGATTTCATTTTCCCCAACGCACTTAACCCCATAATTTTGCCTACCAAATAGGCTGTGCAACTCTTCAGAGACCGAATCAGTTATGTCATCAGAAATCGCAATTCCTGAGCACATAATATTTCTAACAAAAACAAGACCAAGAATTAAAACACTGACTAAAAGAACAATTGTCACAATTGTTCCCATACTCATTTCCATAGCTGCACTTTTATCTTGAAGTATTTTTGATTTCATTTACATTAAACCTGCCTGAAGTTGTCCCTTATAATAGTAAAAATTCAACCAGATGAAAATTCCAAAAACAATTATTCCTACTACAAGACTAAGGATATTTAGTAATTTAGCATTCTTTTTTAGATCTGTTTTTTCTCCTTTAATCATAACCAAACCAATTATCCCCAAAACTATTCCTGCAAGAGGTTGAAGAAAAGCGAGAACTAAACCAACGATTCCAAGAATATAACTTGCGAAAACCTTTTCCTCTTTTTTCATTCTGATTATTTTATGTTAAATGCATTTATAAAAGTTTTGAATTACTCCTCCAGAGACCTTTCAATTAAAAACATTTAAAAGACTGATTTCTTTTTGTTTTTTATCAGGGGCCCTAGCTCAGCGGGAGAGCACATGACTGAAGATCATGGTGTCCCGGGTTCGACTCCCGGGGGCCCCATTTCTCAAGGGATTATAAATCCCTTCTGGGCGTTGATCTAGATTCAAACGATCTTTCCCGGTTTGACCGAGCAACTTTGATTTTATTAAATTCCGAAGGTAAATATGAAAAATAAAAATCAAGGTTGGGAGTTAGGGGGCCCCATTTACCCCAATTTTTCTTAACTCCCCAAACACAACATTTAAAAAATTCACTACTCTATCAAAATTAACGCCTGTCATTTTCCAGAAGTAACACTACCGAAACATTTATATACTCCAGCCACTTAGCTTTACTATCACCTCTTTTTGCCCAGGAGAGGCTCTGAGCTAACTGTTTAGCTGGTTCAGAGAATCTCCCAGGGTTATATCATAATCTTTAAAGAGAGACACAATACAAAGGGTGAGAAAAAAAGATTGAAAAATTAATACAATCATCCTAACGAAACTACGTTAATAAAAAAAGTTTCCAGAGTATTGTGGATTATATTTATAAAATTCTAAATCGAAATGGGTCAAGTTAAATTATAGTAAATAATATACTCCCAAAAAAACATCGCGATTCTATAAATAAAGGAAGGGTTAGTTCTTTAAATAAATAATCACAGGATTATTTAGTAAGGTTTTTAAAGATAAAAGTATAGAGAAAAATATGAAAAGATGGTTAATTTTTGGGGTTATAGCAATTGTTCTAATCTTAGCAGTTTCTTCTATTTTTATATTTAATAAAAGCCCAGAAGCATCAGAAGGGATAAGGTCCTGCTTAGAAAATGAAGAAATTCCAGAAAAAAATATTTGTATTTTGGGATTAGCATTAGAATTAGGGGATATAAGTATATGTTCTTCAATGGAAAATCAAGATGACGTGGGCATATGTGAATTTTCATATATGATTCAAGTTAAAGAAGGTGAAGTAGAACTAAGTGAAGAAAGAATAGAAAGAATGAAGGGGGAATGTGCTGGAGGGGATTATTGCCTATTAAATGTGGCAAGGTCAGCAAGAGATTCTGAAATCTGTGAGGAAATATCTGATGAAAGAATTGAATCGGAATGTTTAATATATACAGGAGGATATTCTGAAGATGAAATTAAACAAATTTTATTAGAAAATAATCTTAATTTAGATGTAAATGCTAGGATCTATGGCTTTTATGGGTTAACTGGCTTCTCCTGTAAGAACATTGAGTTTATACTACAAATGATGGGAGATGAAGATCGTTTGATGAGGTTTAAAGCTGTCCAAAGATTGGGGGAAAACCAATGTTCTTTTGTTAAGCTAGCTTTAAAGAAGGAGGAAACACTTGAGAAAATTAAAACAGCTTATTTATTAGAAGAAGATGATTATGTTAAAGCAAGAATAATACACACCCTAGGAGAATTGGGGGGGGAAGAAACAATTCCAGTTATTGAAGAGATCTTAGAAGAGATATCCACAAGTAATTTTCTCAAAATTGCTTGTCTAACGGCACTAGGTAACTTGGGTGGTGAAGAGTCTTTAAACATTCTTAATAGATATAAAGAAAATGAAAATAATCTTATAAGTCTTAATGCTCAGAGGGCGATTGATTCTATTGGTAATATATAAACAACCATTAGTTTATTATACTTCTAAATATAAATAATCAGGTGATTATTTATTTATTTTATACTAAACGTTTACCCTAAAAATTAATCCTAGTTAAAAAAATAAAACCAAGCCAGGATAAGCCACCTTCTGTCTTTTGTTGTTTCCCGAAGGACAAACCAAAAGTGTTGACATTTCACTGAGCGACACAAAGGCCTTGCACAAGTTGAGATGCTCGTTTCATCAAATCCAATACTTCGTAACTCCACGCATGTTTCATAGTTCAGTATTGGCTGTGGCGTTTCTTTAACAGTCAAAATCTTTGACAGATTTTGATCTGTCCCAAAATTTCTTGCGAAATTTTTAGGACGGAGCTTTGCCTCACGACAATTCGGATTTCCCGAACAACTTAATAAGTGGGCGGACTTTCCTCAGAACTAAAATCGATATTTACGATCTCTGACAATTTAATGCCTAAGTTCCGAAGTCCAACAAAATTCTTCTTGCGTTGAATTTTGTGGCGCCAAAATTTGCAAGCAAATTTTTAGCGCAACTACCTGACTTGGTAACAATAGGGGGAAGAAAGGGTTTTTAAGGTTTGTGATATTTATTCGACCATGAAAAAAGAGGCCCTTTATCAGGTAGCTTGGCATAATTATTCACCTGAGGACACTATCAGGAAATTGGGTTCCCACAAATCAGGATTGTCAAATTCCGAA
>Ga0075122_10001286_pt1 | contig 18079 bp, 12 predicted proteins | sample AntAceMetag02UKB_FD_69790 | JGI IMG/M metagenome (GOLD analysis project Ga0075122, IMG submission 69790) | Saline lake microbial communities from Ace Lake, Antarctica - Antarctic Ace Lake Metagenome 02UKB | ecosystem: Environmental > Aquatic > Non-marine Saline and Alkaline > Saline | place...
CCAGCAAATCATCAATCCAGTTGCCCGCGCAGTCAGTATCCTGGTTGGAGATACAGCAAGTCAAAGCTGCATGCGACAGGCAAGTGCAAAATCTTCAGGGTAGTGACCGTTTATCCAACGTAGTTGGGCTTCGCTGAAAGCACCAGGAGATTCAGGCAGTTTTGGTAGGAATGCATATAGCAGGCGCTGGTCCGAATCAATCGAATCGAAGCTTTTTGGATACTCAATAGTCGTTATCATTCTCGCTCCTAAACCAGACAGGACTTTAACCGCAATCAACATTGCACTATCGATGGATTGACGAGTGTTTGCGTCAGTTTCCAGAATATTACCCACCGGCTTTAAAGTCATCAACTGGATTTCCCACTGGGACGTCTGGGCCTTTGGAACGAAAAGCATCACGTCACTGTCTTCATGGATGATCAGGCTGGAAGAGTTACTTTGATGTTCATCCATCCTTCGATTGGATCGAATCGCCTGAATGTAACTTTCAAAGAAATTGGCTCCAGATTGTGAGCGAAAGGAACTGGTAAAATCAGCAATAAGATCACCACAACCGTATGAGGCCAGGGTCAAATCAGCAGGTTGACCGGAGTCTATGGTATGTGCTGAAACCGTGGTGGGTATGAGCGCAAATTGTTGATGGATTTGTTGATGGGAGGCATGCAACCGGTAATGGCTGGGCGCAAAATCAAATCCGAAATTCCAGCCCCAAAGTGTGCGATTAAATTCAAATTTTCCCCCTGCCGTCTTAGAAAAGTATTCGAGGATCCCCTTCCTCACTATTTCCAGCTCAGAGATTGTCAAATTTCTTCTTTCCGCAGGTAATTCAATCCCACACTGTTGTGCCAGCCTCCCAAAAGTCCTTTGATAATAGAGATGGCGCAAGCCTGTTATATCCGAGGAATTCAATTCATTGATGTCATACCTGATTGAATCATTTGCCATATTAGCTGCATAGTGCCCCCAGGGGATATAACTGTTTCTCCTTAGATACTCATAAATGTGGGATCTAGATTTATCACAGCTCCAGTCACCAACGATCTCGCTTTTCCCTTGTACTCCGGGCCTTAAAACCATCACCTCCTTGTATATATCCGGAAGATGGTGATTATTAACCAGTACTTCAAACAGGGTATGATCCGTTATTTTGGCTGAAACACCTCCGCGATTATTCTTTAAGTATCTAATACCAACCGGCCATCCGCCGGGTTTTTCAAAGTCGAATTCACAGCAATATTTTGCAAGACAAATCAGATCATCAGGGTCGGTGGATGTCGAAGCAAGCGCAATGCGCAATTGATCCGGCAGCATATTAATCATGTGTTGCAGGTCCTTGCTACCACCCGGGGTTTCTGAAGACCACTGCTCGATTGTCTGTTTTAACGAAACATCAGGAGGCTCCGGTAGTCGAATGGCTGCAGGATTCCCTACCTTACTTTCTGCCCAACTTTTACAAATATATGTCGTACCTCGGAACGGGAACGCATTAGGGATTTCAAATATCCAATCCGCATTCCTTTCTTCCACCACACCCGGCGGAAAATTCGCCTGATTTTCATTCGTTTCGCCACCTTCTATTGTCCCCAGGGAGCTAATTTCATCAGTTTCACGGAGATTTGCCACCTTAAACTGCGGCCGGTGAATTCCCCACTGAAAACGCCCCTGTGGCGTCACACATGTCTGTAAGCTCAAAACTACCCCTCCCTCAAAACGTGTTTTAAAAATGCCCCTGTCGTTTCTTCTATAGTCCCCTGTCGTTTCTTCTATCGTAGCGAATCGTTTTTTTACGGCAGCGTGATTGATTCAGTTTCTGACTGTTTTCACACCTGTATTCCGGAAAACAATGAATTTTCGTCGATTTATAACCAGATTCGATTGATTGGCTGAAAAACTCACTATTTTTCGATTAAATTCGATGATGATCTCTCTGAAAACAGGCGTACAACCTCTGGCTCCAGCCATAACTAATTGTAATTATTAACCCCACAACTATTGGCATATAAATCGCAGCTTAATAGGCACGTCATAGACTTACGATCAGTTCTTTCCATTATCTTCTGTTATGACAAAGCATTGTATCTGTATCATGAAGAAATGGGTGTCCGAAACAGTAATGACGATTTCCACATAATTTTTGAATACTTGGCATTCATACCCAATTACAAACCAGTACTAAACACTGATTAAACCGTTTCAGTGATTATTAATTAAGAATGTACAGATGGCAACAGTTAACATCAAGCCAACCACCTACCGTTATCCAATCCCTGACGCTGAACCAGAAAGTTTCAAAATCATTTCTGTATCCCAGAAGATATCCCAGTGCATCCGTCTTCCAGATCTTTTCAATGTAGTTCTGGAGTGCGCATTGGATTGCTCGGGAGCCCAAAAAGGGATTATTTTTTCCATAGAAGAAGGGAAAGCATGGGTACGATCAAAAGCCAGAAAAGAACGGAATAATGGGATTTTTGTTCAAGCCCTTCCCAAATCCAATTTATCCACTGTCGAACAGGATGATATCTTGACCGCAATTATCCAGCACGTTATCGAAGTCGGCAAAGAGGTTATCATCGATAATCCCAATACCTTAAATACAAATTGCAAACAAAATACAGACTGTTCTCCTCCTACACGGATGATAGCTTTCCCGATCATTCGTGAATCAGAAACTATCGCTATCATCTACCTGGAAAACAGTAACCAACAGCAGCCTTTTTCAAAAGATATCATCTCTATGATCTCAGTTATTTGCAAACAAGCAGCGATATCATTTCAGAATGTTCTTCATTTTGACCTGCTTGGCGAAAAAGTAATCAAGCAGATGAAAAAGGTTCATAAAATAAAAAAAGAGATCGAAACTAACAATTGCTCAAGAACTGATTACTTGACGTTCATTGATGATGCCATTCGATCAAAAATCGAAGATGTCATCGGATTCAGCAACCTCATTCAAAGCAGGGAAAAAACAAGCCCACTGAATGAAGAGACGCGTTACTACTTGACGCACATACAAAATTCAACGCTGGAACTATCTGAATTCCTCAAGAATGCGTTTATTTTCTCTACCCCATTCTCCACTGAAAAGCCTAATTTATACGAAGCTCTAAATCTAAAACCTCTGATCCATAGCATAATTCAAAGCAACCAGGATTCTGCCATAAAAAAATCTGTGGCGTTCGACTTCAATTTCAAAGAACCCCTGCCAAAAATAATTTATTCAGATCGGGGTTTGGTCAATTGGATTTTGATGACCGTCATCAACAAAACGATTCAACTTTCTCACCAAAATGACATAGTTGACCTCACTGTTTCAGCAACAACCAAAGACCTCAAAATTGCTATCACTCGGAAACAGGTCCGTTCCAAGAACAAATGCATCTCGAATCAAATACCGAAAAGAGTAAGTAAAACAGTAATTAACTATGGGGATCCCCTATCAGCGAACATAGTGGAAGAGTCATCTTTTCGAGCGTTTTTCGATTTCATTGATCTTGATATGATAAAAAGGGCGCTCAAGCTGCTAAAAGGAAAGCGTACCATCGCCACGAAGAAACATAATTCAAGCCTTACGGTTACAATTCCCATCAATGAAACACTAGCCAACACAACGCAGCTGAAAAAACAGTCCTGTCAAGTAGGCAAAACACTTCGGAAAATGCCACCATCGGTAGCTAATGAATTACTTCTGGATTTCAAAACCCTGCAATCAACTCCGATTTACAAAGGGGGTACTCTTTATCGAATCATCCGGAAAGCAAAACTATCCTGTGAGGGTTACAATTCCAAGTATCCCGCGATTTTAGACAAAGCAAAAACCGCAGTTTTTGAGGGTGATACATTAGTATTAAATCGACTCATCACCAAATTGCTGGCGATTCACCTGCAAGAGGCCACACCACAGTAAACCGCAGGTATTTCTTCCAAAGTGTATCAGTGGGAATTCGAATACCGCGTTCAAACCAATAAACACAATAAAGACATCAAAGGTCAATTGGATTTTTGAATTCTCCAGACATGACATTGTACTATACCAGAACACAGAATACTGCCTTTTCCAATAAAACATTTTATTGGCCGAAAGAACACCCTCCAAGCACGATTTCATTCATTGAAATCTGTTTACTTAATCACAAATTAATAATAGTATTAATTTTCAATTCGACTCATTTTTACTATTCGTTGCGCCACCCCGTGTAAATTGATTAAGATGAAGCCGCTCTAATGAAAGCGAATGCTTTTATTAAGCATCCATCAACTATCATAACTATGGCCGTCCAAAAAAAGAAGCAAACCGAGATTAACGTCAATGATCTGAAAGCCGGTATGATCATAACCGCCTATACCAGCTTTGACTTCAACTACCGTCCGATGGACAAAGGTACCAGCGATTTTGTTCGACACAATTTCAGAAATACCAGAGCGATAATCAAACGTGACGGCAACCAACAGGACATTCCCATTAAAATCCTGCAAACTGGTGACGAACTCCTAAGAATCCATAGTTTTCCACCAACTCTGAAAAAGCTGACCACCGTTAATAATGCACTTGTCAAGGAGCTTAAAAAACGAGGAATGATCGGTTTTCAGGCCAAAGCAGATAGGAGCATTGCCGACGAATCCAAAAGAGATTTGAAAGAGTTGATCAAGCTGGTAGAACAAACATCGGATAAAAAGTCCCGCAAAGGACTGTCGGTCATCCAGGAAAATAGACAACAAAAAGCCGACATCGCCAACAAACTGATCAAGAAAGTGGCCGAAAGTCTGAAATACAGACGCGAAGCGACCGCCTCGGTCGAGAATACTATGGATCAGCTGCGCAAGGGTAAATCCAGTCTCAACGATATCAAACTTTTTGTAAAATCGATCAGTAAAAATGCCTCAACAAGTGCCATGGCTGCTCTAGCAGGACTACAGCAAAGTGATCAGATATATTCCCACTGTGTTGATGTCGGAGCTATATTTCAAACCACCTATACAAAGATCATCGAAAATAAAAAGACCCGCAACGTTTTCCAGAATCAGTATGATGTGTTTATGGCAGCCTTGCTGCATGATCTGGGAAAGTCCAAGATCCCCAAAGGAATCATCGATAGCACTGAACACTACGAGAAGAATAGTCGTGCCGCACAAATCATGAGATCTCATCCGATTTTTGGAGCACAATTACTCGCTAAAATGAACATGCCCAATAGCATGATCAACATGACGCATCACCACCATGTCAAGCAGGAAACTTCCATGCTTTCCAGTTATCCAACTGGGGTGGATTTTAAAGATGTCAAGTTTGAAACCCGGTTATTATCCGTCGTGGATATTTATCAAGCGCTGGTGGGAAAACGAAAATACAAAAAGTCATGGTCACCGCCAGCAACCATGCGATATTTAGACGCCCTGGCAGGGATTGAATATGATTTGAGAGCATGGGAACCGTTTCTTCAGATTATGGGCATCTATCCCAAGGGTTCCCTTGTAAAACTCAGCGACAACAGTCTCGGTTTTGTAATGAATGTGCCCGGAAAGGGTCAAAATCTAGAAAAGCCACTGGTTGCGATTATCCGTGACAGCCGGGGGGAGGACCTGACACACCACGATATCATTGACTTGAGTGTTGAAAGAGGGATCAAGATCGTCAAAGATATAGATAGTCAGGAGATTTTTGGGGACAACGCACTAGCAGTTTTTACCAGTATTTCGATCTCTTAGGTAGAGCTCCTAAAATTTTCGAAAAAAGGTTTGCCACTAGTTCTGTTCCAGGGGAATTTCCATTTTAAAAACACTGCCCTTTCCTGGGGACGTTTCCATGACTATTGAACCATTCATCTGATTGAGTGTGTTCATCACAGCATCCATACCAACACCTCTTCCCGAAACGTCTGTCACATTTTCAGCGGATGAAAAGCCGGCCAGAAACAGGATGCGCCAGAGTTCTGCCTTGGCTATATACTCATCAATTAAAGTTTGATCCAAATTCGGTTTACTGCGAGCTATTTGAACGATTTTCTCTTCGTCCAGTCCAGCACCATCGTCACCGATAATCAGATTCAAGTTGTCATCTTCCCTAAAGATTTTCACATAAATTTGACCGATCTCATCTTTGCCGGCTGATTTTCTTGTTTCAGGAGATTCCACACCATGATCGACACAATTTCGATATAAGTGCCCGAGATTGACATTTAGCGTTTTCGCCATTTCCCTTAGTACTGTTAACCCCTCTTGAATGTCTACCTGGAAATCAATGTTTTTGCCAAGTTGCTTCGCCAGACGATCCGTATCCTTTTTCCAATTATTGATAATGCGGTTTGCAGAAACGTTATTTCGACTGAGGATCAGAGAAGTGACCGCTTTATAGTCCTTGTTTTTCGAAGCTAGTGCCAATTCAGCAAATTCCTCTTTTGTAAACGAGACCCCATCCAAGACTTTAATGATACCTTCCCCCAGGTTTTCTTTAAATGACAATGCAAACTGGAGTTCTTGTTCGAATACCTGGAAATGATCCATAAATTCATCGTAATGCTTAGAGATGCCGTCGTTGTCAATCTTAAGAAACCAATCCTCCAGAGCATGGATCACCTTTTTCAGTTTCAGAAGCTCAAACTGCCCGCTCAACCCCTTTGAGCCGTGAAGTGTCCTCATTACATCCCGTAGGTACTCATCAGGTGGTTGCTCTTGTTTATCCCAGTATAATTCGGCAAATTCGTCCATCAATTTGAATGAATTCTGAGTATCATTTAGCATATCCATGAACCCACCGATATTCTGCTGCATTTTATCCAGAATATTTTTTTCCTCCGCCTCTTTTTTCGCAAGTTCTCTTTCAAGGGTCAAATCTTCCATTCTCACAAATACAGAAACCACATGACCGCCTTCCTGCAGAAAAGAGTAATGAAGCCTGAGAATACGATCGTTGATGGTGATTTCCTTAGGTAGCAAATCCATCACCATGGCATTATCAAATTGATTCCCGCTAAAAAGCATATGAAGGGCTCGGTAATAGTTGCGTAGTACTTTGCGATCCCTCCTGAAGGCCAGGTCCGCAAAGGGAACCCCTGCCAGGGATTCTACTCCCAGATATTCAGCCGCAATTTTTGTATAGTTCTCTCCAATTTCTCCTGCTTTATCTATGGAGAACGACCCCTGACCAATATTGTCAATAATCTCCTGAATCAGCCGCCGTTGTTCTTCTGCCCGGACACCACTCAGCCTCGCTCCTTCCACAACATCCTGAAAAATCTTCTCCTGCAATCCTGGAACATTCCGGACAAGCTCTACAAATTTCTGCCTGGGAATAAAAAGGGCTTCACAATCGTTAGTCGGAATTACAGTCACAGAAGATTCAACTTCTCCTGTAATACAAGGGCCATCACCGAAAATTCCGTTACGGACAACGGTTGCAATTTTGCTATTGTGCTTAAAAACTTTGACCGCGTCCTTCACAAAGTAAACCCCTTTCACCTCATCAAATTGGGCTAAAAACGCCGCATCCGCTTTCAGTTCTTTTTCTTCGATATACTCTGCGATAGCAAGTAGATCAAAATCCGACGTATTAGCGAAAATAATAACCTCCCGCAGCTTATCGAGTTTTTCCTGCCATATACCCCTTTCATTCCGGAGTTTATCATTCGTATATGGAAATCGATTAAAAAACATCCGACCAATGCTTTGGAATATTTTTTGGGCTGTCTCTTTGATCGTCGGTTCCAACATGGAATTGACGACTTTTCCGGTCAACTCATAACAAGCTTTAGCAAAATCATCTTTCTCCTCCCTGTCCAGCTGATTTATCTTTTTTGAAACGCTCGCTGGATTCGGATCGCTAAAAATTTCAGATATCTTGGCAATTTGTTCAGGTGTCATGATTATTATTCTGTTACGATAATGGTGCGAATGTCCCCGGTTATATCAATATGTGATGCATGGTATCGTCCCACGTTTGATACTTCCTGATTTTTAATATCAATATAGTATATAACAGGAACAGTGGTGCTGTTTCAAACATAATAAAGCGTTGTTATACAAGAAAATCAATGGTGATGCAATTTATTACATCTCTAAACTAAATTGCATTGGTTTGTCTATTTGTACCTAGCATTTTTCATCGATTATCATGTTTAAGCAAGCGTGAATCTTTCATCCGATGATTCCGGGGCAGAAAACAGGTCGGTCATAGATATTCTGAATTTGCTATACATTCATCGCTGATTAGACTTTTGAAAGCTGAAAACCATTACTATGACACATTTTCAGCATCAATCTCCCTCTACCTGGCAAAACAGTTCGATAACCACTCTTCGTTTTTAAGTCGCTATTCCATAAACTAATGGTCTGTTTCAAATTATCGTACGATTATAGTCGACTGTTTCAGAATCGAGGGGGTATCGATGCTAAATACGTTGTTCCATCAAATTAACCCGAAAGAGTTGTAAATGACCTCTCCACTCAAATCTCCTCTGTTCAGTTCAGTATGAAGATTGACTCAAAAACAAAACCGTTGTATTGCTAATAAGAGCGGATTGTACTTGATCAAATGAAAAATTTCGACAACCGCCACTGTTTAAGCCCGTGAACAGACAAAAGGCGTACTGAAACGGGTAATCCAGTATTCATGATTTTTTTTGTTTAATCGTCCTGACTATTCCATGACACCAGTCCTCGAAGCTCTTAAACAACAACTGAGCAATAACCAGCTCGCGACCTATTACGTTGAACAGTTGCTCGCTAGTATGAGTGAGGCATTAAAAAATGAGCTGACAGAAATACTTCAGTCTACCATACGAAAGTATACTTCACTACCTGTTATAAGTGCGGTTCTGGACAGCAGCACAGATGTCGGCTCACATCTTCAGGCAATTTTCGATCTCTTTCCGGCTACTTTTTTTCTCATCAGCAACGATCTTTACCAGGAACCTGAGCATTTCAAATCTGCAAAACTACTACAACTGGCTGGAATTGCATCATCCCTGACAAGGTCTCCAAATCAAAATTCTCATATTCAGCAATTTGTAGACAGTATCAGCCCTGCTGATACCCACGAAGATTTGATACAGAAGATATCGGATCAAAACACGGATTTGTCCTACTTTCCAAAAATTATCAATACGGATTTTAAGCTCATTCGAAAGAAGTACAAGAATCTGGTGATCACCAAAGATATTCATGATTTGATTGATATGGTTTTTGGTTTCCAGGGGTTATTGCAAATATTTTTAAAATACTATTTTGAGCTGATTTGCAACGCAGGCAGTGACGATGCGGCACAACACATCGACAATCTTTTCAGCAATCTTTTCGCTACGCTTAAATATCAGGAAATCAAATACTGGAACAATTACTCGGACAGCCGTACACTACAAAACCAGCTATTTAATATCATCAAGATGGATTCTCCTTCCCAACGGCATCCTGTTTTAAGAAAACATCTTTTTGATAGTCTGAAACAGTACAACCCGGTATTCAAAGACGCCCGCAGTCAATATACCGCCCCGGATGTCCGCCAGATACATATGGGGCAGTTGGATGCATACAATGCTCTTTCCGTTCCAAGACTGATATATCTGCTGAGAACGGTTTCCCACTGCAAGGGGAAATCCAACCTTGTGTATTTACTATCTCAAACACTGAAAAGCCAAAATCAGAAGCTCTTCCAGTTGAACAAGCTGATTCAAGCTGAAGAAAACAAAAGTGACAAGGAACTCGCTGATCTGGTCCAGTATTTTGTCGACAAACTATCACTGACACAAGAAAGAGCCAACCGTCGCTCATCAAAAACGTCGGGAATGGGAACGGTTATTCAGACAGCTGAAAGTTTACGCAAGTTGAAGGCTAAGAAATTACTGAAAGAACAAGAGACGAGAGGTGGTTTGACCCATGATCAGTTGAATCGCCTCATGAAGGAAAAGTTCAAGAAGATGTATCAGCAGACACATACCGACGGGGGGATTAAATCCAAGCAGACCACAGATCACCTAACAAAGTTTGCATCTATTGCCCAACCACTCCTGACCTTGTCTGCCGGAGAGTCACGCCCCCAAGCCCTCAGTAATTTCCAACTTTCAACCCAGCAGATGCTGAAGGAGATCTCCGATAAGGGTCATCTGACTGAAGAAGAAATTAAAGCCTTCAGCCTAAAAATTACGACAAAAAACAAAGAACTGATGTCGTCCGGAGCAGAGGATCAAGACGTCATCATGGAACAGATCGGTATAGTGCTGACAAATGCCACTCATCGGTCACAAAAGAGATATCAGATAAAATATAAGCGCTCCCAGGCTAGGAATCAGCAACAGCAGCGTCTGACATACGACAAGGTCAGCCAATTCCTTAAAACCAGATTAACTGATTTATACAAACGCGTTAAGATAGATGGCGCCCTCACACAGGATAAGGTTACCAAATACCTGTCTAAGTTCACTGACGCGGCGCAACCATTGATGTTGGACATCTCTCTGGAACAGCAGACGGCGGAGATAGAAAAATTCAAGATTTCTACTGATGAAATTTTGAAAGGGTTCACCAGAGACAGCTCCCTGTCTAAAAGTTCCATCAATCGGTATCAAAACGAGATTCAACAACTAACTATTCAGCTAGACACACCAAATGTTGAAAAACGTTCTCAATTGATCCAGAAGATCGGGATTACACTCTCCGATGCATCAAATGAAGCAGATCAGTCCAACATTCCGGCAACTGGAACCAAAGGTTCAAAACAGGTCCGCATTAAACCGCTGACTCAGGATCAAGTGTCCAATTTTCTAGCGGAAAATTTAAAGAGACTCTATGAGAGGGTCCGTAAGGATGGTGCGCTGACTTACGATCAAGTATCAAAATATCTGGCTCAATTTGCGGAGGCAGCCCAGCCGATTGTCATTGAAATACCACCGGCTCAAAGGAAAAAGACCATCGCAGAATTCAAGATTTCCACGAATGAGATTCTAGCAGATCTCTCCCGGGTGGGCACACTGACTCCAAAACAAAGCCGTAAATTTACGACTATCATCAACAGAGAAATGATCAAACTCGATGTCGATGATGTTCAAGAACGTATTCAAGTTGTCGATAAAATCGGTTTGATTCTGGCGGATGCATCGGATATGTCACAGGGAAAAGAAGATAAGTTCGATGAGGAGTTTTACCAGAAAGACCTTATTCCATACGGATTGGACAATGCAGGAAAACTGATCTCCATGAATTACTTTTTCTCTTTTCCTTTTGGGGACCGCAAGGGGCCAAAAGAGAATGACTGGTTTGACTACCACATTCGGTACCTCAAAATGGCGGTAGAGAAAGATAAGCTCAAACAACCCGTATTTGAAAAGATCTCTGGCATGCTCCCCCATGTGCCAAAGAAAAAATACCGGAAATACTTCAATATTTTCCCCAGTGAACAGTTTGAGGAGACTACTTTTCTTGCCGTATATGATCTCTGGCAGAATAAGGCTCTCGATAAACTGTTAGTTGAAGGGTAACACTGGAAATATTACCCTATACTGAATTCTCTTCACTCTTTACATAATTGACAAGTGGTTCACAGGTAAGCAATGAAAAATGGTGAAAAGAACCATCATGATATTGAAAAAAACAGTCCCGATTCGAAATTTGATCCGACTATTGCATTTGTTCAGGTCCCTGTTAAAATAAAGGATCAGGTTGAAACATTCATTCGCAGCCTTATGGATGATGAGGTGGATGTAGAAAAACTGTCTTCAAATGGCCCCCTTGACCCTTTTCAGGCGCAAGGATGTTTTTTTGTCGTTTCACTGGAACGAATAGAGGAGATCACCGGTATTTTAGAAAAGGCCGTTAATCCCGATGAAAACAATATTGAGGTCATCCGCACTGAGATCAAAAAAGCCCTGACTGCACTGCAAGGTCAATGAGGGAACAAGAGTGCCCCCAAAATGCAGACTTCCCCGGTGCTGGACCCAAGTCCTTGAAATAGAGACATCAGAATCGAAAATACACCTGCTCATATCGACACCTCGTCATCATGATGTCCATCCGGCAACGCCTCACCTGACTCCTACCCCGTAGATTGATCTTCCATGGACGGCCAGTATATTGCGGTTTGATTGGTTGTTTTTACTCAAAGAAATATTCATGGCTTGAAAAATCCTGAAACCCATGTTATTTTAGTACAGTGAAATTTGACCAGGATTTCGATTTATCAATCTAAATCCTGAAAGTCCAAGAGCAATTTCTATAAATTTGCTTTATAACCCCAACAATGCTTTACCAAATACTTGCCACCGGATCGGTTATTGTCCATTTCGGATTTGTAGGTTTTGTTATTGTGGGAGGGGTGCTTTGCTTTAAAAAGCCGAAGATCGCTTGGTTTCACATACCGGCAGTTGTCTGGGCCATTACAATCGAGCTGACCGGCAAGGTCTGTCCGTTGACACCACTAGAAAATTATTTTCGACTTAAAGCCGGTTCGTTAGATTACTCTACCGATTTTATCTCACACTATCTAATGCCAATTCTTTACCCAGAGGAGTTAACCCGGAATATTCAATATTTGTTGGGGCTGGCTGTTTTCCTAATTAACATGATCATATATGGACTACTGATCCAACGCACAATTCAAAAAAACCGTATTATAGACGATCTCTGACGATAAGCAGAGAATATAATGACGATAGAATTGAGTGTAGAATCCGCAACTCTATGCTGATAACATCGTGGAGGTACAAATGAACGTGAAAAAACAAGTATTTGAATATTTGGCAAAATATCCGGAAGCAACAACAACAGATCTGATGGTTGCATTTCCACATGCAACAAAAAAATCTCTTTGGAACTATTCAGGGCAGTGGAAAAAAAATAGAGGGATACAACCATCAAGGAGCAACAACAGCATCAGGCAGAGAGTCTTCTCATACATCGACAGAAATCCCGATGCGACATCCAAGGATCTGCAAAGAGCCTTTCCCGACGAGAACCGGGTATCTATCAGTAACTATCACTATCAATGGCGAAAAGTCCGACCAGATCGCAAAAAAAAGAAAAGTGTAAAAAATACTGTTTTTTCGTATCTCAACCGTAATCCAGAAGCAACATTTCGTGAATTAAGAAATGCTCTGCCTAGTATCAACCCTTCTTCTGTCAGCGCTTATCAATCAATATGGAAACAAACACAATCCTGGGAAAACGCAAAACCTGGCTCCAAAAAATCCAAACAACCGGAAACGAATTCTCTGTCAGCATCGAACACCGCCAAACGTTCTACCTCTTCATCTATTATTGAAACAAATTCAGCTGGAAAACCAGCAAGAGATTTGATTGAGGCACTGAAGGCCACCATTGAGACACAAAAGACAGCCATAGAAATCATGAAAGGGCAAAATGCACTTCTCCGACAAAACCAATCGAATCTGTTAACCGAGCTTGATGACGTCTCAAACCATGAATGGCAGGAGCTTCAAAAAATTATCGCAATATTTATCAGAGGTATAAAAAATAACTGACTGTAAACAGATTCCCTTGGAGTCAACTACTATTGAAAACCAGCCCGCTCAATCCAGACGAAAATCGATTATTCCTGCATTCTCACAACCCCGATTTTTTATATCAACAAAACTGAAACGGAGATAAACGGTTGCTTTCCCATGGCCGGTTATAATAATATTGGTGTTCCAGCCTCAAGAATACGATATGATTTAGGTGATGAGCATCTGAATCAATGACTTCTTGAGCATCTCTCAATTTGGATAACCACCTGTTCACAAAACTTAATATGAGTACACCATTTCGGATTTCCATTTTCTGCCCGGATAAAATTGGATTAGTTTCAGCGGTTACAGGAAGACTTTTTGACCTCGGTACGAATCTGGGCGATACAAATTTTGCTGTACTTGGAACAAGCGCTGAATATAAAGCTGTTTGCACTGTTCCGGACACAGTCAACAAATCAGATATTGAAGAACAATTACGGACTTTACCTGAACTCAAAGAGGCTGACATTCAGGTCGCGCCATTCAAAATGCAGGTCTCCCATACCGCTATTGCAAACAGCACTCACCGTATTATTGTAGATGGAGGCGACAGTCCCGGACTTGTCGCCCGTCTGACAGAAGTTTTCGTTGAATTCCAAGCTAATATCGTACGCCTGAATACCGAAGTTACTCCCCGTAAAACCGGTGATCAGTATCGTATCGACATCTATGTCCATATTCCCAATCCATCAGTACAAGCCTGCCTGGCTACAGTTGAAAATACAGCATCTACACTACAATTGCGCTGTTTAATCGAAACACTTAGCAGCTGATTATTCATCATCAAAATTAAGGGGTGTATTTATGCCAAACGGTTATCAAGGTTTGATACTACGTGTCGATTTAACGACTAAAAAAATTGAAAAAAAAGAATTCCCGGAAACCTTTTACCGTACATATATGGGCGGAGGGGCTTTAGGAGCTTATTTTCTTTTAAAAGAGACCGCAAATGATTTAGATGCCTTTGATGCAGACAATATCATCACCATCGCCCCCAGTGTGACGACAGGTACAACCGTATCAGGCGTCAGCCGCTGCAATGTGATCGGCATTTCCCCTCTAACTGGCGCTGTTGGTGAAGGACAGGCTGGAGGAAGCATTGGCCCCATGATTAAGCGGGCTGGCCTTGATGCTATCGTTGTCACCGGTCAATCAGAAAAACCATGTTATCTCTACGTCAGCGCCGAAGATATTGAAATCAGGGATGCTTCTGAGTTATGGGGTCAGACGGTAGGAGACGTGTATGATAAACTGACAGATTCGCTGGGAAAAGCGAAGCTCAGTATTATTCAATGTGGTCCAGCTGGAGAGAATAAAGTTCGGTTTGCCAGTCTAATGGTGGATCGTAACAATGTTGTCGGTCGGACCGGCTTGGGAGCAGTATTTGGCAGCAAGAATCTTCGCGCCATTGCCGTCAAGGGTGATGGCACACTCAATTTTGCTCATCCGGACGAACTCAAACTGTTTAATAAAAAAGCGAAAGAGCGGCTAAAAACGGCAGGCTTTCCAACTATCCTGAACAAGTCCGGGACACCTGGCGTTTTCGCCATACAGGCAACAAGTGGTAATATCGCCACCCACAATTTCAGTCGCAGTTATCATGAAGAGTTTGTCAATCTGGATGCTGAGACAATCGATCCAACCCTCAGCAGTGGTAAAGCAACCTGTTTGGGATGTATTGTTGCTTGCCGAAAGCGAGTCAGTGCAACAGCCCCCTATGAAATCAGCGACAAACTTGGCGGCCCGGAATTTGAAACACTCAGCCTGCTGGGTTCCAATTTAGACATAATGGACGCTGCTGCTGTGGCGAAGGCGAATGAAATGTGCAATGAATTCGGCATGGACACAATTACCACGGGTGCGATGGCATCCTATTTGATGGAGTCCATGGAAAAAGGAGTTATCGACCCAGAGAAAAATCAGGGGAAAAAAGTGCAATTCGGATCCCCTGAAGATCTATTCGATCTAATCAGACAAATCGCCAATCGTGAAGGGATCGGCAATATTCTTGCCGATGGGTTTGTCAATTCGATTAACATTTTTGGTAAAGAGACTGAACCCTTTGCCATTCATGCCAAAGGACAAGGTCTGCCTGCACACATGGCTCAAGTCAAGCCGAGTCAAGCCTTGATGTATGCTGCCTGTCCCATTGGCGGCGATCATATGTCAGCAGAGCACGATTGGTTTCTGAACGAACAGGATGATGACTGTCGTAGTCTGGGGATTTTTGGCACAGGGGATGCGGCATCCACTAACCTGGCCAAGGCGCGAATGACAGCCTATAGCCAGCATTACTATTCTCTATTGGATACCCTCACCCTCTGCATGTTTGTATGGGGACCCGGTAGTCTGTTTACCTATCGGGATCTGGAAGATCTGTTATATCATACCACCGGTTGGAAAGTTACTTTCTGGGAACTCATGAAAGTCGGGGAGCGCAAAACGAATATGCTGAAACAGATCAACGCAAAACGCGGATTCTCAAAAGTAGATGACATACTACCGGAACGTTTATACCAGCCGTTGCCCGATGGCCCTGCGCAAGGAAAATGTGTGGATAGAGATCGCTTTGCAGAGATGCTGGATCACTACTATGATTTGATGGGCTGGGACAAGGAAACCGGAAATCCCTCTACCAGCAAATTGGTTGAACTGGGATTGGATTGGGCCTTATAACGCATTTTGAAGCAAGAACAACTTACTCTGTTCATGGCAGTCGGGAGAGAATCTATAGAATGTTCTTTCCCCTCGCCACTGTTCGTTTACGATCCTTATGCCTTGCTTTTTCAGCCTCTTCGCGCTTGAGTTTTGCTTTGACAGACGGCTTGGAGTAATACCGCCGTTTTTTTAAATCCTTGAACAACCCCTCCCTGATCAATTGTCTTTTTAGCCGCTGCATTGCGTTTTCAATCTGGTTATTGATGACCTTTACTTCCATAACTCTCCTGCTTTAAGCTCCTTATCACAGATTAAATAACCCCTTCATTAGATTATGAGAGCAGTCTGTCTAGATTGGGCCGATTTGAAATTAACCAGCCAACTCAAGATTAATTAAAAACAGTCTAAAGCAACTTTAAATGACCCAGAAAAAAAATTCAATAATTTATTCTCTCATTTTCTGAGACAATGCAATAATTACATATCTATGGACAAATTGCGTATTCAGGTTTTTGTTCACTCATTCCAGATTCTTAACCAGATTCAGCTTATTTATTAGCCCGGCAATCGTCAGCAGATCATCCGCTCTTAAGACATAGTCAGGACCCGGAAAAGCTTTAACCTCGATGCCATGCCGTTTCTCCTGCCGGACAGACAGGACATCAATGCCATAGATCGCTCTGATATTAAGGTCTTTAATTGATTTACCAATAAACATTTTGGGAACAGAGATTTCAGAGATAGAATATCCCTCCATGAAATGAACATCCTGACGACTGCTGCTCAATTGAATTTTATCAACCAGAGTGGCCGCCATATCCCTCCTTTCAATCTCTTTATGATAAGCATCCAGAACATCTTTCTGCCAGACCATTCCCAGAACTTTTCTTTCGTTATCCGACTGTACAACAGGCAACCCCAGAAATCCGGTTTCACTCATCTTGTCCAGAGCCGTCTGACAGTCCTCTTCCAGACTAACCACCTTGATATCCTTGAGGGCGATATCTCCTGCAATAATCAGGTTTTGAAGATCCTCTCCCTCGAACATGAAACTCTTCATATCATGAATGGAAATGATCCCCACTAATAATTCACTACTATCCATGACCAGAAAGTAAGGATCCCTCTTTGAAATCACTAGATTAACGACCTCTGCAAAACTGCTGGTTTCTGATATCGATTCAAAACTGGGTTGATAAAGATCTCTCACATAAAGGGACTTCATCACATTGATTTCAGTGCCACCTTTGAGATTGATTTTGCGAAGCAACAATTTTAACGTATAAATCGATTCTCTGGATAACTTTGAGGAGAGAATAGTACTGATAATACAGGTGATCATCAATGGTAGAATAATATTATAATCATTCGTCAACTCAAAGACGATGATAATGGCTGTAATCGGTGCGCGGGTGGTACCAGCCACAAGACCGCCCATCGCAACTAATGCATAGGCTCCAGGGGATGCCGAAATATTTGGAAACATATCATGAATAAAGGTCCCGAAAAAACATCCGAGCATTGCTCCCATAAATAAAGAAGGCGCAAAAATTCCACCCGATCCGCCGGTACCCAACGTGAAGGAAGTTGCCAGGATCTTAATGAAAATAAGTGAAAACGCCATATACCAGATCATGTCTCCATGCAGCGCGTTGTTAATCGAATCATAGCCAACACCCATAATCTGCGGAAACACCAGTGCCGTGACACCGATGACCAGGCCACCGATGACTGGCCGGAAATACTCTGGGATGGGCACACTGTTTTCAAAAAAATCTTCAAAAGCATAAAGGACCTTGATGAAAATATAGGAAACCAACCCTGCAAGCAGTCCAAGGACAACGTAAAATACTAATTCTGTGGGATTGACGAGTTCATAGCCAGGTAGCTGGAATGTCGCTAGATTACCTTCGAATTTATGTGATACCACC
>Ga0075122_10001289_pt1 | contig 18051 bp, 12 predicted proteins | sample AntAceMetag02UKB_FD_69790 | JGI IMG/M metagenome (GOLD analysis project Ga0075122, IMG submission 69790) | Saline lake microbial communities from Ace Lake, Antarctica - Antarctic Ace Lake Metagenome 02UKB | ecosystem: Environmental > Aquatic > Non-marine Saline and Alkaline > Saline | place...
CGCAGTTAGATTTAGAAGATATCAATGAAGGACTTGATGAAGATGCTCAAAAAAATAGATTTATGACGTTTCATTTGGCGTAGTGGTTTGTTTAATCAATTAACCATTAACGAAAAAGGAGTAAGATTATGTTTTTAAAAGTTATTGCAGTAAACTTTATGCTATTGACTGCATTCTGGAAGTAAACAGTTGAATTCCGCACACATTATCCGGAAAGCAATATTGATCGAGCACCCAGAACTCATGTAGCCGCGTATTATAAACGATTAAGACTTCGAATTTTAATATCCGAAAGCTGCAGTCAATCGATCAAACCGGTTAATTGCGCAGAGATTGAAATTCCATTCATTGAATAAAAAGGTAAAATGAAACTGATATATAAATTATCATTGCCCAGCCTGATTCAGGCTTTTTTGGTGCTTGCCCTGCTTCTTTACATGGCTGTCACTGGCAGCACTCTCATTAATGATCTAAAAGAAGGAACAAATCGGCTCAATCAATCCTCCGAGCAGTTGAACAATGTTATTATACAGACTGACAAGTACTTTCTGGAGCAGATATCTCAGCAGAATTTTTCAAGTCTCGTTCAAACTGTTTTGAAAGACCTTCAGGCCCAGCAGACGTTTGATGCCCAAAAAATTATGGCAGGGCTGAGCGAGATCGATGGAATTGTCCAAAAAGCGGACGGTCTGCGGAAGGAAAATGCCGATTTTATTAATCGAATTCTCCAATTGACTGAAGAATCCATTGGGCAGTCCAACGGGTATATAAAATTGACAGTTGAAAAACTCGCAGATCCCACTAAAAAGGATCAGGTTTCTACTCTGGAACGGATGGTCATCCTGGGTGCCAATAAAAATACAACCGCCAACATGAAGGTTCAGGTCCTGATCTATCAGATGCTCAAGGATTATAATAAAAAAACTGCATTGTTGGGGTTTATTAAACATGCGCTTGAGAACTTAGAAAAAGATATTGATGCACTGAAAAATACCTCCTTCGCGGGAATGCCAGTCAGTGCAAAAAAAGCGAACCTGGAGGTGGAAAGCTTAGTCAATCAATATATCAGCAACATTGAATCTATCAGAAAAATAAATACCGCAATCCACGGGCGAACATTAGAAATGCAGAAAGCTCTGCAAAATATTGAAATGGCCAGCATGGAATACACCTTTGGAGAAATAAAGGATCTGGCAGTTTTTCTGGCAATCACTCTGATCGTATTGTTAGTACTCCTAATTGCTTTCGGTCTTTTCATGGCACGTGCGGTTACGATGCCGATGCTGAGCCTGAAAAATATGGTCACATCCGTGGTTGAAAGCGGAGATTTTTCGTCGCAGTTAGAAAATACCAGAACTGATGAAATCGGAGATACAGTAAATGCATTCAATACTCTGATGGGAACACTTTACACATCTATTGGTGATGTAAACAGGGTGATGGAATTTGTGGACAGTGGTAATTTAACCGAGCGAGTTACCAAGGAACACAAGGGAGACCTGAATCGCCTTAAGAAAAGTATTAATAGCACCATCGAGACACTCAGTATGACCATTGATCAGGTCATGAATGCAAGTAGCCAAGTTAACATAGGTACAACAGAACTTTCAAGTTCCTCCCAGGCATTGGCCAGTGGTACAACAGAACAGGCCGCCAGTTTGGAAGAGATCAGCTCTTCCATGTCCGAGGTTGGGAGTAAGTCAAAAACCAACAGTGAAAACGCTAAACAGGCCTCACAACTATCCAATCAAACTCTGGACGTTGTTGGTCGGGGTAATAAGCAGATGGAAGAAATGCTTTCCTCTATGGACAAGATCAGTGATTCAAGCTCAAAGATTTCAAAAATCATCAAAGTCATTGATGAAATTGCCTTTCAAACAAACCTTCTGGCTCTTAATGCGGCAGTAGAGGCTGCCCGAGCCGGAAAATATGGTAAAGGCTTTGCAGTGGTTGCTGAAGAGGTTCGCAATCTTGCTGCTAGAAGTGCTGAAGCCGCAAAAAATACAACAGAATTGATTGAAAATTCAACAAAAGAAGTTGAATTGGGGGTCAGCAATTCCAGTAAAACGGCGGAAATACTGAATGAAATTATTGACAGTATAACCAAGGTTAATGACCTGGCAGGTGAAATAGCCTCGGCATCTGAGGAACAAAATGCAAGCACCGAGGAGATGAACAAAGCATTAATACAGGTCAACAACGTCGTCCAACAAAACTCTTCAATCTCGGAAGAAGCCGCTTCTGCGTCTGAAGAATTGAACGGCCAGGCTGCGGCATTACAGGAATTAATGGGTCGTTTCAAACTAAACCAGACAAGTAGGCAACAAGATACTATGTTTACTCAACAAACAGCCATTCAGCCAAAAATATCCAAAGAAAAGGTCGTACCTGCTTCGAAAATGATTACCTTGGATGATGATAATTTCGGAAAATATTAGGAGGGAACTATGTCACAGTTAAATCTAGAAGATATCGATGAAGAACTGGATGAAGATGCTCAGAAAAACAGATTTCTCACGTTTCATCTGGGAAAGGAGTCTTATGGCATTGAAATCCAGTATGTAACAGAAATCATAGTCATGCAGGAGATTACAAAAGTACCGGATCTGCCGGAATCAATGATCGGTGTGGTAAACCTGCGAGGAAACGTTATCTCAGTCATGAATATGAGGAAACGTTTTCATTTGGAATCGAGAGAGATTGATGACCGGACTTGTATTATTGTGGTGAATATTGCAGACCTCGCCATTGGTTTACTGGTTGATACGGTCAATGAGGTCTTGGAGATCCCAGAAGAGCAGATAGATTCTCCACCAAAAACACACTCAGGGATAAAGAGCAACTACATTATGGGAATGGGTAAGGTGGATGATCAAGTAAAAATACTGCTTGATATTGAGAAAATACTTCAAGAAGAGGAGTTGGAACAAATAGAGCAGGTTCAGTAAATCTCGCACAGTTAATTTGGTATTCTAAGAAATGGTGGCAGAATCATATCTACCACCAACATCACTCCTTCACCTCACTCAACCGTTTCTGCTGAAAATAGAGATCCTGTTCAATCCCAATTCCTAATGGACCTTTGATGAATTCCCTTTCGGATAAGCTGATGTAGCCGAATTCATCAGCCGCCATGGGCTGCGATTTGGGCTGGGTTTTTCCTAAAGCTTTGGTGATGTTTATATTTTTCTGATATAATGTTGACCAGAAATGAAATTAATGGAAATCATTATCCATTTAGAATTAGACAAATTATCAGAATATTGGAACACCCCCAAAAGTGTTTTGGAGTTACCTATGTCTAATAAACCAACCTACGAAGAATTGGAACAAAAAATTAAGAAGTTAGAACAAAGTGTTGATAAGCGCAAACAAGCTGAAGATGAACTAAAAAACAGTGAGGAGCGTCACCGAAAACTCTTTGAATTATCAAGAGACGCCATCTTCATACTAGATCCGAAAGTTGGGTATATAGACGGCAATCGTGCAGCATTGGAGATGTTTAAGATTCCATCCAAGGAAGAACTAATCAAGTTGGACCCAGTTACTTTATCACCTGAATATCAACCAGATGGCATGCTCTCTGCGGAACAAGCTAATGAGTGCATCGACAAAGTACTGAAAGACGGCTCATATTACTGGGAATGGACGCATATGCGGACCGACGGAGAAGAGTTTTCGGCAACGGTTCTTTCTACCAAACTGGAATGGGGGAATCAAGTCCTTCTCCAGGCTACCATTCGAGATATCACAGAGCGCAAACGAGTCGAAGAGGTTTTGAAACAATCTGAAAACAAGTTTGCCAAAGCCTTTCACACCAGTCCGGCTATTATGGGAATAAGCGATATCGATACAGGTGAATACGTTGAGGTCAACCAGGCGTTTTTTGATAAACTCGGCTTCACCTTTGAAGAGGTTATCGGGAAAAAATCAACCGATATATTGCACATGGATGGGGAATTCAGGGAATGTGTTGTCGACAAGTTAAAAAACCAGGGTTTCATACAGAATGAAGAAGGAGTAGTTTATGATAAAAACGGATTGCCAAAGACACTATTGTTCTCTGCTGAAATCATCGAGCTGCAAAACAAAAAATATAACTTCACTTCTGCTTTAGATATCACCGAGCGGAAGCAGGCTGAGGACTCACGGAGAGAAAGCGAAGAGAAATATCGCAACGTAGTTACAAATGCCATTGAAGCAATCTGTGTAATTCAGGATGATATGTTTAAGTACTTTAATCCAGAAGCCGTTAGACTTTATGGTTACACTGAGGAGGAACTGGAGCAATTTCCAGCCAATGAGACGGTCTATCCGGAAGATAAGGAACAGGTTAACTCATATCGCCAGCAAAGAGAAAAGGGAGAAAAGCTGCCAGAAATCTATTCTCATCGTATTATAACCAAAGATAGCAGAATCCGCTGGGTTGAGATCAAAGCTGTCACTATTACCTGGAATGCCAACCCAGCTGTACTAGTTTTTCTCACTGATATTACGGAACGAAAAAAATCAAGGGAGTTGATGATACAAACTGAAAAAATGATGTCGGTGGGAGGCTTAGCCGCTGGAATGGCTCATGAACTCAATAATCCATTGGGGGGAATGCTGCAGGGAGTTCAGAATGTTCAGCGCCGATTATCACCAGATCTAAAATCAAATCAGGAATCAGCAAAAGAATTTGGAATTGATCTTCATAATCTTCAGTTATACCTGGAAAAAAGGGAAATTTTACCTTTCTTAAATGGAATAAAGGATTCAGGGAAAAAAGCTTCTGAAATAATCTCAAACATGCTGCAATTCAGTCGAAAGAGTGAATCTCATATGGCCCCAACCAATCTGGTGGAATTGATGGAAAACGTGCTTGATCTGGCGGGAAAGAACTACGATCTGAAAAAAAAGTACGATTTCAGAAATATAGATATAATTAGGGAATTCGATTCAAATCTTCCGCTTGTACCATGCACTGAAACAGAAATAGAACAGGTTGTATTAAATCTTCTTAATAATGCAGCTCAAGCAATGATTATAGAGATTCAAAAAGATATTCATAGTATTACCATTCGTTTATTAAAAGACCAAAATATGGCCAGGATTGAAATTGAAGACAATGGGCCAGGTATGGATGAGACAATAAGAAAGAGAATTTTTGAGCCATTTTTCACTACCAAACCCGTTGGTGAAGGAACCGGATTAGGTCTTTCGGTTTCATATATGATTATAACTAATAATCATGAAGGCACAATGGAAGTGGAATCTGAGCTTGGAAAAGGAACCAAATTTATCATTCGGTTACCATTAAGCAGAGATATGGTAGCTTGAAAACGTTCACGTCTTCATCTCACTTAATTTTTTCTTCTGAAAGTAGAAGTCTTGTTCGATCCCGATTCCCAGTGGCCCCTGTATCGATTCCAATTCCATTCTTTACCCCCAATACCTTCCATATTGAATGCTGCACTTACTGTAACCGCGTCAAATCATAGTTATTCCTTTGTTTATTAAAGTTTTTACTTGAAGATTCGTATGTCCCGGATGTTCCTTTTAGTTACTTTTTGTACACTAGGGAATGGGCTTTTCCGGGCTGGAATTTGGGCTGGTTTATTTTCAAAAGTAACAGAAAACCCTTTGAGATGATTTATATATCCTACTATAATAATTACCAACAATGAAATTTGCACCATTTGGAAGCCGTTTTGAAGCAACATAAATAACAATATCATAAAACAATTAGACGATTTAAAAATCATTACTAATTCAACATCGAAGCCTAATCATGACAAAAGCAAGAATACTCATTGTAGAAGATGAAGCCATTATCGCAATGGAAATTGAAAACAATATGAAAAACAACACTATAGAAAAGATATTAACTTAATGGCTTTAATTTGATATTCCTCAGGTTTCGCAAATGAGACGATACTTCAGACCCTCTGCTGTAAAAGAAGCAGGGCAATTAAAAACACCAGTATAATAAAGGAAATACGATGAAACCAGCCACCATTTCCCAAAAAGATCCAAGCCAAAACTCAGAAAGTATTATCTCATCCTTTAAATCAAACCTAGATAAATGGGAAAATCGTGTTCAATCCCTGATTAAAGATAAAAAAGCGGAAAAATCCCCAACACTGGAAGAAGAGCTTCAAGAGCTCAAACAGCTCAGCGATTTCCTTAAAGGTAAGTTAACCAGTCGACTCATGTCCGTAAAAAAATATCCTGAAGAATTGAGATCTAAATATTTGAGATGCCTCGAGCCATTTTACACTGAAGAGGGAATCTTTAGATTTATGGGATATTACTTCAATGTAGATGTTTATAACCAAACCAAATTGCTTTACTATCATAAACGGGCAATGGAAAAAGAGATAAACGTTCTTTTTGACCTTTATAAAGTAAAGAAAACCATCGAAACGATTACAACCCTGCAGAATTCGGTAGCTTCAGACCAGCCATTTCCCTCCAGGTTTTCTAAAGCGGAGCAGGTGGAATTTTTAAGAACCCTGAAAGAGATATTTAAACTTTTTTTCCTGCGTTTTGTAAAAAAAGAATATCAGAAGCAGCTCTACAACTCGCTTTCAGAAAACCAATTGAAAAAGGATGAGATCATCAAGTTGAGAATGAGCGGTACTTCTTACCTTCAGCCGGAAATCTTTCAAAATACAGAGCACCGGGATAAATTTATTACTGTGTTTTTCTCTACTCTTCTAAGGACAAAATCCGGTGCCAATGTAAAAGATCTGCACTTCAACTATTTGAATTTCGAATTACTCAAAAATGAGTTTTTAACCGATTGGATGCTCCGTAAACTGAAAGGAAACAAAGAAAAAGATAAAATACTTCAGAACTACAAGATTGGTGACAAATCGGTAGTCGAATTGATCCGTGAAAATCCGGAAAAAGAGGAGGAATTTCTGCAAACACTGCCCATTTGCGTATGCCGGTGACAATGACCACCTGAATCGGTGATTTACTTACCACTAAAACCGGAACTGATTACCAGCTAAACCGGTTTCATCTGACCACTATTTGGGCCACAGTTTTCATTTTGATGTTCAATCGGAGCATAGCGACGTCCATCTGTTTTACTTATTCGTCGGTAAAAATAGCGTCACCAGCTGTCAGTCGGAGCGTAGCGACGCCTTTTTTTTGAGGATCTATTTTATGCTTTCTTTTTCCTCATCGAGTCACCACTCAAGCTGATTTTATGTGCATTATGAACCAAGCGGTCCATTATTGCATCAGCTATTGTTGGATTTCCGATAACCTCATGCCAGTGCTCTACCGGCAGTTGGCTGGTGATGATGGTAGACCTGATCCCGTGCCGGTCTTCAAGTACTTCCAGCAGATCGTTTCGTTGTTGATCCTTCAGGTTCTCAAGCCCCCAATCATCGATCACAAGCACCTCAAACTTTGAGATTGATGTCATCAACTTCAGATAAGTTCCGTCTCCCTGGGCCGCATGCAGATCTCTGAACAGGCGAGAAACCCGGTAGTAACGAACCTTATGCCCTTCCAGACATGCTTTGTGTGCCAGAGCACAGGCCAAATAGCTTTTCCCCACTCCGGTTGGCCCGGTAAGGATGATATTTTGATGTTCCCTTATCCACCCGCAGGTCCCAAGGGATAACATCAACGATTTATCAAGCCCCCTCCGGTGGCGATAGTCAATGTCTTCAAAACAGGCTGATTGCCTCAGCTTAGCCTGTTTCAGTCTTGTGCTCAATCGGCGGTTTTCGCGTTCAATGGTTTCCCGGTCGACCAGGAGTCCGAGCCGCTCCTCAAAACCAAGTGATTCATATTCCGATGAGGCGTTCTGCTCTTCAAGCCCCCTGAGCATTCCGTTAAGCTTCAGGTTCTGCAATTTTTCTATGGTTGGTGTTTTCAACATCTTGTTTCTCCTCTATGATCAGTTTAACTATCGTGATTTATTTAAAATATGTCCCTCCACGGACATTTCGATGGTTGAGTTGGGGTTGGGTATCCGGTAATTCTGCATTCTGCTTATCCAACCCTTTTTCCAAGATCGTGCGGATATATTTATACCGGTATTCCTCATATTCTACTGCTCTCCTGCAAGCGAGCTCCAGGCGCTCGTCGCCATAGTGTTTGCCAAGGCGCAAGATCCCCAGACACGACCTATATCCCTGTTCCGGATGTCTACGGGAATGCATGATCATATGGACAACACTGGTAGTTGCTTCTCCAATTTTGGTTGCCCATCTGAGAATTCGAGAGGGGCTCCATTCCGTGTGCTCACGGTGTCCGGTCGGCATGTGTTCTTTTGTGGTCGTGTGTCCACCGACGAAACTCTCTTTTCGATGTGAGGCAATTCGTTTGCTCTTGAGGAAGATTTCCACAATACCCCTTGTGTGGCGAATCCGAACTTCTTTATGGATTAACCGGTAAGGCACACTGTAATAGTGCCTGTTAAGCTCGACATGATAATCGATGTTTACTTTGGCATTTTTCCATTCGGCAATTTCGTACCGCGACTCCGGTAGCGGCTGCAATGCTGCCTTCTCGGTCGAGTGGAACCACGAGCTGCGGGATCCGGACAGTTTTTTGAATGGCTTTTCATTCATCTTTTCCAGCAGCACCCAAATCTCCTGGTTCAGATGATACAGGCTGAAGAAAGTCCGGTTTCGCAAAGCAGCCAGGATCCATCGTTCTACGATTTGAACTGCAACCTCAACTTTTCCTTTATCCTGCGGTTTTCTGACACGAGCAGGCAGAACCGCGGTTCCATAATGCGATGCCATTTCATAGTACGTGGGATTGATATCAGGATCGTAGCGATTTGCTTTTGATACCGCTGCCTTAAGATTATCTGGAACCAACAGACGGGGAACACCTTCAAAGTACTCGAAAGCATTGACATGAGAACCGATCCAGCTTTGCAGCGTCTGATCCCAGGTCGCTTCCGCATAGGTGTAATTGCTCATACCCAGGACAGCGACAAAGACCTGAGCTTGGTGAATCTCGCCGGTCTTTTGACTTTGAATAGGAACGGTATGCCCGGCATAATCAACAAACAGCTTATCCCCTGCTTTATGACTTTGGCGCATCCAGGGATTGATGGTATTTTTCCATTTTCTGTAAAGATCTCCAAACTGGGTTGACTGATACCCATCGGGATACTGCTCCTTGTATTCCTCCCATAAGAGCTGGAGCGTAACCCCTTTCTTTCTGAGTTCTTGGTGGATATACTGCCAATCCGGTTCAGGCCTTGACCGTTTTTGGTCTGCAGCATGAGCGCCTTGCACAAGTTGCCGGAGCTCTGCTTCTTCTAATGATGCAACATCACCCCATGTCAGACCTGAGACTTTGACCTGTTTCAGATAAGCTCGTGCCGTCACATGAGAAACGGAACAACTCCGGGATATCTCTCGGTATCCCATTTCGTGCTTCAAACCGAGGCGCAGGATCTCCCGAAGCTTTTCAGTTGAGACCTCTCTTTTTCTCTTTCTTGCCATTTAATCTCCTTGTAATGATTGATATTAAAAAATAAGGAAGATTGTTTAATGGCCATAATCGCTAGAATGAGGTCAAGCGGTTTTCTCAAAAAGATGGGGGTTTTTTCTAATAAATGATGAATAACTGCTGAAGCTGCTAAAAAGCTGTGATCTGCTGCCGGGGATGGTCGAATTGTAGTTGGTAAGTAAAAACGTTTTAGGTGGTAGGACAAAACCGGTGTGGCTGGTAAGTTGGTACCGGTTTCAGTGGTAATTAACATCCGGCATACGCACCCATTGAATCCTTCAACGATATAGCCGAACAGATTAACCAGAATGTTAAAGAGGAGGATAAAACTCCGGTAACCACTTTTTCCAAAAAACATGGTTTATTTGCCAGACTCCAGGATAGTTTTGAACAGGTAAAAACTATTGCTAAATCTTCTGCTAAGAAGGGAAAATCAAAAATCGAAAGTGATAAACCCAAGACATCTGATAAGCAGGAAAAGAATAAAATAGCCACTGAAAAAGCAAATAAATTGGTTGAAAAGATATCTGCAAATCTGGAAGTCAGGAATGAGGCTTCTGAAGCTATTGAGAGCTTCATTGACAATGCCAGAAACGATATTGTCAATGAGCAGGAAATCAAGGGTTTTGTTGAAGGTATGATTGGGAAAACGTCGCCCGATGCAATCAGCGCCATCGCCAGTTTGAAAAAGAGTGACCAAACATACGCTCATTGCGTGGATGTCAGCGGTATTTTCAGCAATGTTTGTTGCCGACTGATTCATGAGAATAATAAGCAGAGCGCGTTTAAAAATGATGAGGAAATAACCTTTGCCGCATTTTTACACGACTTTGGAAAAGCAAAAGTTCCCAAGGAAATATTGGACAGTACAGAGCGTTTTGAGTTGGATGGTCCCGAGATGAAACTAATACGGCAACATCCACAAAATGGATTGGACTATTTAAGTAAGATGAATCAGCCTGATTATATTCACAACATAGTACTTAATCACCATGTAAAACTGGATTCCAAAATAAATACCAGCTATCCGGAAAATGCAAATTATGATGATGTAATCTGGGAAACCAGACTGTTATCCATTGTCGATGTATATCAGGCATTAATCGGAAAACGAAGTTATAAAAAGCCCTGGACACCGGCAGCTACCATGCAGTTTTTAGACAACCTGGCGGGCGTGGAATTTGACCCAGATATTCTAGAAGATTTCAGACAAATAATGGGCCTTTATCCGGTGGGTTCACTAGTCGAACTAAGCGATGGTTCGGTTGCTTTTGTGATGCATGTACCTGAAGGAGACTTGGAAAAGCCGCCGGTGGTGGTAGTTCAAGATGCAGAAGGAACAGATATAGAGAAACATACCCTCCTTAACCTGCAGGATGAATTGGAAATTACCATTAAAAAAGATCTAGATGCACAGGACGTTTTTGGAGAACAGGCGCTGGATAAGTTTACCCAAATTAAATTGAGTTAAGAAAAAACTTATTACTTGGGGCTACTCGACAAACCACAAAGTCAGCTTGGCAATGATAAGCGGATCTTCCACAACCTCCTGTGAGTAGAGCGGATAAGGTCCTCGGGCTTGTATTTCATATCAAGTATGAGAGTTCCGAGATGTTGTCGAACCTGCTTTGAGATCCTGACTTTTTGTGGGGAATAATGGTGCAGAATTACACTTGAAGGTTTCGGCTTTCAGGAATTTGAATCGACCTTCAGGTCACCCAAATCAGCATTGAAACATACATCATAACAGCAGTTTCAACCTTTCGCTCCAGTTGAAGGTTTTCGTCAATCCACACCCAATCCACAACTTTTTCTAGCAATCTTCACTGATCATCAATCAAAACAAACCACTTAAGAATGATCTCTTCGGATTCCTAATCCCCAGTTACAGAATCACGTCCTGATTAGTATGCCATTATTAAAGGGATTACGGACGATTTAGTCTTTTGTATTCAATTACCGCAACTACCGCAAATTATCAAGCTATCCTCTTAAACCCCAATAAGTAAGGCTGTCAACGGGGTTTTTAAAAAACTACCCAAAATACCGATATTCTATCAAATTACCGCATAATTACCGCAAATCTCAGAATTTCGCTGCTACTGATCAAGGGACTTAAATAGTCATCTTGAATTTTTCAGTGCTCGGAGATAATCAGATCCATTTCAATCCTCTCGTATTGCCGCAACAGCTCAAAAACTATCCATAATTTGTCCCATTTAGATAGTTTTCCCCCGGCCCATGCATAGTCACTCGTCCATACCTCGGCACCATCTCAGACCTTTTATAACGGCACCTGAAAGGTATTTAGAGTGGTTTTTCGTTTCAATATTTCTACGAGTAAACTGACAGGCCATTCTCTCAACCTCCTTTCTTTCATCAAGGATCAGTCATGTAAGAAGATCAGGGATAGCTGGTAGGCAACTCTTCTAATTGGAAGTTCCTAATAGTTACTCAGAGATCTTGAGGGAAAAATATCATCACCTCCACCAAAAGACCCCCAATACCTTCCATATCTAGTGCTGCAGTTGCTATAACTCTATCAAATCATAGCTATATATTTGTTTCTTAAGATTTTTACCTGAAGATTTGTGTGTCCCAGGAGTTCACGGTAGTGTGTTTTAAATAACTACAGAATGGGCTGTCTTGGGCTGAGAAAATGGACAGAATAATTTCGAGTAAAGCGAAATTTTCATACTTGGAAATCAACAAATCCATGAAGACCACATTATTTTGAATGAATCTTCGGCTCTCTGATCCTTTATCTGATAAATAATAGAGTGATACAAGTGAAATCCTTCTTTATGTTTCTGTTTTTTTGTGCTACGTGTCGTGCATCAGTTTACATTTGTTTATGATATTGTTCGAGATACAGGTTGAAGAGAACGGTACGTATTACACGTTAAATTCAATATCAAAACCCACTCATGGGAAATTTTAAAATACTCGTTGTTGAAGACGAAGCTATTATCGCCATTGAGCAAATTACTAACAAACCAAAGTACGCACAACACAATTATTTACGAGTAATTGCTCATGTCAAATAAACCAACCTACGAAGAATTAGAACAAAGAGTAAAGGAATTAGAAAAGGATGCGGTTAAACTTAAAAAGGCAGAAGAAAAACTGCAGGATAGTCAATTCCTGTTTTCTGAGATGTTCGAACAGTCAACTACCAGTATGCAGCTTTTTGATCCGGATGGATATTGTCTAAGAGTCAATTCCAAGTTCTGTGAAATGTTTGGTGTGCCTGTGGAAGATATTATTGATGGAAAGTACAATATACTGAAAGATCAAAATCTCATGAGTCCAAGAATTTCGAAACTTATGGAAGAGATATTTAGTAAGCAAATGGTGAACAGGTGGGAGGGTCGATATGATATTGGGATCTCAGCAGACTTGTTTGGAATCTCAACGTCTAAAAGAAAACAGATTGACATTGATACACTCGGATATCCTATCCTGGACAATTCGGGCCAACTGAAATATGTGGTGTTCCATACCCATGACATAACCGAGCGCAAACAAGTGGAAAAAGCACTACGGCAAAGTGAGTTAAGGCTCAACGAAGCTCAGAGGGTTGCTCATGTCGGCAGCTGGGAATTGGATGTTTTAGCCCAAAAATTATGGTGGTCAGATGAATGCTATCGTATTTTTGGATTTGCGAAAGGTGAATTCGGCAACACAATGGAAGCTTTTTTTGAAACCGTTCACCCAGAAGATCATGATTTAATGCAGAAAACAACAGATGCTTCCTGGTATGACGGAAAACCATTTGATGTGGATCATAGAATCATTCTGCCGAACGGAGAAATTCGTATTGTGCATGAACAGGCAGAGGTTATTTTCGACGAAGCTGGTCAGCCAATCAAAATGATAGGTACTGTTCGTGACATCACCGAGCGCAAACAGACAGAGGACACGTTATTAAAAAATCAGTACTATTTAACCAAATCCCAAGAAATTGGTGTCATTGGTACTTGGGAAATGGATATTCAGAAGAATATCTTGAAATGGACAGATGAGAATTATAAAATATTCGGTATACCGTTGGGAACAGAAATGAACTATGAGAAGTTCCTGGACTGCATCCATCCTGATGATAGGGATTACGTTCAAAAGAACCGGATGGCTGCGCTTAATAACGAACCCTACGATATCGATCACAGGGTCATAGTTAATAACGAGGTCAAATGGGTTAGGCAAAAAGCCTTCTATGAATTTGATGCAAAAGGAAACCCTATCATGGCTATTGGGTTCACACAGGACATCACCGAACGTAAGTTGGCAGAAGAACAAATCAAAGCTTCTCTCAAGGAAAAAGAGGTCTTGTTGCAGGAAATCCATCACCGTGTAAAAAACAATATGACTGTCATATCAAGTCTGCTTGGGTTACAAGCAAACAGTATAAATGATGAACGGTTAACAGCAGCCCTGAAGGATAGTCAAAATAGAGTACAATCCATGTCTGCCATCCATGAAGTACTGTATCAGTCTGAAAACTTGTCATCCATCGATATGAACATCTATTTGTCAAATCTATCTGGTGCTATAGCTCAAAATTATACAATCAGCAGCAAGGTCAACGTAAGGGTAGAATCAGAAAATATTTTAATTGGAGCTAAACAGGCATCACCTCTTGGTTTAGTTGTCAATGAACTGATTACAAACTCATATAAATACGCTTTTCCTGACAATCAAGAAGGTAAAATCACAATCAGTTTGATCAAGACGGTACAAGATCAAATCGAGTTGGAATATGCTGACAACGGTGTTGGCATACCGAAAGCTTTTGACTGGTACAAAGCAAAAAGCATGGGTTTAAAACTTGTTCGCACTTTAGTTGAAAACCAGCTTGACGGTTCCATAGACATGGAAAGTAATAAAGGAACTAAGTTCACAATCAAATTCAACATCGAAACTTAATCATGGAAAAACCAGAATATTAATCGCCGAAGATGAAGTCATTATCGCAATGGAGATTGAAAGTCAATTGCATAAATTAGAATGGTCTTGTACCCGAAAACTGGATCAAAAAGTAGGATCTTGACACAGAAGTCGATACTGGCGAGAAAACAGTTAAAAAATCGAGATAGACAAACCGGATTTCATTTTATTGGATAGTCGTGCCAATACTAGAATCTAGCAGGGGGGAAAATGAAAAATAAGGAAGACACTATTTACCAATTCTCAATAAATTACATTTGGGGACTAATATTCCCTGTTTTTCTTTCTATCGTTTTAATACTAGTGTTTAGTTTTTCCACCGTAAAGGTCTTAAACGCCGAAACTGTGCCCAAAAAGAGAGTATTGATTTTAAATTCGTATCATAGAGGATTTAAATGGACGGACTCTCAGACTTCAGCTGCAATTCAGGTGCTTAATGAAAAAACTGAAAGCCTTGAGATCTACATCGAATATATGGATACAAAGCGTATATATAGCAGCAGTTATATTGACAACTTGTCCCGGATCTATCAATTAAAATACAATAATATCAAGTTGGATGCCATCATCACAACGGATGATAATGCGCTTCATTTTGTGAAGGATTATCATGATACGATTTTTGGCGGTGTACCAGTCATATTTTGCGGGATTAATAATTATAGTAGCTTTCATTTTAAAAAGGGAGATAAGTTTACCGGGTTAGTTGAAGTCTTAGACATAAAACCGACGATAGACCTTGCGCTGACGATACACCCAGAGGTGAAAAGGGTATATATCGTTGTGGATAATACAACAACCGGAATTGGACAGCTAAATGACGTGATGGCAGTCGCTCCCGAATACAAGGATCTTGATTTTATCTATCTAAAAGGAACTGATTATTCAAATGATGAACTCCTTAACAAGCTGCGGTCATTACCAGCGGCGGACAGTATAGTTCTTTTAACGGTATGGTTGCAGGATAAATATAAAACTTACTTATCCGAGAAAACAGGTGGATCACTGATTTCTTCTAACTCGTCTGTTCCAGTATATGGAATTATTGACATGTATATTGGCCAGGGAATAGTGGGGGGGAAACTCCTAAACAGCAGTTCTCATGGACGAATTGCAGCTGAAATGGCTGTCCGTATTTTACATGGTGAAAAACCCGAAAATATCCCGGTTATATTTGATAGTACTAATCCATATATGTTTGACTATACTCAGCTTAAACGGTGGGATATTGATATTTCAAAATTGCCGCCGGACAAAACTATCATCAACCGGCCCTTTTCTGTTTATGAAGAAAATAAAAAACTGATTTGGAGTACTGTTATCGTCTTCATTGTTTTAGTTTCGATTTTACTCTATCTTGCCGTAAATATTTTGAAACGTAGACAAGTTGAAAAAGCTCTAAGAGTGAGTGAGGAAAAATACCGATCTGTCATTAATAATGCCAATGAAGCTATATATATCGTCCAAGACGGTAGATTCAAATATTCAAACCCTAAAACATTAGAGTTGACCGAATATACTGAGGAAGAGCTGAATAGCAAACCATTTTCAGAGTTTGTTCATCCGGATGACCAGGAAATGGTATTACATCGTCATCGACAAAGGCAAAAAGAAGAGACCTTAATTGATGTTTATTCTCATCGAATCATCACCAAAAGCGGTCAAACTAAATGGGTTGAGATTAAACCGATTGCACTACTTTGGGAGAACGACCCCGCTGTCTTGGTTTTTGCTTCTGATATCACCGACCGAAAACAAGCAGAAGAACAAATCAAAGCATCCCTCAAAGAAAAAAATATCTTGATCGATGAAATTCATCACCGAGTTAAAAACAATATGAATGTTGTTTCGAGTCTACTCAAACTTCAGTCAAACAATATTGAAGATGATCGAACAAAAGAGATTCTGAAAGATAGTCAGAACCGTATATACACAATGTCAGCAATCCATGAAATGATTCATGGATCAGAAAACCTATCCGAGATTGATCTAAAAAACTATCTTTCTAAAATAACAACCTCTGTTTTTCAGTCATCTTCTATTGATCCGAGTAAGGTCAAACTGAAGACTGATATCGAAGAAATGCCAATAAACATCAATCAGGCATCTCCACTGGGTTTGACTATCAATGAACTAATATCCAACTCTTTAAAATATGCTTTTCCAGATGAAAGGAAAGGCGAATTAAATGTAAGTATGAAAAAGTTGGATCATGAGCTTAAATTAATTGTTTCCGATGATGGTGTTGGAATGCCAAAAGATTTAGATTGGAAGAATTCAAAATCGTTAGGACTCAAGCTTGTCCGTACCTTAGTCGAAAACCAGCTCGACGGATCAATAGATCTAGACAACACAAATGGAACTAAATTCACTATCAAATTCAATATTGAGGCGTAATGGAAAAAGCAAAAATACTCATTGTAGAAGACGAAGCCATCATCGCAATGGAGCTGGAAAGCCAGTTGCAGAGTTTAGGATACGAGGTAACTTCAGTCGTCAATACTGGTGAAAAAGCTATTGAAAAAGCTGAACAAGATAAACCGGATCTCATTCTGATGGATATTAGGATCAAAGGTGAGATGGATGGAATTGAAGCAGCAGAAGTCATTCGAAATAAATTTGGTATTCCTGTCGTATTCTCAACCGCCTATCTGGATCAGGAACGAATAGAACGGGCAAAGATAACCATGCCGTTTGGGTATGTGTTGAAGCCAATTCAGGAAAGGGATTTGAAAGTTACATTAGAAATGGCGTTGTATGTTTCGAAGGTTGATGCTGAAAGGAGGAATGTTGAGCAAATATCCATAAATAACGAAAAACAGTACCGTGAACTGTTTAATTCGATGCTCGATGGATTCGCTCTACATGAAATGATTTTCAATGATAATGGAATCCCCAAGGATTATAGATTTCTAAAAGTAAACCCCGCGTTTGAGCGATTAACCGGGCTTAGTGGAACTGATATTATCGGAAAAACTGTCCTTGAGGTTCTACCTACTACCGAAAAATTTTGGATTAAGAAATATGGTGAGGTTGTCACATCAGGAACACCCATCAGGTTTAACAACTATTCAAAAGAACTTGGTAAGTATTTTGAGGTAAATGCGTACAAACCCGCAGAAAGTCAATTCGCGTGTGTCTTTGTCGATATTACGCAACGAAGGCAAGCTGAAAAAGCTCTAAAAGAGAGCGAAGAAACATATAGACTGCTTTTTGAAACATCTAATGACTTGATCACTATCGCTGATGAAAATGCAAAACCAATTATAGTGAACAAAGCGTGGATTAACATGTTTGGTTCACTTTCAGAATATACCGCTAATCCGTTTGATTGGATACATCCAGCAGACATACAGAACATTAAAGAAAAGTGGAATGGGCTTTTATCATTTGATCAAGATTTTAAAAATCTTCAATATAGATATAAGTTACATAATGATACATGGAGGTCATTTAGATCATCTGCGAAAAAAATAAAAATGGGCGAAACGACATATATTTACATTGTAGCTCAGCAGTGTCCGGTTAGGAAATTGCAAATAAATACCGACATAACAATATGATATAAATCAAATATATCAAACATGTAACTGATTTTTTCTTGACTTTTTCAAGAAAATTTAATGTCGC